>ENA-ORBV01010648-ORBV01010648.1-microbial-mat-metagenome-genome-assembly--contig:-NODE-10648-length-14651-cov-4.024290_pt1 | contig 14651 bp, 6 predicted proteins | sample MGYA00237777_ERZ505514 | MGnify/ENA primary metagenome ERZ505514 (study PRJEB26160, sample SAMN06269048) | microbial mat metagenome | isolation source: Oligotrophic lake microbial mat | place... | reverse complement strand
TACACCTCTCTATTCGTCGGCAGCGTCAGATGTGTATAAGAGACAGCCCTACAAGAACCCCGGTGCGACCATCCAGATCCCCAGCGGCACCCAGTTGCCCTTGGACGACGTGCGCTGCCTCGATGTGCAGTGGACCACTCTCGCCGAAGCCGCAGCGCTCGCCCTCGACTACGACAGCCCCGCCGAAGTCCGCGACCCTGAGTATCGCCTCGGCGCTGTCGTCACCGATCTCAACCCCGTCGAAGGCTGCCTCAACCACGGCCAACTCGTTCCCGACCGCTTCATCCCCTACACCGATCGCGCCAGCGGCACTCCCGGCATCTTCGATGTCCCCACCGATGCCAACCGCGACGGTGTCTTCGAAGGTGGCGATGTCGCCCGCAACCGCGGCCTGCCCTTCGTTGTCTCGCTCGTCGATCGTTTCAAGACCACCAAGTACGGCTCCATCAACCAGCCCATCTTCGGCACAGTCAACATCTCAACCGCCTCACTCGCCGTCAAGCGCCTGCTCCCCATGCTCACGCCCGATGTCTACGGCTGGATGGGTGTTGATCCCGCCGGCTTCGACGGCACCACCCTCAACGACCCCTTCGACGTCGCCACCACGCTCGATGCCTACGGCAATCTCACTCGTGCTGATTCTCGCAAGACCGCCGGTTCATCCACGCCCATTCCCGTGAGCTTCCGCACCGACAACTCCGCAACACCCTTCAACCCAACCGTCGCCGACCCCTCCGGTCGCGCCTTCGCCACTGGCCTCTTCGCACTCCGCAATCAGCCCGGCTTCGCCGCCGCGGCCGAGGTGCTCGTCGCCAACCTCGCCGACATCCGTTACGGCGAGACCACCGTCGCCGTCAACATCCTCGAAGCCCGCCGCCGCATGAGCATGAATCGACTCGGTCGCGACGGCGAGGCGTTCAGCGTCCCCATCGCCTCTGGCAACCCCGCCAAGGTCGATGGTCTGCTCCCCATCGCCTACCGCACCGGCACGGCCGGCCTCAATGGCCACCCGCCGCTCACCATCTCCCCCGTGAAGGACGATCCGACCGAGGCCTACGCCCTCGCCAACGCCCTCCTCGGCACCATCTCCGTCCGCAGCGACTTCTTCTGCGTCTGGTTCGTGGTGCAGGGCTTCCAGCCGTCAGATGTCGAAGGCCTTGAGCCTTGGACCGGCAACGGCACCCCGCCCGACGAAGACCGCTACCGCGCCCCCATGTCGCCCAGCGTGCAGCGCCGCTACGTCATGGTCGTGGACCGCTCAAACGTCGTGTCCGAAGGCGACAAGCCGCGGATTTTGATGCTCGAGGAAGTCCCCGCCGAGTGACCTCGACAGAGCCCACCTACACTTGAGCCGGAGCGGAAAACCGCTCTGTTCAGGGCGTAGCTCAGCTTGGTAGAGCGCGTGGTTTGGGTCCTCGAGGCCGCAGGTTCAAATCCTGTCGCCCTGATTCTTCGCAAAATCAAGCCCTTCGACGAGCACGTCGAAGGGCTTTGTCGTTGTAAACACATCGCTTGCGCCGTCCAAGTGGTAGTCCAAACAACCGAGTTCGACGATTCGACCCGATGCGGCCCAATCTGCTAAAACCCACGCGGTTTGCAAGCTGCGCATCTCCTGTCACCTTACATCCGCCTCGCCGTCGTGAATAGACCGACGCTCGCCGTCTTTCATGCGTGTGACGATCTTCTCGGCCATCATACCCCGGCCGCAATCGCCGCCCGCCATGATTTCGCCTGCTCGTCCACTCCATCCCGAATTCCTGGCGCTCCAGCGCCACCGATTCCGCTTGAGATGGCGGTGCCATTCCGGTGCCGGAGACCTTTCATGTTCAAGTATGCGTTCTGCGCTGCGATTCTCACCCTCACCTCGGTCGCCGCGGCACAGCCGCTCTCGACGGCCTTCACATACCAGGGCGAGCTCCGCGATGCCGGTAGCCCTGTGAACGGAACGTACGACCTGCGATTCCGGCTGTATGACGCGCTCACCGGCGGCGCACAGCTCGGTACCACGCTGTGCGTGGACAACACCGCGTCGGTTGACGGTCGGCTGACCGTATCGCTCGACTTCGGCCCGCAGTTCGCCGGACAGAAGCGGTTTCTCGAGGTGGAGGTGCGCCGCGATGCCGGCCTGAACTGCGTCAATCCCGCCGACTTTGTCATCCTCGGTCCGCGCCAGGATCTGAGTCCAACGCCCAACGCGCTCTTCGCGCTCGCCGCGACCACCGCCGCGACCGCGACCAACGCAACCCGGCTCAATGGCCAACTCGCCACGTTCTACACCAACGCCGCCAACCTCACCGGCACGCTCCCAACTGCGTCCCTCGGCGGCAGCTACGGCGCGGCCCTCACGCTCAGCAATCCGGCCAACTCCTTCGCAGGGTCCGGGGCGAGCCTGTCCAACGTCAACGCGACCACGCTCGATGGACTCGACTCGTCGGCCTTTCTCCAGGTGGCCGGCCCCTTCGCGCTGAGCGGCTCGACCACGGGCGCCATGCTGAGCGCTCAGAACGCGTCCAGCATAACCGACGCTGCCGGCATCCGCGGCATCGCCTCCGCCATCACCGGCGTTACTTATGGCGGACGCTTCGAGAACGCCAGCCCAACAGGGTTTGGCGTCTTCGGTCTGGCGACTGCCATCTCGGGTAATAACCGCGGCGTCTACGGCGGCACGTTGAGCGCCGTAGGCGCCGGTGTCATGGGCGAGGCGAGCACCGGCGCCGCCGCTGGCATTTACGGGTTCACTTCGAGCCCCACTGGTTACGGTATCTATGGCTGGAACAACGCGACTACGGGTATCACCCGAGGCGTCTACGGCCAGACCAACAGCGCTTCAGGCCGCGCCGTGAGCGGCCACGCCTTCGCGTCTTCCGGAACCGCCACGGGCGTCCACGGCGGCACCAGCAGCCCGACTGGAAATGGCGTGGTCGGCGAGTGTGGGCTGACGAGTGGGACGGCAATCGGCGTACTCGGGCGAGTCCAGAGCCCTGATGGCCGCGCTGTTGTCGGCACCTGTCTGGGCACTTCCGGGGCCAACACCGGCGTATCGGGAGAGACGGCCAGTCCCGCCGGACGCGGCGTCTATGGCGTCGTCACGGCCACCACCGGCACCAACTACGGCGTTCAAGGCGAGAGTTTCGCGGCCCAAGGACGGGGCGTCTTCGGCCGCGTCTATGAGACTGTCGGTGTGAACTACGGCGTCTACGGCCAGAGCGCCAGCGGCGCAGGTTTTGGTGTGTACGGAATAGGCCGCACGGGCGTTCACGGCGAGTCGTTTCTGAGTAGCGCCATCGTGGGGCGCTGCACTGCCCCCGCCGGAGCCGGCGTATACGGCATCGCCACGCTCCCCGACAACTACGGCGTCTATGGCGACGGCAACAGCGGGTATGGCGTCGCGGGAGAGGGCAACACCTTCGGCGTGTTCGCGTACGGTCGTACCGGGGCCACCGGCACCAAGTCTTTCCGCATCGACCACCCGCTCGATCCTGCCAACAAATACCTCACCCACTACAGCGCCGAGAGCGACGAGGTGATCAACTTCTATTCAGGCAAGACGATCCTGGACGAGCAGGGTGAGGCGACGGTAACGCTCCCGGCGTACTTCGCCGCCATCAACAAGGATCCTCGCTACGCGCTCACCGCCGTCGGCTCCGCAATGCCCATGCTGCACATCGCCCAAGAAATCGACGAGAGTTCCCTCGCCCGCGCCGCCGCGGCGGGGACCGGCGACGCCGTCCCCGCGTGCTCCTTCCGCATCGCTGGCGGCGCTCCCGGCGGCAAGGTCTCATGGCGCGTCGACTCGGTCCGCAACGATCGCTGGGTGCAGAAGCACGGCGCGCCTGTCGAGACCGACAAGCCCGCCAGCGAACGCGGCACCTACCAGCACCCCGATCTCTTCGGCGAACCCGCGGAGCGTGGGCTCCTGCAATCCAAGAAATTGTCTAACCGCGTCATTTCCCCTTGATCTCTTGAGAGTTCAGCCCTTCGGCCAGCACAGCGTTGGGCTTTGTCACCGTGGCAACAGGACCTGTGAATTCAATCACTCCCCCCTGCCCCAGTGCAAAAAACGACATACATGATGATCGAGCGACCCGATCTCACGCTGCAATAGGGGAAGAGTCCCCGTATGGCGACCAGCCATGGATCAGATATCGTTTACCGGTCCAAGCGGCGTCCGTAGTGGCTGATGGTGGGGCCGGGCGACGCGCAGCGTCGTCGCGGATCATTCCCACGACCGGTCGTCCGCTTTCATGGTGTCGAACGAGGAGTCGCCAATGCCCGAGATGATGAAATGCTTCGTGATGCACGGCATCGGCAAGGTTGGCATGGTCGAGAAACCGATCCCGCGCCCAGGACCAGGTGATGCCATCATCCGCACGACCGCCGCGCTCATCTGCACCTCCGACACGCACACCGTGGCCGGTGCCATCGGTGACCGCCAAGGCCTCACGCTCGGACACGAGGCCGTGGGCGTGATCCATGAACTCGGATCGCTCGCCGCCGAGAGCGGTCTGTTCAAGGTCGGCCAGCGCGTCGCCGTCAACGCCATCACTCCCTGCTACGCCTGCGACAACTGCCAGCGGGGCTATTCCAGCCAGTGCGGCGGAGCGCTGGGCGGTTGGAAGTTCGCCAACCTCAAGGATGGGAGCATGGCCGAGTACTTCCACGTCAACAACGCCATCGCCAACCTCGCCCCGATTCCTGACAGCCTCACCGATGAGCAGGCCGCGTACTGCTGCGACATGCTCTCGACCGGATTCGTCGGCGCCGAGTTCGCGAACATCCCCATCGGCGGAAGCGTGGCGGTTTTCGCGCAAGGGCCTGTCGGCCTGATGGCGACCGCCGGAGCCCGCCTCTGCGGCGCGGGGCTGGTCATCGGCGTTGAATCCATGCCCGGCCGCATCGCCCTCGCGAAAAAATACGGCTGCGATGTGGTCGTTGACTTCACCAAAGAAGACCCCGTCGCGGCAATCCTGAAACTCACGGCCGGCAAGGGCGTCGATTCCGCCATCGAGGCCCTTGGATCGCCCAAGTCGTTTGCTTCATGCGTCAGCGTCACCCGCCCCGGTGGCACCATTTCCAACATCGGCTACCACGGCGATGGCGAAAACGTCCCCATCCCGCGGCTGGATTGGGGAGTCGGCATGAGCGACAAAACCATCCGAACCGCGCTCTGCCCCGGCGGCTCGGAACGCATGGCGCGGCTGATGCGCCTGATCGAAGCCGCGCGCGTCGATCCTCTCTCGCTCACGACCCACCGCTTCCCCTTCAACGACATCGAGAAGGCGTTCCGCATGATGCAGACCAAGGAAGATGGCATGATCAAGCCGCTGATCACGTTCGCGTAAGCATGAACAAGGAGTACCCATGAGCAAACGACAAGTCGACGCCGATGAGGCCAAACGTATCGGCGCCTCGCTCGGAATCAACTGGGGCAAAGTTGACTTGGAGCAGTTCCGTCGCGGCCTTGAGGTTGAGTTCGAGCACGGCTCGCACGACCCCGAGACAAACGTCACGAACGATGACGCGGGGCTCACCGGCAAGATCGCGTGGGCGCACCTCAAAGAGTTTCCGGATTACTACACGCGGCTGGACCGGCTCGAAGCCGAGGCGGATGCATACTGGGCTTCGCGCCGCTAGACACTGCTCTCAACGTTCTCCGCCGCGCGTCGCCCGGTGGCAGCGCAACTCCGAAGACGCGGCGCGGCTCCGTACCACGGCCTAGTCTTTGAAGCACATGGGATCGCTTTCACAAAAGCACACGCTCGCGGACACCGCGCGATGGCTCGGGCTGGGACTGGGGCCCATCCTTGCGCTCCTGGCGTGGCGGCTGCTGGCCGCCGGGCGCCCCGATCGGCGGCCTCACCGACGCGGGACGATTGACCGGGGCCGTCGCGGTGTTGATGGCGACTTGGTGGCTGACGGAGGCGATCCCGCTCAGCGCGACCGCTCTCCTGCCGCTCATCGTCTTTCCCGTGGCGGGTGTGCTGACCTTCTCTGCCGCGGCGTCCCCCTACGCCAGCGAAGTCATCTTTCTCTTCATGGGCGGGTTCATTCTCGGCCTGGCAATGGAGCGGAGCGGGCTTCATACGCGGGTTGCGCTCCTGACGCTGCTGCTTGTGGGCACCAGCCCCAAACGGCTCGTTGGCGGAATCATGCTGGCCTCGGCAATGGTCAGCATGTGGGTCAGCAACACCGCAACCGCGATTATGATGCTTCCTATCGCGCTCAGCGTCATCGCACTCGTCCGAGAGCGTCATGCCCCGCCAAATACGCCGCCGGGAGAGCGCCAATCCCCCGATCCCAACTTTGAATCGGCGCTCGTGCTCGGCGTCGCGTACGCGGCGTCGATCGGCGGCGTCGCCACGCTCATCGGGTCGCCGCCCAACGCTGTCTTCAAGGGCTTCGTCCAAGCAACCCTCCATCATCAGGTCGGGTTTGTCGATTGGATGAAGGTCACACTGCCCCTGGTCGCCGTGTTCCTGCCCTTGGCGTGGTTCTACATGACCAGCGTAAGCCTGCCGATCCGGCTAAAGGAAGTCTCCGGTAGCCGCGCAATGATCCGCGGAGAACTTGCGGCTCTCGGACGTATTGGTCGCGGCGAGTGGGTCGTGCTTATCGTGTTCCTGCTCACGGTCGCGCTCTGGCTCTTCAGGCCGACGCTTGCAGATTTGGGCGAGGCCCACGGCGTCGCCGGCCTTCGGGCGCTCAACGACGCGTCCATCTCGCTATTCTCGTGTCTGCTGTTGTTTATTATCCCGATCAATCTACGCCAGCGGGTTTTCGCGATGGACTGGAAAACCGCGGAACGCCTCCCGTGGGGTGCTCTCATCCTGTTCGGCGGGGGGCTAAGCCTCGCGGCGGCAATCGCCGCAAACGGGCTGGATCTCTACCTCGGGCAGTTCTTCACGGGCTTGGCCGGGTTCCCGACATGGCTGATTGTCGTTGTGCTGGTGGCGTTTGTGATCTTCGCCTCCGAACTAGCAAGCAACACGGCCGTCGCGACGGCGATCCTTCCGGTCCTGGCTGCCGCCGCCCCTTCGATGGGCATCGATCCATTCCGGCTTCTCATCCCCGCGACCATCGCGGCCAGCCTGGCGTTCATGCTCCCCGTGGGCACACCCCCTAACGCAATCGTGTACGCGACGGGGCGCGTCACGATGGGCCGCATGCTCCGAACGGGCTTCGGGCTGAACATACTCGCGATCGTGATGATTACGACGGCGACGGAGCTGTTTGGGCACTGGGTGGCGCACAAGTGAGCGATGGTTCCGGCATGGGGTCATTTCGTGCTTCACCGCAACCGCCGCGCGGCCTTCACTCGCCCGCCGAAAGATTGTGCCTCCATTGGCTTCCCCGCCAACCCATGGTGAGCGATACGCACATCCATCGCGTGAAGCGTGACAGGGTTCGACTCACCCAGCGTTACCGCACCGGCCGCCGGCTCCTCTTCGAGTTCCGCCGCAACACAGGATTCGTGATCCCCGTCCTGCTCCTTTCCCGCCTCAAGACCGAGCAACTCATCCACGCCGCGTGGGACGCCTACACAAGCCACTGCAAACTCTTCGATGAAAGCCCATCGACGCGCCCCGCCGACATTAAGAAAACCGCGCTCGTCCTCCAAAAAGAGTTCAAGGTCTGCGTCCGGCGCAAGAAAGACACCAAGCCCACCGAAATGCCCGGTATCGTCAAGGCAATCATCGGACATTAGGGCATGATTTTCCCGATCAAAAGCGCCGTTGGCTGCGCCTCGACCACAATCCCCGACTTGTCGATGAACGACGCGACAACCTCCGCCGACTGCACCGGAAACTCATCGGTCCCCTTGTCAACCAGCAGGCTCATCTTCATCACATACCCGGGGCCGACCCCGGCGTTGATCGCCGCGACCAGCGGACCCGGCTCCTTGAGCGTCCATTCGCGGAGCACCTTGCCGCCCTTCCCCGTCAGTTTGAAATGAAACTCGCCGGGCGCGCGAACCGAGCGGGCATAGTTGGTCTGAAACAGATAGATCGTCACGACGAACGTATCCATGTACCCGTTCGAGTCGGTATCCTGCGGCGCCTGCGCGGCCATGAACATTCTGCCCACGACCGGGTTCGCAGGCGGCGGCCCCACCTTCGGCCTTTCACCCGGATTGTCGGAAACACAGCCCCCGAGCAGAATCGCCGCGGCGGGGATTGTCAAACAGAACGGTCTGAGCAAGCCTGTTTTCATGTATGCCTGATTGTTCACTTCGGGTGGGGGGGAGGCGTGGGCAGAGCAGATTTCGCCGTTTCGGTGCCCGAAGCCGGCGCGGGCACAATGATCGGCCCCGTGCTTGCGGGCGAGTCATACTGCGGAGGGACATCAATCCGAGGATCGGGCGGCACTTCCGGCCGCGATGGAACGGTGTAGTCGGGGTAGAAGCTCTGGGGCGCTGGAATCATAGTGGCCGGATCACGCGGCGTTTCGTCCATCCCATCGCCGCTGTCCTTCGATGTCGCGCCGCGCTTGAGGCGCGTGGCACGGATGTCGGCCTTGATGCTCTCAAGGTAATCAAGAATGCGTGTCGGATCCTGCATCTTATCAAGCGTCTGTTCGCTCACATCCTGAGACATGCCGTGGGCCGATCCGGGCAGACCGGGGATCACGCGCGGCGTCACGATGACGAGCAGTTCGGTTTTCTTCGACTGCTGCAGTTTGCTGCGGAAGGGCAGGCCCAGAATCGGAATGTCGCCAAGGATCGGAACCTTGGTGCGCCGCTCTTCGGTTGTAGTCTGAATCAGCCCGCCGATCACAACGCTCTGCCCATCCTTCACCGTCACCACCGTATCCACTCTGCGCCGCGAGATGATCGGGGCTGTCTGGTCGCGGTTGATCTGCGTGGTCCTGGCCGTCAACTGCGAAATTTCCGGATTGATCTCCATCCGCACGAATCCATCATCGCTGATCGAAGGCGTCACGTTCATGATGATGCCCACCGGGATCCGCTGCACCGACGAGACCAGCGAACCGACGCTGCTCCGCTCCGTGTTCGCCGCCACGCCAATCTCATCCCCCACGTTGATCTCGGCCTTCTGGTTGTTGTTGACCGTCACCTGCGGATTGCTCAGCACTTCGAGTTTGCCCTGCTCTTCAAGCGACCGGATGAGGATGCCAAAGTCGGCCGACGAAACCGAAAGATTGGGCACGCCCAGCGCCGTGGCGACCCCCGAGCCGCCCCCAAGCGATCCGATCTTGTACGCATCTCCGCCGAATGGTCCGACAGCCACATCCATCCCCCACTGCTCGCTCGAATCCAGCGTGACTTCCGCGAGCAATACCTGGATCATCACCTGCGGAGGGGGCGTGTCAAGCTCATCAACAATGGTCAGCACCGTCTGCATGTACCGCGGCGAGGTGGAGATCACAAGCTTGTTCGACTTGATATCGCCCACAACGGTCACTTCCTGCTCCAGCCGCCGCATCACCGCCCCGCTGAACTGCCCGCTCAGCGCCGAGCGCTCGGTATCGTTCTCACCCTTGAAGTAACTGCGGAGCGTCGTTTCAATCTCCTGCGCCTTGGCGTTGCGGAGCGAATACACCCGCCGCTCGCGCTCGTTGGCCTGAATGCCGTCAAGTTCGCTGATGACCTTGCGAACCAAGTCGAGGTATTCCTGCGTCCCGCTGACGATCAGCGTGTTGGTGCGGGCATCCACCGCAATCGATAACTGCTGCCGCTCATCGGGCACCGCCGTCACGGTCGCACCCTGCAGGTCGAGGTCTTCACCCGGCCCCGCCGGAGCGTTCGGATCGGTGTTCTTGGCTTTGCTCCCGCCACCCGAAGGCAACAGCACCATCGCGTTTCCGCGTTGTTCCAACTTAAAGGTATCCTTGAGCAGTTCGGCCATTTGCCTCGCATCGGCGTTGGTCAGCGTGAACTTTTCGATCTTCCGCGAGCCAGCCGATGATTTCTCAATATCCTGGATCATCTCCGTCAGCAGCGTGACCATCGACTCGGGCGCCGTGATCCAGATGGAGTTGGTTCGCGCATCAGCTGTCAGCGTCACCTGGTCCTTGATGGCCCCATCGATCTCGGATTCCGTGGGCTTCTTGCCGCGACTTCCCGTGAGGTCGTCCACGATCTGATCCCGCAAGAACTGAAGTTTCGTCGCCTGCCGCGCCCCCACGCCCCGACCGCCCCCAACCGGACGACCCGCGATCACCGACTCGATGAGGTTCACGACCTCCGTCGCGTTGGCGCTCTTAAGCTCGATCCATTTGATCTGCTGCTTCGCCGCGACTTCGGCGGTGTCGAGTTTCTTCGCCAGCGATCGCAGTTCGATGATGTCCTGCTCGCTCCCCGAGAGAATGAGCGAGTTGAGCCGCTCGTTGGGCGTGATCGCCACCGCGCCCTGGCCGCGGCGCTGGTTCTCTTTGTCCGCGTACAGCGACGTGAGCGCCTGGGCGACTTCCGCAGCGCGGGACTTGGTCAGTTGCGCGATTTCAACCCGCTCCCCAGCCGCGAGTTTGCCCGCGTCCGCCGACAGCGCCGCCACCAGTTCCTTCACGACGGCGAGATTCTCATCGCTCGCCGCGACGATCAGCAGATTGCTCACCGGCTCGGCCTCGATGCTGAAGGCGTCGAGCGGGTTGCGGATATTGCCCACCTGCGCCGCCGCGGCGATGCGCTCTCGCATCAAGCGGTCGATCCGGGGCGCCAGCTGCCGGACATCGGCGTTGGTCACCGGGATAATGTGCAGCCCGACCGAGTAGTTGCTCTTCTCGGTATCGAGCGATTTGAGCATCCCCTCGAGAATCGCGAAACTCTTGGGGCTGGTCGAAACGATCAGAGAGTTAGTGCGCACGTCCGAGGTGATGATGATCCGGTCCTCCGCCCGCGTGTCGGGCAGCGCTTCACGCTGACGGAAGAGGTCCTTCAAAAGCCCCGAAACCCGCTCGCTCGCGGCGAACAACAGCGGGTACACCCTCACACTGTTGGAAGCCGAAGCTCCTTCCACATCCAACTGCGCCACCAGCGCCTTGACCACCTTTGTGTTCGCGGGCGTGCCGATGACGATCAGCGCGTTGAGTTGCTCATCGGCGGAAATCACCAGTCCGGTGATCGGCGCGAAAAGGTCCGCCTGAATCGTGTTGGCCTTGTCCAATGGCTCGACCGCCTTGCCATCGACCGACATGCGCAACCGCCCGAACTGACGCTGAAGCCCGACCGATTCGGGCGAAAGTGTCAAGCCCTTGACCAGCACTTCCTGGAGTTTCTTCGCGAGCACCGCCGCGTCGGCGTACTTAAGGGGGAGGATCAACGGCTCGATCCAGTTGGCAGCGCGGTCGCTATCGAGGTCCTTGACAAGCACCTCAACGAGCGCCACGCTCTCTTCGCGCCCGGCTACCACCAGCGTGTTTGTTCGATCATCGACAGCGACCGCGATCTCGCCCGCCAGCGCCTGACCCGTCGTAGTTGGAGGCGATCCCTGACGCTTCGTTCCCGGCAGCCGCCGCAGAGCCTCGCCTTGGCTGAACAACTGCTCGACGACCTGCTTTACGCGGGTGGCCGAGGCATTCGACAGCGTGAAGATGCGCACCAGAACCGCGTCGCCCACCGGCAGTGCATCCAGGAGTTTCACCAATTCCCGCATCGCTTCAACGTTCGCGGCCGTGCTTGCGATGATAATCGTGTTGGCTTCCGCATCGGGGATGAGGCGAATCGGTTTCGAGAGATCGACCTGCGTCTGGGCTTGGTCAACTCCCGCCACCCCCGAGGGCTTCACGATCCCCAGCCTCCGCACATGCTCAGCGAGCGCCTTGGCGGGGCCGGTCTCGGCCGACTGTGTTGCGGGATTGAGCATCTGCGTGAGCGTGTCGGCCAGCGCCTTGGCGCTCGCGAGCCGCAGCGGGATCACCGCGACCACCTGCTGGAACTCTGTGGGCGCGACATCAAGCGCCTTGACAAGGGACTCGACCGCACGGCCATCCGCCGCGCCGGCAACAACCGCAATGGCCCGGCGGCTCGTCATCGCGACAATTGTCACCGGCTCGGCGACCACGCCCGGACGGTCAACCGCCTGGGGCTTGTTGAGGCCCATTTCTTCCAGCAGTTTCTTGATCTCCACGGGGGAGTTGTTGTTGACATCGATGACAAAGACGCTTTGGCTGATCCCCGACCCATGAATCTGTCCCGACTTGTCACTACCGCCAATTTCGGGTGCATCAAGTTCATCCACGACCTTGCGGATCTCCACCAGCAGCCGTTCACTGCACGCGATCACCAGCGAGTTGCTCCCGCGGTCGATCTCGATCGCCAGCGTTTCGCCCTGCTGCTTGGCGGCTTCGGTAAACGTGTTCAAAAGCGTCTGGCGCAGCCGCCCCGCGGCGACGGTCTTAAGCCTCACCACATGCGGCAACGCGCGGCCCACCTGCCCCTGCTGCTCCAGCGTTTCCGCCAGCGCCTTGACCTGCGCGAACTTCTCATCATCAGCGCGAACGATGAGCGATCCCGAAGCATCATCGCCGATCACCAGCACACTTCGTGGACCAATCGCCGCGGGCGATTTGTCGCTTTTGTTCAGAAACAACTCGCGGATGGTCGCCGCGACCAGGGTGGGCCTCCCGGTCTTGAGCGCGATGATGCGGGCCGCGGGCATGTTGGCGAAGCCCGAGACATCCAACTGCTTCACAACCTCAGAAATGCGGTCCAACTCGCGCCGGCCCGAAAAGACGATCAGCGAGTTGGTAAGCGGTTCGGCGGAGACAGTCGGCAATCCTTCCGGGTCGATGAGTACGGTCGCCTCGGGAAGGAACTGGTTCTGACGATTCTGGGCCGCGTTCCCGCCGCGCGCGATAGCGGCGCGGGCCTGTGCTTGGCGGAGTTGCTCTTCCATCGGCGCCCGGAACCCTTCATTCAGGGCGCGAGCAATGCTCGGCGCGTCGGCGTAGGTCAGCGGGATCACCGCGAGTTGCCGCTTGGTGTCGTACTCCTTGGTGTCAAGTTTCGCGAGCAAAGCGCGGATGCCATCCCATTGGGCCTTGTCCGCGCGAATCACCAGCGAGTTAGAAAGCGGATCAGGCAGAATGGTCACGTTCCGGGCCGCGGGCGACGCCGGTTCCGACGCGAACTTGCCGTAGAAAACCTTTAGTGCCGCGGCGGTCTGCTCGGCGTTCGCAAAGTCGAGTTTCACGAACTCGGTGTTGCGCTCCTCGGTCGCCGGCAGGTCCAGTTCCTTGATGATCTTCTCGATTTCATCGATCTGATCACTCGGAGCGTAAACCGTGAGCGTGTTGTCCTGCCGCGAGTAATCAACACTGGCCTGCGGGTCCGCCGCGTTGCGTGGTCGGGAGCGGATCACCTGGTCGATGGTATCGGCAACCCCGGAGGCATCCGCTGCAACCAGCGTGTATCTCCGAAAGACCTGCCCGCTGCGAACCGGCTCTTTGTCAATCTTGCGGACCTGCTCCATCACCAGTGCGATCGCTTCCTTGCCGCCCGTGAGCAGGATCGAGTTGCTGCGGACCACCGGGGTGATTGTGACCTTCACGTTTGCGGGCAGCGCAGCGCGAATCGCAGTGGCGACATCCGTCGCGCGGCCTGTGGTCAGCGGGATGGTCTCGATGTTGGATTCCTCCGCCTTGGGCGGGGCATCAAGTTGCTTGAGGAGCATCGCCACCTCATCGAACATCTTCTCGGGAGCCGAGACCACCAGCGAGTTGGTGCTGGGCTGGGGCGTGATGAGCACGCGATCCGCCGCGGCTTCGCCCTTTGCGAACATCGAGCGCAAGACATCGGCGGTGTCTTTCGCAAGGCCGTTCTGCATCACATAAACCTCGATACGGCGGTCTTTCCCAGCCTCGGGCTGGTCGATCTGCGCGACCAGATCACGCAACATCGCCAGGTCGCCCTCATCGGCGGAAACAATCAACACGTTGCCATCGGGTGAACCGATGATGCTCACGCCCGAAGCATCAACGCCCTGCGAGCGGGCACGATCGTCGAAGAACTGGCGCAGGTTGGCCGCGGCCCGGTCGGCGCGGGCATGGTTGAGCGCGACTGCCTCGATCTTTCGCTCCTTGCCCGCGGGGGAGGTGTCGAGTTGCGAAATGTATGAAGCGGCCTTGTCAAGCTGCTCCGTCTTGCCGACGAGAATCAGGCTCTTGCGGAGCTTATCGACCTGAACACTGATCCCGGCGGGATCGTTGCCTCGCCAGGGCCGCCAGTTGGGCGTCGAGAATGCCCTTTCCAGTACCAGCCGCACCGCGTTCATGTCCGCGTTCTTAATCTCAACGGAACGGATCGCCATCGCGGCCCGCTGTTCGGGCGCGGTATCGAGGGAGGCGAGCATCTTTTCGACCATCGCGATCTGGTCGCTTTGGCCCACCAGCACCACGCTGTTCGACGCGTCGTTCAGTTCGATGAAGACCTGCTGATCGGAGCCTGCGTTTCCCCCGCGGTTGCCGACCATCGCGGTCCAGCGGACCTGATCGACAAGGTTGCGCACGAGGTCGCCGATATCGGCGACTTTGGCGTTCTTGAGCGGGACAATCTTGAACTGATAGTCCTGGGACGGGGCGGGGCTGTCAAAGGTCTTAACGAGCGACTGAATCTGCGCGAAATCATCATCGCTGGCGCACACCACAAGCGTGCCGGTGCGCTTGTCGCCCGCGACGGCGACACGGTTGTTTAC
>ENA-ORBV01010646-ORBV01010646.1-microbial-mat-metagenome-genome-assembly--contig:-NODE-10646-length-14653-cov-6.072791_pt1 | contig 14653 bp, 11 predicted proteins | sample MGYA00237777_ERZ505514 | MGnify/ENA primary metagenome ERZ505514 (study PRJEB26160, sample SAMN06269048) | microbial mat metagenome | isolation source: Oligotrophic lake microbial mat | place... | reverse complement strand
CACACACACACACACATACACAACTCATACATATGGATATAACAACACAACAGTACCAACAATTCACCGAACAACTCCCCGAATTTAGTGCCTTTGTGACGGCATCGGGTAGCGGTGGAACCCATGCCGGCATTGTAGCAGGCATGGCAGCCATTCGTCATCCCACCAAAGTGATTGGGATTAGTACCCGTCAACCCAAAGACTTTCAGGAAAATCATATCCGTACGCTAGCCGAAAAAACTCTGGAACGCATCCTTGGCGACAACAGTGTCCAATTGAAAGATGATGCCGTCTTTGTCAAGGATGAATACGTCGGGCCAGGATACAGTTTACCTACCGATGGAATGAGGGAAGCCGTCACCTTGTTTGCACGAACCGAAGGTATTTTACTCGATCCCGTCTATTCCGGCAAGGCGGCCGATGGATTTTTGGATATGGTGCGCACGGGATCCTTTGAGAAGGGATCGGACGTTTTGTTTTTGCATACTGGTGGAGCTCCAAGTTTGTATCATTACCAGCCCTTGAATTAGACGATATACTATGCGCGTTCCCTTTTGGGAGTCTTACTGCTAGAAAAGTCTCCTGATTGTAACAGGCTAGCAATAAAGCAGTGTTTCTTGGTTCTTATCTATATGCTTTATAGACAATATCAATATAGCTGTGGCAGCAGGCCGCTTTAGCAAGACTCCACTGTATCCCAATCGTTAGCATCGAATTGGCTAGAGCCAACGTCACCTCGGTTGTTTCGTGATTCTGCGGCTCCATGCGTATGAACTGTCAAATCTATCTCGGCAAGTCTGGCTACCCAGTACGTTTGCATCGTGCCCTTCCCCTTCACTTCAATGGGACCGCGAGGCGTCAAGAGGAATGTGGACGGCGACTGCTTTTTCAAGAGATCAGCTGCTGCTTCGGAGCAGTGGATTCTTCCCACCTGAGACGTTGATTCCATTCTAGCGCTTGTATTCACTGCGAGGCATTACACAATTCAAAAGCGGAAAGTGTAAGATCTTCAATTTGTCAAATTCTGGACAGCATGGCTTGTGTTGGTTCAGGTTGACTTACCAGTATCACCAAAGATGCCATATTTTGGGTTAAGGTTGCCTGTAAAAATGAAGGATAGGTAAGATCGCTGCTCGTGCCATGAAACCGATGCAGCACAGATTAACTGCAGGAAGACTTACCAACTACGTTGCTGACTACGGGTCCGACGTGGAAACCCACTCGAATCTCAACACAGCCACGGCTCGGGTCATCAAGGTCAATGGGGGTTTCGGCTGCAGCTACGATCGCATCTGTAGCAAATGCAGCAATTCGACGAACGTAGTCCTTTTCCTGGTTCTTGACAAGATTGCTGACAGCCTGTTTGGTTTGAGGGACGTGACGACCTGGCAGTGAGTATCGATGGAACATAGAACCGGAACGACGTGTCAACAGCGAAACAAACGTACCATATATGCATCCTGTATATGGTAGAGAGACAGGCGCAGAAGCGATGAAACTAAGTTGAGACAACACTCCGTGACTGGGCACTCACGCAGTTAGCGAGCTGATTTCAATACTTACTCCTGTCGTTTCAATTTTGAAAATGTCATGCTTCACGCTAAGATCATCGAATGCTTTGTAAAGCCGATCCAGCAAATTGGAAACCTTGATGGGCGAGAAAGTGCTGGCAATGACAGTAAAGTTGACGATATCCGAGAAGTAGATGGCCACACTTTCGTGGCATTCTGGTTCCACCGGGCGGCCTGCAGCCAATGCATCCGCAATGTGTGGAGGAAAGCAATCGTAAAGGACTTGGGACTTTGTCCTCGAACCGATGGGGGTGAACTCTGCCGCACCCAACATCTTGATGTGCAAGTCAACGTCTTCGGCAGTGGGTCGTTCTTCGGGAACACGGTCCCAGCACTTTTTCATCAAGAGCGAAGCTTCTTTGGGGCACGCAGGGGCGATTTTGGGTCTCTTATTAATTGATTGATTGGCCACCAGCCGAACTAACTTCTCAACGTCCTCGTCCCCGTATGGTTCCTTCTTGGAATCTGAGGCGAAAGGAAAGAAGATTCGAAGTGTTAGACAAAATCTCGACCAGAACGGCCAAAGCCAAGTTGGATACTACTTGTCCAACACTCACAGATTTCATTGAGAATAATGCCAAACGCGTACATGTCCGACGCGGGACTCGGGAGAGAGCACCGGAGAATCAGTTCCGGCGCCGTCCAAGCATTGATTCGTGGGACAATCTTTTTGGGCGGTAACATGTTGTAGTCCGTCACTTTGGCTTTAAAGTTTCCATCGATGAGTATGTTCGTGGACCTCAAATCTCCGTGAACCAGGTTCGAGTTGTGGAGGAATCGGACACCTTGAACGATATCACATATGATAAAGTACACCTCTGAACCATCTAGGTTGGTTGTTTCTGCTCGAATGAAATCATAAAGTGATCCGTTCGGCATGTACTCGACCACTTTCATGGTGCGATGAAAGTTTTTGGAAACGACTGCTCCCATGACAGTCACCAGATTCGGGTGTTTCATATGGGTTAGAGCTCTCATCTCCCGCACGAAATCTGATTTGTGGTACGTAGTGAGCGGCTTATTCGTTCTAGGTTTCGCCCGATGGGTCGACTTGCTGCCCAGTGACGATTTGAAATCAATAGAACTGATGGATCTATGATTTTCCTCTCTACCCACCTGCTCCGGTTGGCACATCTCCAAATCAGGATTTTCGTCGTCGTCTTTGCTATCGTGGGACCCCGTGACCTTGTCACTGCTTTTCTTGACGGCAACTTGTGTTCCTCTGTAGTTGGCAAGCAATACGCGACCAAAGTCGCCTTGCCCAAGCACCGTAGGAGGATTGGCAAACTCCAGCTCTTTGGGATCAATCCGCCACATGGAGTCGCTTTTTCTTCGCTTGTGTTGCACGTAGGCTCGGACTACCAGCAAGGCTACCGCGAGGAGGGGTAACAGAATCACCGCGACAAATAGACCATACGATACACAACTGCCTCCCATCATGACATAGTTATTCTCGCACACCAAGGGTTTGACACAGGGATTACAAATGCATTCAAAGCCCTCTTTGCATTCGAGGCCCAGTTGACTGCAACCCGAACTGACTTCTTCCTTACTCTTCTTTTGTTGACCGGCGGGACAGGTAATGGCTTCGTACAATTCGGACATGCGGACACACTTCCATGTATTGGTACCATGTTCTCGTTCAATAAAGCCAGTGGTTTCTTGCATATTCCGAAGCTGCATATACGACAAGGTAGGTCTCCAACCGGCATACTTGCCCTTGCTCATGGCGTCACTCGCGAGAATGGACATGGACAAGGTATGATTGTAATCCTCCCATGTCATGTCACTGCCTCCTCCCATTTCCATTTTAACTACTTCGTCGCACATTTCGGCATCCGCCATGGTCTCGCGACACGAAAGTAGCTTGTCATAGTAACTCGCCAGATCATCCATGGCCAGCATGGCCGATTGTACCGCCTCCGAGACGGTGGGTGGGATATGCAAATGGGCCGCCAAGTTCCATTCCGGATACAATGGCGTCGACGACTGAAAGGGAAAGGGTACTCCATCAATGGTCAGATTGGGTTTGGGATCAATAATCTTGAGCAAACTGGCATTGACTAGTACGTCGTTTTCATCCTTGGTCCGTTCCACTTGATCGGTTCGGGCAAACCCCACATCAAATTCCCCGTTAATGACGCCATTGACAATCTTGTTTTGATCGCCGGTAAAAATCAATTGTTTGGGTGCCGTAATGTGCGACAATCCCGCCTTTTGCATTTGTTCAAATTGCATTTGACCGGCTCCCAATCCACCAATGGACGCCGCTGCCACAATCTTGCCCTTCAAGTCCGTAATATGATTCACGGCGTCATTGTCCGCTCGGGCAATAATGACTCCTCCAAATTCCGTCAAATCATAAATGTTGCCACCAATGTTTCTCCGAGAAATCTGCGAGACTAACGACTGGGCACCAAATTCCGATTCAATGCACGAAAAGGCACCGGGATGAATGTACATGAAATCCACTGCAAAGGCGTGTTCGTACAGCTTTTTCAAACCGACCGTGGACATTTCAAAGGTGAGAGGAGGATCAAATTGAGGTCCCACCACGGCAGTGAGGTAGTCATTGAACGTAGTATTAAAATCCAAAAAAGCATTCTCGACACCACGGTACGCCAGGACGCCAACTTTGTAGAGCGTCTTGTTGCCATTGTGGAAATGGAGAGGGCCACCATGAATGACAGACAAGCAATGACCGGCAACGGCATGGCCACCAAGAAGCGTAGCAGCCATCAAGACACACAGAATGTGAACAGAGGAAAACATGTTATTGCTGTTGGATAAGAAGAATCTCATGGTCAAGCAAGCAAGGATTCAACTGGAATTGAAAAGGCTAAACCTTGATTCTAGAGGGGAGCTCGTCTTCTCTTTTTGTGAGGATGTCTGCGAAGACGATTATGTTTCCCTTCACTTGGCTAGCTACGCTAACTGCTACTTTTTGGTCGTACCTGTTTTGCGCAGCTCTCCTAAAGATCCCACCAGGAACACCTTGTTCGATTCCAAGTGAGTAGTGGATGAGTACTACCAGGTACCCCTACGATGACCGCGACACCGCGTTGCTTTTGGAAGAAGTTTTGTCGCGGTTCAACCTTCGTTCACGGGGATGTAATCTTATTACCGTATTAAAAACTACTACTACTACACTATGGAGAAGTCATTGGTACGGAAAAGTGACCAATTTAAATTCGGCTCTGAGCAGTCATTCACGCATTTACCTTGGTTGCCATGAATAAACGATAATAATTCTGACACCTTGCGGAAGATGTAGTACTTTTTTCCTATTGTCTCCGAATGTCGTACTTCTGGACAACTTCTTCAAGAGCATTCTTTTCTTCCTCGACAGGATGTTTTTGTTCCATCTTGTGAACCAAGTTCCCACGGCATTAGTAAGGCTACATGCAGGAGCTCTACGATACGCTGGAAGTCCTGGAACCTCGCAGTCTGGGGTGGTGTTCCTGGAAGTGCACATCCAAGCCTATCCAAGCCTATCCAACCTACTAGAGCTACTGGTAGATCGCACCGTATCGCAACGTGTCTGTTTAAAAGCGTGTTGCCCCAGCCAAGCCCCTTCATCATTATGACTCGAATGTGTGTCCCGACTCCCGAGATCTCACTCCATCTGCTGACGGTGCTCGGTTTGATAACGCTTTCTAGAGTGAAAAGTTCCAGCGGCACTGAACTTCAACCTACTGAACTTCAACATGCCAAAAGGTCACAGAACACAGATCCAATTTTTTTGCCTCTGGTGGCCAGAAAATAGCCCACTGGCTCAACCCAACAGGAAGTTCCTAGGTTTCCACACAGGAGCCAAAACCCCTCTCAGGGCGCGAACAAGTGGAGCCAATCAATGGAGTCAATGGAACCAATGGAGTCAATGGAGACACAACAGATGCAAAATGGAGCCATGTGTGTCCGAATTCTATGGCAAAACAATGCCCAAAAGGAGCCAAAATGGAGCCAATTGAGGGAGCCAATGGAGCCATCAATTGGCTCCACTTGTTGGCTCCCTGAGAGGGATTTTGGCTCTGTGGTGCTGGGCCTGCACAGAACCTGCGAGCGTCCAGACATCTGACATGGGGGTGCATGGTTCACTTTTGAGCAGTGCAGTGCATGAAAGAGCAAAAGAAGATAAAAAAAACAACAAGGATTGGCCAATGCAAAAAGAAATCAGATTGACGTTTTTACTAACGATGACAAACATGTGTTTGCACACTTCTGTTTGAAAAAATGTTGTCGTCTGCTTCAATTTTTCTTTTGTCTGGGACCTCAAAATTGCTTTGGGTCAACATGTGGTCATGTCAACAGAGTGGGTCCAAGACCAGATGTCTTTCAGCTGCATGTGTGCAACACATGACACTGTTTGAACCACTTTGAATGAAACAATTGACATCAGCAAAAAAACCGATCAAGCGATTGTTTTAGCCAGAGACATGTTCACAACTCATTTTCAGTTCAGTGTGTGCCTTGTTCAGCCACAAATGGAACACTAAATGCAGCATCAAATCACCATTTGCAAAACACATTTTTTTGGCTGACTAACATTTGGTTGCTTTGAATTCAGTTGTTTTCATAACTGCCCTCACAGTCCAATTGTTTCTTTTAGAACACGACAATGCAAATCTGCATGGAATCGCCACCTGAAGTTGTTTTTCAATGTGCCACAATTTTAAGAAATGTGTTTGTTGACAAAGGTTGCTTTTGTTTGCTTTTTTTTAATGACATGGTCATGTCTGCAGCTATGAGGGTTAAAGTAGAATCTTGATGGAGACATCCAGATCTCAATGCCTTGGTTTTTCAGTTGTGGTTTCATGCACTCCATCATCCTTTTTTTCAACGTCTTTTCATTGACCTTTTTTGCCAGTGTGCGCGATCATGATCAAGTTGGAAGCAATCTGTTTGTTATCTGAAACAGATCAGCTTGCTAGAAGTTATGAGTGCAACTGTTGTTGTAGATCTTTCTGAATGTTTTCTGTGTTGATGATTCAGCACTTCTTCAAAATGCTCATTTCTGTAGATGCACACATCTTCCAATGATGCGAAGACATCTGCACGGCAACGAAGTTAGTGGAGGGACAGCAGGGACCACGGTGACCATGGACAAAAGGTGCATCTATCTTGGCTGCTGGTCGACAGTTGAAGAATCAAACAGCTTGTTAGCTAGTAGTCCACACTCCACAGGCTTGGGCGGGTGCTTCCTAATTGCAATGCTACTACTGTTAGCACTTGTTTTGGATGACATTGCCTGTTTGCCTTCGAATCGAGCATTTACAATCGTGCACACTTTCACCCATGAAGCAACTAAGGAAATGCTCTGGTTGTCATCTTGTTAAGGAGATGTGTCAGTTTTCGAAAGGTCAACGGAAGTTGGGAGAAAAGCGTGGATGTAAAGACTGCATCCGAAATGGCGCAGCTGGAACTACGAGTAGCAATCGACCAATTCCAATCATGATGGAATGCGCTTCTTGTCACCTCCAAAACGCGAAAAAGAGAGAATTTTCGAAAAGGCAACAGGAGAAGGGAGCCTTAGGTCGATGCAAAGGCTGCACCCAAAAGGAAGCATTTAATGCAGCGAATGAACGCTCAAGGAAGAAATATGCTAAGCAAAGAGAAAAGGACGAGGAAGAGCGCCGAATTGGGCAACTTCGATGGGAGAAATATGAAGCAGAAAGGAAACTTAGGTATAAAAAGAAGTTGGAGTTTCGGCAACATCACCTCGTTCCTCCGCCTCATCCGGATGAAGGCAAATGGAAAGATTGGAAAAATGGCCCTGACCAGACCATGCGCATCCACTCTGGAGGTTTCTGCTTTGGCCTGGGGGGTTATGCCCAGTACGCTGCTAGCAGACCGCTTCAAACGTTTGAGGAGATGACCCGAAGGTCTAGCGCCAAAGGAAACCAGAACCGGATATCCACCAACGTCACTGTCAATTCCGTCGCCAGGAATGGGACATGGAATGCTTACAAGATACCTCGTCGAAATAAGAAAGGAGGAGAGAGCATTGGCGGTTGGATCGTCTGTCACGAAAATTCGGATCCAGTGGTTGAGATACGGAACATTCTGTTTGATTCGTTTGAAGACCATTTTGGTGGTGCGCAAGTGGGTAATGACTGGAGGACCAACGACAGGCACAAAGAGCGTGGACTTGTCATTATACCACGATATATCATTGCCATCACTGATGGAGGCCAGCCTGTTAAGGGTGAATCAATCTACTTTGTGGACTATGACCAAGCTAAGGAGTCGAATCCTATTTATTGGGACAATGCCATCCAGGGCATGTCTGCTGGTATTGATTGGGCCATTGCTCGCCTGGCATACGACAACGATGGCCTGTGCAAGTCGTTTCTCCTGTGGGGTGATTGCTGTGATTTCCTGGACGCCTATTTTGAAGAAGGAACAGCGCCACTGGGGCAGGCAAAGTGGGAGCTAGACTGCTGCTGTCCAGAGCATGGATTTACGGGTCGACACATTGGCGTTGGAGAATACCTCGAGAAAAGCGGGACCACCCTTTGCTTACCAAGGAAGTCGAAAACGCGTAATAAAACAAGCCCGAGTGCAGGCAATGCCAAAGCAATGAATGCCTCAATCAACACGAATGTGACAACCACGGGTACAAAGAAGCGAAAATCGAGTTCAGCCGTTCCTGACAGCCAAAGCTCCGGAACCAACTCTGGCTCCATCGCTAAGCAGCGAAAAATTACTGACTTCTTTAAGAAGCAAGGCAACGACAAGCTTTGTGGCCCTGCCCAGTCTGCTTCTACTAGCATTGTCACCGTTGAAGTTGCCCGGACATAAATGAAAGAACGAAGATGCACTTTTCAGGAGTGAGGCCTACCAGTGCTATGGTTGGTGGAATGAGGAGAAGGAAAAGGTCATACAACACCATATAGCTAAATTATTAATCATTGTCGATACCTAGCTTGAATTTCGCGAAACCAGCCCATCGAATGGCCGTGGACGCCAACTGTGACTACTTGTAGACATCCAATTCTATCACAACCGGCCCGATCTCACAGGATCCACCTGACCATGACTGGCCAGTAGGTGAACTACGGGGGCAACTGGCGTCCGCGCCCATCCCTTGTGGCTGCGACAAATCGCATGACGAAGAAGCAGACCCAAGTATTACAATTTAGTATTGGTACATCCTACTCAGAGTGTCGTTTGATTCAGTCTGCTCCAATTGACACGGTACCAATTGCTTCCCACTCAAAATGCCCGCATCGAGATACCTTCTACGTGACAATGACGAACTGCATTTCTTGCAGCAATTAAACTGGTGGGTTTGATGCGGCATCACTGTTGGTTCGCTGTATCTGTATCAATTTCTCCTTCTTTTTCTTTCCAGGCACCCAAGCGCACGCCCTGGATTCGGAGAGCAAGTTAGCATATACATGGATTCACAAACTAATAGCTAGAGCATGGCATCCATGCAACTTGAGCAATATACTGTACGTACTGAATCCATTTCGATGCAAAGTTTTCCCATGTTTCTCCTTCAGTAGTCAGCTCAATGTCGGGAGTATTGGAGTCATTCTTGAGTTCCACAAAATAGTCGACCAGTGGTGCCAGAATCTTTACACTTTTTGGCACCTGCTCAATCGCCGTCTCGAGAACATCCTCTGGAACCACACGACCCGTAAGAAGGGCTCGGTCCTAGTAGTAGATCAAAGATAGCCAGCGCCAGCCACCAATAATATTAGAGATGCCATATCGCAATTGGTGCAACTTCCAACAACAAATCCACAGATCTTACGTACCGCCGCACGTTTGTAAATTGCTTCCCGTGGTGCAGTCACATGAATTATGCCAAGTCGGAGCATTGGGAAATCCGTCCGAAGACGCTTGAAATATGTTTTGTACCATTCCGCATTCCGGAGCGACCCATCCACCATGACATTTTTTCCGCTCTGCAGTCCCGCCAGCGTTAAGACTTCCGCAATGAATCCAGCTTCCTTGTGCGTCAATGCCCCGGCCAGTTCCGGGTTGGCGTCGACATACAAGTGGAATTCGGGCAATTTTTGTCGAATTTGGTCGGGGTCCACGGTAATAAAGGCAATGAGGGGGAACCGACCATTCTCCACCAGATTCCTCATGGTATAACTTTTTCCGGCCCCCATGGCCCCCGCGGTGAACACCAGCCAAGGTTCTGTGGGAGTGGTACATACCTGACCATTTTTATCGGTAATCACGGCACCGTGCAGGAATTCCGTAATAATGGAATCTTGAAATTTCTGGCGCTCATAGGTATAGTTGTTGTGGTAGGTATAGTCCAATGTTTCCCGGATGTGGCTGTATTTTCCTGCCCCAGTAGGAAAATCCAAGTGAATGTTTCCAAGAAAAAGTTAGATTTGCTGTCGCAAGAAGGAGCATGATTTGATAACGACAAAAAAAAGGTCCACCTCACATGCGTACCATAATATTTGTTGTCCTCGGACTTGTGATTTTCTTCTGTGGAAAGTTCCACACTAAAGGGCCGGCGTAAGGATTGTCGACGCTTTCGTCGAAAACTCTTGGCCGCAAATCGGGTCTCTTGTAAACTGGCAAGTCGACGCGTCGATATTTGGGGTCTCGTTGCCGCTAATAATGTTGTTGTGGTTGGCTCCTCCTCTTCGTCATCCGTGATAACGGCCGTCATCGTTGACACGTTGGTCGCTTTTCCGCAATTGACAATTTCCACTTCTTGTTGAAAATTGGTGGTAAACTCCTTCCATGTCATTTCCAGCAAGTCAAAATCTCTTCCACCACCCGGATTGTGGATGGTACAAAAAAAGTCGACATGGGACTTAACAGCCTGGACACGGTCGGGAATTTGTTCGAGCCTTGCTTGGGTATATTCCAAAGGAATAGGATAGCCGGTGATTTCTGCTTGCTGCTCATTTCGCTCGACAATGACCTCCAAGGGAGCGGTCACATGAATCAAGGCAATTTTCAACTTTGGGTGCAACGCCTTTAAGGTTTCAAATTGTTGAAGCCGCCACGTCACATCTTGGAGGGGTCCATCAATCCAAACATTGCTCCCCGCTTGGAGTGCCGCCAACGTCAAGAGTTCACAAATATATCCCGCTTCTTTGTTCATGCGTTTGGAAACCAATCCGGGGTCTTTGGCGTAGGTCGAAAATTCGGGAAGATGGGACCGGACTTCATCGGCATCGACCACAATGGTCGACAGAAGGGGCAATCGTCCATCGTCCATGAGACTTTGTATTAAGTAGCGTTTCCCAGCTCCCTTGACGCCACACGAGTAAATCAACCACGGTTCGGCCGGAATGCAATCTTTGGCTTGTTCTTCATGACACAAGTAATCTTCCAAAATACTGTCGTGCAACCATTGACGTTCCATGCGATAATAACTGTGATAACTCATGTCGAGTTGTTTTTTCAAATGTCGGTAGGGGCCATAAAAGAACTTTTCGTCGGACTATTTGACAGAGAAATTTTATGAAAAGAAAACGTACCGTCAGATGTGAAGGCAATTTGACTATAATTTGCCTAGCCAAAAGACCACTATCCACTTGTTTTGAAAATGTACTTACTTGATTGTGTTGTTCTGTAGAGAATTGGATCGAGAATCGTTTGTTGATGGATTTTCTCATTCTGGATGTCCTTCGTTGTTCACTGTCCTGCGATTGAAGCGGACCCTCATGGACAAGCTCGTGGCTGTCGCGGTCCATTGTTGTTGTGGTTTACGAATTACTTTTTTGTCGCTTGGCTGATTGGATCGAAAAAGGCTCCCTCCGTCAACTGGCTCGTACTAGTAAGAACTGGTAGTCTATCGGAACGTTTAGCTACTAGCCATACTAGCTAGTTAGAGTAGTACCTATTGAAGAAGAGGTATGGATCATCAATCCGAATATGGATTCATTGATATCAATCTGTGCTGAAGTCAGTGGAAAAATAAACGTCTAACTAATAAATTGATGACAAGACTGCTGCACTTACGTGGTGAGTCATTCATTCAATGCAAGCACATAAGACCCGCTTTCAAAATCTTTTTTGAGCAAATGTGCGGGTTATTTTATTTAAGTCATACATATTACCCGCTCTTGTCGCTTTTTGCTCGCGATTGATGGCTCCGTCCAGCGCAATCAATGAACCTCGCATACAAAAACGGAAGCGAACGATACACGCATATGCAGCAGACATGGGGAAGCCAGGTTCGCCCGTGTTTGCCAAACTAAATTAATACAAACGTGGACTTGTTTCTCTGCTGGCTGGAACATAGACACACAAGCTAGCTAGCTAGCTGCTAGGAGTAGAAGAGCTTTTGTGGATGCTTTGCTTGCATGGATTGGATTGGTATCTTTGCATAAAATCCATTTTGATTCACGCCGGTGTGTGTACAGACTTTTCCCGTTGAGGAGTTTTACTACAGTAAAATACGAGGAAGGACAATCCAATGTCGCCTTCCACTCCTACAGCTATTCTTCCCGATGTGCCCGTGTCGGCGGCGGATAATAATGGTGGCGTGTCGGCGGTCCAACGACGACAGCAGCAGCAGCCGCATCCGCAGGAACCTTCTTCGCCTACTCGCTTGACAGCAGCCGGTACCGTGCCGGTGGCGACCACGCCGACGACTGCCGCCACAACAACGGCTACAACGGCGGCAAAGACGACTACTACTCAAACCACTACCAAGGGAAAACAACGATCATCATCCCCAGCTGCTGCAGCTACTTGTACGATTGTCTATTCGACCCAAACGGGACGTGCCAAAGCATGTGCTCGTCGGACAGCCCGCATCTTGGGGGAAAAGACGACGCTCAAATTATTGGGTGGCAAGACCTTTGACGAAATTAACTTTGTGGAGTATGCGTCTACTCTTGCTCCAAAGAGTGGAAACCATTTCTTTTTATTCTTTGTCAGTACCACTGGCGATGGCGTGCATTGTGACACAATTCAAAGCACTTGGCGGACATTATTGCAAAAATCCCTTCCGCCCTTTCCAAAGGCTCACAAATTTGCCTTGTTTTCGCTGGGCGATCGTGCGTATGGACCTCAATTTTGTGCGGCGGGGAGAAAATTGGCGGTTCGACTCCAACAATTAGGAATGACGTGTCAGGGGGAAATTGGCTATGGTGATGATAATACTCCCAATGGAGGATGCTTTGCCGATTTGGATGCCTGGATTGATCAACGATTATTGCCGTCGTTGAAGGATGTGGATATGATGAAGGATTCTACTACTAGTTTGTCTCTGCAACAACAAGACCAACCTTTGGTAAACACTTCTTCTCATTACAAAATCACCCTTCGAGACGAGACCGAAACGGATCCAGAGTGGAATCAAGCTTGGTGCCAATACGCCTATCAATCCTTTTTTGCCCAACAAAGGCCTCTGACCGCCTACCATTATACGCTCAGTCAAAATGACAATTTACAAAATGCTCCGCAGACTGCCGTGGTGGAATGCAATTTGGGCTTGACAGCCGAGGATTGGGAACAAAATACAAGACATCTTCGCTTGCGTGTCGAGACCAATGCCGATGCCCATAATGCTTCTGGATTGGCAATGACCTACCAAGCCGGGGATATTGCGACCATTTTACCTTCCAATCCACCCGACGAAGTGGAACGCTTTCTCAAAACCTTGCCTGAAGCCCTGCAACAAATTTCCGATCATATCCTGGACCTGGATTATATGCACCAAGAGTCCAACGACAACGAGGCTCAATTTGGCAATGCCTTTCCGCATTGGCCCAAAAACTGTACGTTGCGAGGTTGGTTGACCTATTGTGCCGATATTCATGCTCCGCCGGAACGCGAGGACCTCAGGGCGATGGCTCCCTTTTGTTCACAAAGTCACGAAATGGGATCCATGCAATCCGAAAAATTAATGTCCCTGAGTGAAACCTCCGAATCGTCACTCTACGTGGATTATATTATCCGTGAAAAACGATGCTGGACCGATGTCTTTTATGATTTTGATTCACTGAGGGACTCCAGCACGAAATTGAGCTTGGAAGCATTGTTGACTTTACTTCCTCCCATTCGACCACGGGATTTTTCCATTGCCAGTAGTCCAACCCAAGAACGTTTGAAGGAACAACAAGAACAACATTCCACCACGAAGAACAATGGCGATTCGGCTTCTTCGTCGTCCTCCTCCTTTGCGATTGAACTTTGTGTGGCCGTCGTCGAAGGAACGACACCCCTGGGCAAAAAGAAGTATCATGGACTATGTTCCCACTATTTATCAGAGCTTACAAAGGGCCGACAAGTTCGTCTTTGGATTCGTCCAGGATCTTTTGCGGGATTGCCGCTGGACCCAGCCGTTTCAGCAGTGCGAACAAATCAATGGTTTGATAATCCAGTCCTCTATATTGGAGCTGGTACGGGTGTAGCTCCTCTTCGAGGTCTTTTCTTGGAACGAGAAGCCAGGCGGCGACAGAGTCAAAGTCCAAGCTTGACGACTTCCCCAGCTACTTCCACGAATCTAGAAGAATTCGACAACATCCTGATTTTTGGATGCCGCAAGCGTGACATGGATTATTATTATCAAAACGAATGGGACCATTTCCAAAAAGAAGGACGCCTGTTCGTCCTTCCCGCCTTTAGTCGAGAACAAGCTCGCAAAGTTTATGTGCAACAACTCATCAAACAGAATGGCGATGCCATTGTCAAACATGTTTTCGAAAACAATGGCGCCATTTACATTGCGGGCAATCCCAGCATGGCTCGGTGTTCCCAAGAGGAACTTGGAGAAGCCACGGCTCGAGCCGTCTTTGGCGGTGACGAGAAAAAGGCCAATTTACTTTTCAAAAAGCTTCAAATGAAGGGACGATTCAGTGTTGAAGCGTGGTAACTGTTGGGACTGGAAACTAGTGACTGAAAGACATGGTTCACTCACAGCCATCCATCCATCCATCCTGCAGTAGCAAACAAGCACCAAGTGCTCATAAATTGTCTAGAATCTGGTTTGCAGACGATAAGACCTTGCTGGTAGCCTGGTGTGCTTGCATCAGTGGCTTTGGGGCTCTGAGAGTGCCCAGGAAGCTTGTCAATTCAACATTCTAGACAATTTACCAGCATCGACATAAGATCATGCTGAACAGCAAAGAGTGACTGATTTGTAG
>ENA-ORBV01010645-ORBV01010645.1-microbial-mat-metagenome-genome-assembly--contig:-NODE-10645-length-14656-cov-8.853556_pt1 | contig 14656 bp, 15 predicted proteins | sample MGYA00237777_ERZ505514 | MGnify/ENA primary metagenome ERZ505514 (study PRJEB26160, sample SAMN06269048) | microbial mat metagenome | isolation source: Oligotrophic lake microbial mat | place... | reverse complement strand
AATGTCGAACAGCTCGAAGTCCTGCAACAACTAGTCGAAGCGCAACCCGATGCCACGCTAGCTGAACTGCGGGAACGACTTTACCAGAAAACGGGAGTCTTCATTGGCATCGCCACTGTTGATCGGATGCTGCGGCTAAAGCTCAACCTCACCTTTTTAAAAAAGTCTTCACCCCTCGAAAAAAGGAACCGACGAAGTTCAACTTGCCCGATTTGAGTACTGGCACCGCTTGAAAGGGATTCCTCCCGAAAATCTCGTCTTTTTGGATGAATCAGGGGTGAATCTCTCTTTTATCCGCAGATGTGCGTGATCGCTACAAGGGAAGCGAGCCTATGGGGAACGCCCCAATCGTAGAGGAAAAAATGTCTCTGTGATTGGCGCAGTCAGCTTGAACGGACTGCTCACTCAGTGGAGTGCTTTGGGGTCTATCGATGGGCTGACCTTTGAAGCGTTTATCGCTCGAAAGTTAATCCCTCATCTCTGGAAGGGCGCGGTCGTGATCATGGATAACTGCTCAATTCATAAAAGTAAGGAACTCGAAGCCATCATCACCGCAGCCGGGGCGCGCCTGATTTATCTACCTCCTTACTCGCCCGATTTTTCGCCTATTGAGAACTGTTGGTCTAAAATTAAGAGCATTCTTCGTCGGATTGGCGCAAGAACATACCCTGATTTGCTTAAGGCATTAGATATATCATTCACAGAAGTGTCAACCAAAGATTTGCGGGGGTGGTTTACCCATTGCTGCTATTGTGCCGAATGAGACTGATAACCGTTATACTTTAACAATGATTTTAATAATACAAAATCTACTAGAGTTCACTTTAACGAGTTCAAAGTTTCTCCATGCATAAAGGCAATGTCAGGGCTGCGTTGGATTGCCTGATCGTAGCGCTGTTCGGCAAGAGTGCCCTGTTCAGAGGCTTTTAGTAATTCTTGTGCTTGTTGCAATAGGTGATGAATTTGGCTAGCTGCGATCGCGTCTTTGTCATCTAACAATTCATCAACTTGCACAATAAATTGAGACATCGGACGCAACCAATCGAACCATTCATGGCTAATCACTAATTGAAAAAAATCACCGTTGGTTTGGATCTTGCCAAAATGCTGTTCATAGATTTCTCGCTCAGAATCAAGCAGTGCTTTGTGGAGCCGCAGGAAGCCTTGACGCACCTGACGTAGTTTTTTGATTTCAGTCTCTAAAGAAGAATTCGTAGAAGTCATTGGGTAAAATTACGATAAAAAACTTTTCTTATCTTAGTCACATTTGCTGCCTTTGTTGATCGCTCTTAGGCTCAATTGTGGCTTTGCAAATCATCCAGTTCGGCATAGTCTGGCAGTGTGGTATCGATCGCGATGCCGTTTCGTAACACCACTCGATCATGTTGCGATCGCGATAGCAATTCACTATAACGCCGCGCTTTGAACAGGACGAGATCGGCGGTCAAGCCAACATCAAGCCGCCCAACGGTGGGCAGACCCATCAGATCGGCAGGAGTAAGCGTAACGGCGCGGCACCAATCGCCGTAAGGACGATCGAGGTGAGCAATTTTGGCAGAGAGCGCAAACACCTCCAAGGCATCATGGTCGCCGAACGCATGGAATGGATCGCGGCAATTATCACTAGCGATCGCCACCGGAACGCCTGACTGCTTCAATTCGTGTAGTAAAGTCACGCCGCGCCAGTGAGGGGTATGCCCCGGTTGGCGATCTTGCAGATACAAATTGCACATCGGCAAGCTGACAATGCCAATGTTTGCCTGTTTGACGAGGGCAATGGTTTTCGCGGATTCTTCGGTAGGCTGAACGGCAAGACTACAGCAGTGACCACAGACAATTTGGTTTTGAAACCGCTGCCGCAAAGCCGTTTCCGCCACAATTTTAAGACAGATGGAATGGGGATCGTTATTTTCATCCACATGCAGATCGAGATCTAGATTGCGGTCTTGAGCGATCGCCAAAGTGCGATCAATTTGCCGTTCAATCTCTGGATTCATGGAGGCAAAACCGCCCAACACTCCGTCCATTTCTGCCATTTGGTCTGCCAGCTTTTCACCTTGGGGGGTCAAAAAGTCTTCTAGGGAAACGAGACAAACCGCTTGCACAATCATTCGATCTGCCCAGCGATCGCGCAAGTCTCTAAATGCCGCTAACGTGACCTCTGCCAATTTGCCGCCAGAGTCGAGATGGGTGCGAATCGCTTTTGTGCCGTGAGCATAGCTGCACTTTAAGCCAAATTCCATTCGGCGATAAACGTCCTCGATATTCCAATATTTAGAATCGCGGTCAATAGTTTTCAGGGCATCGGCAAAGGTTCCCGTTAAATTCGGTGCCCGTTCCCACAGGTGCCCCTTATCGAGATGGGTATGCATATCCACAAAGCAGGGAAATACCATGCCACCTTGTAGATCAACAGCCGGATGATCTGATGGAGTAGAAGTTCCAGCCGTGGTGATGTTGGCGATCGCGCCATCCACAATTTCAATATCCACTAGCAGCAAATCATCCCGGACTGCTACCGAAGATGAGCGATCGCGGCTTTGCGCGATGAGAGAAGCAGGCACATGAGCATTTCGCAACCAGTAGTGATTAGTCTTAGGGATCATCATTGAGTGGAGAACGAGAGGACTGAAAGAAGGCAATTTCATACTATTCAGGACTTACGCAAATCAACCGAAATTTGCCCCCCAACCCCCAATTCTGGGGAAGCTAGAGATCAAAGTCCCCCAGAATTGGGGGATTTAGGGGGCGAGTGCGTAAGTCATACTATTGCTAAAGTCTGATCAAAAATAAAGGGACAAAGAATTAAAACTCTTCATCCCTTGGGCTATTTATTCTTCAGCTTGTTTTATGCAGGAGTGGGTGAAACCCCATTTTTTAGCAGGTCGATAATGGCAGTTTTTTCCAGTAAACCGACCAACATCCCGTTGGGTTGAACCACCGACAAAGCCGTTAGCTTACGCTCTTCCAGCAGTTGCACCACTTCTGATAAAGGGCGATCGCCTTCTACCGTTAACGATGGCTCAATGGTTGTGACTAAAGCTTGCACCAGAGTTTCTGACCACAGCGCACTGGGAATGGTTTTCAGGTCATCAACCGCGATCGCGCCAACCAATTGTCCAGCGTCATCAGTGACTAGAAACTTACGCCAGTTCTTCACATCCAAAATCCGTTGGTCAGCAAACTCGCGCAGGGTCAACGATTGTGCCACTACCGGACTAGAACCAATCACCGCATCCGCCGCCGTCAGCCCTGCCAGCTTATCTTGCACCGTGCCATACTGGGCAGCTTGACCCGCGTTCTGTAGCAAGAACCAGCCAATCAGGATGTTCCAAAAGTTGATGCCAGCGCCAAATAACGCCAAGGGCAGGATACCCGACGCGATCGCTAGCCAGCCAAACACTTGACCTACCCGTCCAGCAAACTTCATGCCTTTGTAGGGATTGCCCGTAATCTTCCAGACCAACGCTTTCAAGATGTTGCCACCATCCAGCGGCAACCCAGGAATCAGGTTAAACAGTGCCAGCGCCAGATTCACCGAAGCTAACACGCCCAAAATCGCGGCAAGTGGACCAGAAATTCCAGTCAGTGCTGCGATCAGCGTTACAGAACCCGCAATCAATAGACTGACCAAAGGACCCGCGATCGCTACCCAAAAAGCATCTCCAGGGGTTTCCGATTCTTTTTCCAAACTCGCCAATCCGCCAAACAAGAATAAGGTGATCGATTTCACGCCAATTCCCTGCTTTAGCGCCACAAAGCTATGTCCCAACTCATGAGCTAAGACCGAGCCAAAGAGTAGGAGTGCCGTGACAAACCCCAGACTCCAAGAAGCCCCAGCAGGCAACATGGGAAACTGCGCCGCCAACCCAGTGCCGTAGCTGAGTGTGACCAGCCCCAATACCAAAAACCAGGATGGGTTGACATAAAAGGGAATGCCAAACAAGTTGCCGACACGAATGTTGTTATTCATACTCGTGACCTCTCCTATAGGTTGAGCAATCTAAGTTAAATAGAGTTGTTTTCTTCATCTTTCTACTGTAACGAAATGTAAAAGGCTTAGTAATCACGCTAACGACGTAATTACCGCCTGTTTTAGTTCGGTTTATTACCAGCAATCACAGAGTCGCGACGAAGGATTGATTACGAAGTAGATTGCGTTCAAACATCAATCTCTCGTTAGATGTTATGTGAGCGGGTGTTTGGCAGGTTTTCAGTGGGCGATCGCGACTAAGGAATGAGAATTAAATAACATCGAATTTTGTAGGATGTGTTAGGCGATAGCCGTAACGCATCAATCCCCGGCTAGTGCAACGCCCGATTTGTGCAGTGTCGGGGGCGCGTCCTACTCCTGCCTGTCCAGCGGTGGTGCAAGAATATCTGTTTCCTGAGGAGTTGGCTGCATATGAACAGGAGCGCGATCGCTTTTTTCCAACGGTTCAAGGTGACACGCAGTTCAAGCTGCCAGCGGAATACAACGAGTGGTTAGCGCGACAGCCCAAAAGCGCGACCGATTCAATGGCGATGGGCTTGCGAGTTTTCTCGCCCCGCAGTGGCGATGTGTTTGTGATTGGCAAAGATGACGCATCGCAACGACTGTAGTTTAGGCTGGCAGGCGTTTCTAAGACGGCAATAGAATGGCGGCTAAATGGCAAGCCGTTGCCTGCATCTCCTGATAACTCGTTGTTTTGGCAACCCCAAGTGGGAACCTGGACGCTTCAGGTGAAGCAAGGTCAACAAACCGATCAGGTCAAGTTTGAGGTACAGACAGCACAGGCTAGATTGACCCGCAAGGGATTCTCCTTTGCCCCAAAAACAGGTGTTCAGGTACTTGAATCACCGCACTAGATGCCATTCTTATCGCACTCGATATGATTAGCGCCTTACACAGCACTCCTTTTATGATCGCAGATTGCGCCGTAGTCCATACTCGTGGCTAGAGCAATCCAAGTTTTCCTAATGCATCTTCAGCAGCACGCTTCTCGGCTTTTTTGGTACTACTGTCTTGACCAATACCATATTCCTTTCCAGCGACATAAACCACAGATGTAAACTCTGGATTGTTGTCGGTTCCCCCCGATCTCATAGTCCTGTATTCAGGAGGCTGACGACTAGGATTGTCAGTAAACGTGCTAGCTAAAACGACTTGCTGAAACCAACCTTTCAAATCATCTCTGATTTGGGGAGTTGCATTATCGGTGGTGGGTAGGTCGTTGACTACCGCCTCAAAGAAGGGATCAACTAAATCACGCACTGCCTCAACCCCAGAATCCAGGTAATAAGCACCGATAACCGCTTCAAATACATTACTAAGCAATGAGGGTTTTTCACGCCCTCCGCTAGTGTCCTCACCCTTTCCAAGACGCATCCACGTTCCAAGCTCCAATTCAGCAGCGAATCTTGCTAATTGATCCTCATGAACTAAATTTGAGCGCAAAACAGTCATTTTGCCTTCTCTCAAATCTGGATTTCGTTTATACAGAAAATCACCACTTAAAAATGTGAGCAGAGCATCTCCAATAAACTCTAGCTGCTCATTATCATCCCCTGTGTTGGGATTCTCGTACTTGTAGGAAGTGTGGGTTAGAGCTTGATTCAGCAAATAAGCATTTTGGAAGGGAATGCGCTTTAGGAGTTCATCAAGTCTCTGCTTAATACGAGCTTCCTCGGCAAGTGAAACAGGTATGGGGCGTACTTCATGTCTTGCTTGCTCTTGAGATAAAAGACGGAAAACCTCTTGTCGCTGCTTTTCCACAGCTTCAGCCTCTTCGGTAGCAGAAATAGATTTGAGTAACAGAATGACGCTACCTATTGCTCGATAGGTCTCATCAGTTGAGAAGGTCTCCTGATGTGCCCATAGATTGCGTACTTCAATCAACTCACGGACAAGAGTAAGATCGGTCTGCTTTAGTTTTTCCTTGAAAACCTTATTCCACTCATTACGTACAACGGTTAATAACGCAGCCACATCTTTACGGATGGGATAAGTACTGCCCATTTCCCCCTGAACGTAGACATATAAGCCTTGGCACAGCGAATCTAAAGCTTTGCCAACTCTTTCCCGATTACTCAATGCCATTCCTTGACTCCCGACTGGTTTGTATAATTAACCACACAGGCTGTGACTAAGATTCCCAAAATAGAGCCAGGTTTAACTACATGCTGATTGCGATTAAAACTGACGTGTCCAGCCATGCCAGCGTTCTATCACTACCTTGGTTTGGGTGAAGAACTCTACGGCGTGGTGCCCTTGCCCATGCAGGTCGCCAAAGAAGCTATCTTTCCAACCGCTAAAGGGAAACTGCGCCATAGGAGCCGCTACGCCAATATTGATGCCAATATTTCCGGCTTCGGCTTCGTAGCGAAACTTACGAGCTGCTGCACCGCTGGAGGTGAAGAGACATGCCATGTTGCCGTATTGCCCCTGATTGATTAGCGCGATCGCTTCATCAATCGTTTCCAGATGCACCAAACTCAGTACGGGACCAAAAATCTCGGTCTTGGCTAGATCGCCCAAAGGATTTACATTTTGCAGAATGGTGGGACGGACGAAAAAGCCCTGCTCATAGCCCGCAATCTTTGGCTGACGACCATCTACTAGAGCCGTCGCGCCCTCATCAATCCCTTCCTGAATCAGGCGTTCAATCCGGTTTTTGCTGTCAGCCGTGATCACTGTTCCCATCTGAATTCCGTCCTCTAGTCCATAGCCAACGGTGCGAGTTTGCGCAACCTCAGCGATCGCCTCGGTAAAGGTCTGCTTTGCCTCGCCCACGGTGATTGCCACCGATGCCGCCAAACAGCGCTGTCCTGCACAGCCAAAGGCACTATCTGCCATAATTCGCGTGGTGGCGGCAATATCCGCATCGGGCAGCACAATCACTGGATTTTTCGCCCCGCCCTGACACTGGGCACGCTTGCCATTTGCCGCCGCTCGACTATACACATACTTGGCAATCGGCGTAGATCCCACAAAGCTAATCGCCCGGACTGCCGGATGTTCCAGCATCACATCTACAACTTCCTTCGTACCATTTACCAAATTCACTACGCCAGCAGGTAAGCCTGTTTGCTCAATCAACTGCACTACTTTTTGCAAAGTCAGCGGCACTTTTTCCGATGGTTTGACGATGCAGGTGTTACCACAGGCGATCGCGTAGGGCATAAACCAAAAGGGAATCATGGCTGGAAAGTTGAACGGGCAGATAATCCCCACTACGCTCAAGGGTTGACGGATCATAAACTCATCGATGCCTCTAGCCACATCCTCCGAGTTGTAGCCCTGCATCATCATCGGGATGCCACAGGCAACTTCCACATTTTCAATGGCGCGGCGCAACTCACCTTTCGACTCTGCCAAGGTTTTGCCGCATTCCAGTGTGATGGTTTGCGCCAAGTCATCTAGGTGTTCTTCTAACAAAACTTTGAGCTTGAAAAGATACTGGATGCGATCGCCTGCCGGAACCCTGCGCCATGTTGTAAACGTCTGTTGTGCCGCCTGCACAGCCTGATCCACTTCCCTCGCCTCCGACAGTGGCACCTGCGCCAAAACTTCCACCGTCGCCGGATTGATTACGTCTAGATAATCGGTTGTGTTGGAAGAAATCCACTTGCCGTTGATGTAATTATTTAGAACCGTAGATGCCATAGGAGTTGCGATCGAAAATCTGTAGTAGCTTTAGGATAAATCTAGACCGTTCACGACTTCAGGCAAAATTTCTATGAGCGTTATCGTTCCTGATGATTTATTGCAAGCCGCACAGATGACGGAAGCAGAGTTAAAGCTAGAGATTGCTATTTTGCTGTATCAACAACGGAAGATTAGCGGCGGTAAAGCACGTCATTTTGCTGGGCTTAATATCTTGGAATTTCAGAAGGAACTTGCAAACAGAGGACTTCATGTGAACTACGACGTTGAAGATTTTCATAATGATCTCGAAACCTTACGACGGCTAGGTGATTTGTGACGATCGTCAGTAACACTTCTCCCATCACTAACCTGGCAACCGTTGGTCAACTGAATCTCTTGCAGCACCTTTATAGCGAAATCATTATTCCCCAAGCGGTTTACATCGAGCTAACGGGACTTGATTACCAAGTTCCAGGTACTAGAGAGGTACAAACTTTTTCTTGGATTCAAACGCAACAAGTTCGCGATGTCGATCGCGTTGAAGACCTCTGTGCAGAGCTTGATCCGGGTGAGGCTGAAGCGATTGTGCTAGCGATCGAGTTAAACGCAGAGCGACTACTTATCGACGATCAACAAGGCAGAAATGCGGCAACTAGACTTGGACTGGAAATCACTGGAATTTTGGGAATTCTACTGATTGCTAAACGAAGACATTTGATCTCAACCGTCAAACCAACTCTAGATGCTTTGATTGAACAGGCTAACTTTCGCGTCAGCAGCCGATTATATACAGAGATTCTAGAATCTTCTGGAGAGTAAACTGTTTTGAGAAAACAACAAAACGGAGTCATTTCACAAACTGACTCCGTGAGTAAGAATGTGGTTTAGCAAAGAGGGTTGAGCCGTTTCAAGCATAACTAAGTCAATGCTGAAGTTTTTGAGGTTGCACAGCAGAGTGCCCACCGCTTCACAGTAGCGATCGCAACTTAAACCCCACACTGCCAGGTCAATATCTGAGTAGAGATGGACTCGCTCAGGAGTTAACAGAGAGCCAAATAAAAAGACTTCTCGCACCCCAAACTCATGTTTTAGTAGGCTAGCTATTTTGTGCGACTGCTCCAGTCCTTGCTGATGCCGTTGTTGCATCTGTTGCAAATATTGCTGTTTCTGTTGACGCACCTGCTGAACATAGTCGTCAAATTGAGCAGCGTTTGCAGCGATCGCGGTAGAAGTAGTCATATCGATAACTGTGTACTCATCTTTAGGTAATCGGTAAATTTAGCCAATTGCTCAAGATTTGAGCGAGCCAGTCAAGTTCTGGGGCAGTCAAACGGTCTACATTACCCAGTGGGAATTTCTTTGCTCCTGCCCAAATGTTAATCTGAGCAGGAAGTGCGATATTATTCCCGTCCGAATCTCTCTCGTAAGAACGCCGAGTGAGTTCAATTTTCACAATATACTGTCGAGGGGCGGTGAGCGATCGTGAAAACCTCAACCCTAATACTTCATAGGTGAGAAAAATTTCTGATTGAGTAATCCGCAATCGTACTGTTCCAAATAAAGCGAGGAAAAGGCTCCGAATAGGCGCAATACAAAAGTACAAGTGAAAAATTAAAGCTGCGGCGAAGAACCAGCCAAAATCCCAAGTCGCAATACTCATGGAAGATATTATCACGTAGGCTATAAAGGCTCTAAATGCAATTGTTCCAACCGAGTCTTTTAGCCCGTCATGAAAACCGCGTGGCGGAATGAGAATCTCCAACGTCTGTGGAGTATTCGTCACTTGTACTTTACTACCCAGGGGTTTGGCAAGGGTTGCTAAACCACTTTCTCTTGAAGCTGGTTTTTCTAAAGCCTTTAAAGCTGGTTTTTCTAAAGCGTCTAAGGCTTGCTTCGCAGATTTCAGCCGTAGATCGGTGCTTGGCTGTGTCAACCATTTCAGCCAGTCAATCAAATTTGGGCTGAGATTGACTTTATCCTCAAATAGAATCCGCATCTCTCGCTGTGGCAGTTGGTCAGGATGTTGTCCCGTTGCTAGATAAATTAATGTTGCTCCTAGAGCATAAAGATCTGACGGGGGGATAGACTGTCCGCCAAATTGTTCAGGAGGCATATAGCCGTAAGTGCCGACGACGGTTCGGGTGCCACCATGAATTGATGTTTGGACGGAACCAAAATCAATCAGGTAAACTTGCCCAGGGCTATTTCCGCTGCGGTTGCCCAACAAAATATTGCTGGGTTTAAGATCTCGATGGACGACAGCAGGTTGGCGGTGATGAAGATAGTCCAGAATGCCTAATAATTCTTTGGCGATCGCCTTTAGCTCTGACTCGCTAAAAGTACGACCAGACTGTATCCAGTTCTGTAACGATCGCGCCTCAATGTGAGATTGAACTAACGCAAAGCCTTTTCCTAGCTTAGTCTCAACCTCAAAGGAATCAAGATATTGAGGAATGGCAGGATGGTCGAGAGATTTGAGAACTTCTGCTTCCCGTTCAAACAGTTTCAAATCATCCCAGGTGAAGTCAGGACCAAACAGCAGCAACTTGACGACAACACCCAAGCCTGTCTGTAAATCGCTGGCTAAAAATGTTCTTCGACCCGTCTGGCGACCCAGCAGAGATTGAATACGATAGCGATCGTGTAAAACCTGAACCGTGAGTTCACCCATAGTTTTTGCGATTAAGCGGTAACAGAATGGTTCTGATTCTCCCTACAGTTTAGTCGCTTGCTATTATGCTTTTTGACAATCATTCTTCACATCCAGGTCAATCGTAAAACTACCTTTCCGGCTACGTCTCCATCAAGGAATGAAGCGGTTGAACAACACCTTACGTTGGTACTCAAAAGCGGTATTCTGGAAGGCGTATTAAGAACAGCGAATTGAGTATGGCAACAATTTTTAGAAATGCTCATCTGCTTGACCCCATGCAGGGTTTGGAGGGGCGCGGCGACGTGCTGGTGGAAAATGGCAAAATTGTTGGGGTACTGCAAGATGACTCCGCGCTCGGCAAAATTGTGCCTATTTTGGTGCCCCAGTGGGATACTCAAATTATTGATCTAGAAGGAGCTTTTCTTTCTCCTGGATGGATGGATATTCATACCCATGTTTTTAATACCATTGGCGATTTTTGCCTGTCCGCCGACGATGTGGGGATTCGCTCTGGCGTGACCACCATTGCTGATGCAGGCACCTCCAGCATTCTCACCTTTGATGCGTTTCGCCAAACGACGATCGCGACTGCAAAAACGCGGGTGTTCTCCTTCATGAACCCCTCTTTGCTCTACATCGCCACCTCAGACCAAATCGCCCACCAGCTAGAAATTGTCGCCAATCCGCGTAACCAAGATATCGATCGCGCTGCTGCCGTAGTGGAAGCAAACCGAGATGTGATCGTGGGCTTTCACGTGCGTCCAGTTCGCCGGACTGGAGAAAAAACTTCTCCGGAGCTAGAAGCCGCAAAAAAATTATCAGAAATGTTTTCACTGCCGCTGCTGGTGCATCTAGGGCATTTTCCGCAGGATGAAGCAGTGCCGCCCGCCGAGCTATTGCCTCAACTAAAAGCGGGAGATATTGTGACTCACTGCTTTCAACCCAATCATGCGCTGTTTGATCAAGACAACAAATTGTTGCCTGTCGCAAAAGATGCCATCGATCGCGGGGTGTTGCTGGATGTAGGCTACAGCCATGCAGACTGCTCAATCGAAACTGCAAAAGCCGCGATCGCCCAGGGCACCTTGCCCAACATTCTTTCCACTAACCTCAACTGCTCTAATGTGGGTCTTGCAGACAGTTTGGCAGCCGTGATGACTCGATTTGTGAATTTGGGGCTTTCTCTTAGCGAAGTAGTAGAACGAGTCACCTATCAGCCAGCAGCAGCGATCGGTCAATCCAGTCAGCTAGGCGGTTTTAAACCCGGTCAATTGGCAGATTTCACTATTTTTGAATGGGAAGATAAACCTACAGCGTTGAAAGACAGTAGCGATGGAATGATGACCATTTCGCAACTATTAAGAGTAAAAGGGGTTTGCCGCAGCGGAGAATATTTTCACATTGAGCGATCGCCATTCGACACCGAGTTGCAGGCAGATACCTAGTACAGCGTTGAGTGTTGAGTTCTGGAGTAGCTGCCTGACAGGGCTTTCAGGAAATCATCTGTCATGTTTCAATTCAAAGTCTACTCATTGGTCTATCTATAACTCCGCTGAAGGAGAAGCATCGATGCCGAGATTTGCTTTGCTGCTGGAAAGATTGATCCATAAGGCTTCAATTTTTTGATAAGCCTCGTTTGGTAGAATTTTGCCATTGGTTTCAAGGCTGCAAATATAGCCAACCTGTTGAGAAAACTCCTGCAAATTTGCATTAAACATCAAGTTTTTGGGAGTAAATTGCCCTCGATATCTAGAGCGTGGAAAAAGAAACTCGGTAGTTTTCATTGGATATGCCTCCTTCAATACTCCGTCTCGGAGTCAAAAATTGAGTCTACAAATGTAAGTTTTCTTATTTTAACCTTTTCTTAACCTAGAAGCCTTTTCTTAATATTTAAGGTTATTTCCTAACCTTTTGCTTAATCTAGGTTCGTTGGTATGAGTATTCTAATGTTGCGATCGCGGTCAGCAAAACTCCCTTCAGGTATACGCTTGGGAACATCATGCAGAAGTTTGAGGTTTGATCGCACTGCTGCCCCAGCCCGTAATGCTCTGCAAATAAATACTGCCCACGCTCGTCAAAAACAGACCATAGGCGATCGCCTGCACTAAATAAATTTGATCTTCATAGCCAAATAGCGTGTGCAGCAAAATTCCAGGAAACTGCTGCTCTGGTAACCATTTGCTAGTATCCCAAAGCAGCGATCCTAAAATGCAGGAACTCTGAGGCGCTGAAAAATTTAAGCAGAGTGAGGCACTGGGCTGAATCTCTGCCAGTCGCATCAACGCTGTGTCGATATGTGCCAAAGCGGAGAGAACCAATCCTGCCACAATGAATAATAGAAAAATACCCATCGCCTGAAAAAATAGCCGCAGATTAATTTTTACGCCAAACTGAAACAGCAATACGCCAATGCCAACAGCAACAATAATTCCCGCGATCGCGCCTGCTATGGGAATTGCTCCCTGTTGAAATTTAGCCGCGATGAATAGAACCGTTTCAAACCCTTCTCGCAGCACAGCAAAAAAGATCAGCCAAAAAATTCCCCATCCGGCTGTCGAATCTGCCAAGGCTGAGCTAACTGTTCCTTCGATCTGTTTTTTGAGCAAACGAGATTGCTGGGTCATCCAAATCAGCATCCAGCTCAGCATGGCGATCGCCACCACACTAAAAACCCCTTCCAGCAGCGGCTTGAATACGGGAGCATAAGTCTGGTTGGCTGAGCCTGAGATAGTTAATCCCCAAATAAACAACAGTCCTACACCCACACTGGCAATCAATCCCGCGCCAACACCGCCATATACCCAAGCATTTAAGCGAGTTTGCCCCGCTTTTGCCAAATATGCCAACACAATTCCCACTACCAGCGCCGCTTCTACGCCTTCTCGCAAAGTAATAACAAAAGTCGGTAGGGCTGGCGTTAGATCAATCATCATTTGCACTCAAACAGAACTTACCTTTGATTGTAGGTTTTGTAGGATGAATGCGCCTGCCAAATAAGATGAATTTGCGATCGCGTCAAGCAGTCGCCGTTAAGCCTGAATTAGATCCGCAAATTTTGCAGGTGATATGCAAATCAACGTGGGAAAAAATGGACAGCCGCGATCTCAGTTTGGCATTGAATTCGCCAAGCTTTGGCGCGAGGTTAGATTATGGGGTTAAGAGAGGCTTACACACAAGGGGCTTGGCTTTCTAGAAAATGGTGCCAGTTAAACCGATAGTATTGACTCAGTTGCAGCCTGATTATTGGGTGCAAAGTGGGGTTTGCCAAGCTTGAACTTAGAGCAAAAATGATGCCTGCTTTAAACTGCTCAAATTCACGATCGCTGTCTCCTGACAATCTAGATTTACTGTTCGATTCAAACCCATTGGATTCAGATGCGATCGCTTCACTCTCGATCACTTCACTCTCGGTTGATTGATTGCTAGTTAATTCTGCGACTGCCGGGAATGCCAAGTGAATCAAACTGCTGACTGCCCGGTGCGCTGAGCCTTGCTCTTGACTTTGCCCAGATATTTGTGTTCCACCATTCAAAGGAAACGTCAGCGAGGGAATTTCTGTGAGGCGCTTTAGCTTAAAAGCAGCTTTGACACTGGGAAGCTGAAGCAACATGGTGCGATAAGAAAGGGTGGGCTGGGGCAAAGGCTCAAGTTGGGATTCTGGGCTAGATGGAGGAGCGATCGCAGCGGGAATCTTGCTTCCCACTAATTGCTCGAACTCGTGAGTAAAATGGCAAACAGGCTGTCCTCGCCGCTGCCAAATTTGCAAGATTTGCTCCACCGAAATAGCTTTGTATCGCCCTTGATACAGCGCTTCCACAACTGCCAACAAAATCCATGGCGCTGGATACGTGTTTACCCAGACAGTCATTTGTTGCTCAATACTAATTTCCAACTCAAAACTATAATGACGCAGCAAATTAGCTGCATGAGTGAGAGCAGACTGACTAGCAGAATCAATCGAATTATCTGGCAGGTCTATCATAAATCTCTGCAATTGCAGAAAAGCCCCCGGTCTTCACCCCTAAGCGCCAAATGATTGCGAATCTCTTGATTCAAGTCTAGTCGAATATTTGCGAAACACAGCAGCAGTCGCAACAAACAAGGACTTATTCATCAAATGTAATCCGACATTCATCAAATGCAATCCGACATTCATCAAATGCAATCCGACATTCGTGCAATTCAGGTAGATATTCGAGGGCTGCATTGCACCCTATTAACCACATGCTGTCAGCAGTGAGTCTGCAATAGACTTGTTCAAGAATAGTAAAAATGGGAGAATGAGAAAGCCGAGGTCAGTAGTACAAATCATGGATCAGAACTTCTTCAATCGAATTTTGCATTTGATTCATGCCCGTCCTAAACAGGGGAGACGC
>ENA-ORBV01010644-ORBV01010644.1-microbial-mat-metagenome-genome-assembly--contig:-NODE-10644-length-14657-cov-6.275240_pt1 | contig 14657 bp, 11 predicted proteins | sample MGYA00237777_ERZ505514 | MGnify/ENA primary metagenome ERZ505514 (study PRJEB26160, sample SAMN06269048) | microbial mat metagenome | isolation source: Oligotrophic lake microbial mat | place... | reverse complement strand
TGTTGTCGAGCAACATCGACATAGGAGGGCTTCCGGTGAAGATTATTTTGCATCGTGGACAACGCTCTGGTCGTACCGTCCGCTGTCGGTCACTCGTCTCCCAGCGAGGGCTCTTCGCTCAATGCCTTTGGACTTGATTTCAAAGCCAATGGATTTCAATGGACGCAAGAATTGTGTCAAATGGACAGTGATTACGACGGCCGAACCAATGGTCAAGAGCTGGGAGACCCGGATTGCGTGTGGCAAGAAGGCATGGAGCCCGCTTCCAGTGTCGGCATTACTCATCCAGGGATCTTCAATGACGACTTCGCGGACGAGGTCGAGGAGGAGGAGGATGCCGTGGTGAATGATGTGGAAGCTTCATTAAATGCAACAAATACAACGACTGGTCCGGCTGTGCAAGTACCAGGAAATACAACGACTGGTAGTGACCAAGCTGCTTCCGCGAGTGCTCCTGTCGTGCTGACATTGCCACCGTGGCTATCCGCACACATTGCTTGCATGATGTTGTCCTGGGGATTCTTGTTGCCTATTGGGGCCTTAATGGCCATTTCCTTTCGCCATACGTTTGCCAGCAAGGGTTTGTGGTTTCAACTGCACATGTACATTCAAATTCTGGGAGTCATTTTGAACATTGTCGGCTTTGTCATTCCCTTTGTTAACATTGAGACTCATTTCAAGGGCACGCATCAAATCATGGGCACCGTCATCTTTGCCATGGGAGTAGCACAAGCTGCGCAAGGATTTATTCGTCCAGGAAAGACCGACGAGCCTACAATGCTTCGACGTGTATGGGAGATTTGCCACAAGGGATTTGGTCGCATTGTCATTATCCTGGCTTGGGTCAATTCCTTTCTTGGGATTAAGCTCATTCAAAAGTTTTATGACGGAGCTCCTGGAAACGAACGTGTCATGAATGTGTGCACGGCCCTCCTCGGTCTTCAGATTGCACTTTGTGTCGTCTTGACTCTGACTTCGTTCTACAAGAGCAAACCGCCGCAGACAGACGACCGAGAGGCAAAAGAGAGTGAATCCGAAGACTCCATCAACAAGACGACACATACCGGTTCCGGTGAAGATCACACCTCTGGGGATTACAAAGTTTAGTGTCCGAATCCTGTACTGTACATACATTCGAAAGTAAAATAGTGACAAGTGCCTGTGTACTGTTTCAAATTATCCATAGTATGGCAGCTAGGTAGCGGCAGAAAACATGAAGTCGAATTTGAAATGCGTCGGCTAAGTGATGACGATGAGACAACAGAAAATCTTTGCTGCTGTTGCTTATGGGGAGCCCTGTTCACTACTGGGCCGGAGGCACGACGAATGCTGATGAAGAGGAAAAGCAGGTAAAGTGGGGGTAGGGCTTTTTCGGGTCTCGTCTGGATACTAAGATCTTCCTGGGTCCGACCACGACGCCTACAACGACAACTCTGCCTAGCCATTCTCCAACTGCGGCATTGGCGCGGCGCCATCTCGAATTCGAGCACCGAAGCCCTCATAAAGCCGAAGACCAAGAGGCTAGTGCTCCTAAATTTGACAACGGCGATGTAGCGAGAAAGCCTGAACTTCTGAGAAGAAGGCAGTTGAGACAGTTTGAGCCGGGAGGTAAACTTAAACAAGCGAATAGTGTCACTAGATTTACGAAAATAGTCCTCGCTAAGAATTTGATTCAAGACTTTAAGTACAGCCCTTGTTCGTCTCCGCGGGGCTCTGTATCACTGGCTAATAGTAGTCAGTGCCGTTGGTTTCGTTGGCAATATTCATAGAAAGCGTATCGCAGATAAGTTCGGGTTTGCGCCTCGAACAATTTTTGCCCTCTTGGCTCCTTGCACTTTTGCCACTGTAAGGCATTTCTCTTGGCTAGACCGGATGCGTGCGAGCAGCTGATTTGAATACTTATCAAATGTTGTGTCACGCAGAAATCCTTTAAAGGAGGAAACTTTGCACAGACACTTTGGATGAACTTCCATCCCTACGAATGGTGCAAGGCTAGTACGCATCTCCCACTTTCTTGCGCGTCCACTTTGGAAAAGTTCAAACTGTTCTTTGGTCAGGAATGGAAGGGATCCATTGACATTACAGCCTTCGGCCTTGCAAACAAAGCTCTTTAACTTTGGGCAGCGACATGTGACGAAACTGCCCTGCGCCATTAAAGAAACGTCTAGGTGAAGCAAGGTGTCTGACTTGATGTGCAAACATCTGTCATCCCTGGTCAAGAGATGCCTACGCTCGTTGATCCATGCATCTATGCATTCGCTGCGCAAGTGCTCTTGTGCCTTTTCGACTATGGTGAGCCTTTCCAATGCTTTCATCCCACTTACAACATGGTTTAGGGCAAAATAGTCAGAAGCATTGTCCCCAAGCTTGATATGGAGGTTTACGATAGTGCTGAACCCCAGAATAAATCGTTTCTGGGCCAAATCCCTCCATCGCTTGTTGACTCCGCAAATACCTTGGTGCTTGTCATGGTCACAAGCCACTAATGTTGCGTCGAGGGGGCGAGGTTTCGGGGGTCCCACAAGAAAAGAAAAGACACGAGTCAGGCTTTCATCGTCCAGCATGTCAATGACATCAAGAGGAAGCACGCAGGCGGCCGGCCAAAACAGTTCCTTTTGGGTTTTGTCCAAAATTTTTACTTCAACTAGGCTGCCTTTATGGATGTCAATAAGTTCCGCTTTTTTACCGCAATACCATATATTCAGAAGATCATCGCACGTGTTTTCTAATAGCTGGACTCGAGCTCCTCTTTTCAGAGGATCGTATGAGGCGGGCCAACTCATTCAATGATTGTCTCTTCAACTGCTAAAAACTGTACTGAAGGAAAGTGGATTTCTCTATAATTATTTGTGAGCTGCAATTATTTGTGAGCTGCATGAGCTGCGAAAAAATGTGAGTTTTTGTTGTTGATAATTAGCAACATTGAAATGTGATAGCTTCCATCGTGGTGACAATTTTCTCTGTCTACAACTCATTACGGTACGTGGTACTCTCTACTTGTACTACAATAATAGCTAGCTAGTACTACTACTAGCTAGCTAGCTAGCACTATGTGCTAGTAGGAGACTGGAGTACTATTTCGTAAATAATGAACGTTTTCAGAGCCAATGACGTTTTCAGATGATTGGCGCGTTTCGAATAAATAGGTGCAGAAGAACACACACATATGCACACTGGTTTTTACTTAATGCGGCTTCCTAAAAGCGACCCAATTTGAACCAATTAGCTAGAGTCCCTTAATTAAATAAGTAGGAGGTCTGGTTTGTAAAACTGTTAGCAAAGACATGGTGTTTGACTCCTGATGGCAACTGTGCATCAAAATTTGGTCAGTTCAATCATCCATGAGACAATTCACAGCTGTTTGCATTGCGAAAACATCTGACATAAAGACAGCTAGCTAGATCAGTTCAACAATGACCGTGTCCTTGGACAGCAAACAATTGACTGCGTTGCAGTGCATGTGACAAGTTTTCTCTGGGACATGGAATTGGCTGGTCAGTGGGTGTCGAAGGACAACCAGGGCATTGTGATTTTTGTTTGACATGTCATGGATGGAGAATTGATCATCAAGATGACGTTTTCATGTCACACGAGTCAGCTGTTGTTGTTGCTCAATTGTTGATGGTTCAAGTTTCAATTGCTGCCCTGAAATGGTTGAGATTCTGTCAATGTGGCTGCAATTCTCAAACTCAACAAAATGGACAACAAACAGTTCCATCGGCAGCAGCCAAGCAAAAGCACAAGGAGAAATGAAAGGTCTTGAACAAAAAGAAGTTGTGTGCAAACAGGGAATCATTCATGTTGGAGGAATGTCAAAACAGATTCTGGGATGGCAGTGTGTTTTGAATGACAAAATTGCAAAGTGTGCCATGAAAAAAAGAAAGACATGAGACTTTGTCACACATTGGGATTGCGACAAGCTGCCAAAAGGCCTCCAAGTGTTGTGGATTGCAACCTTGGGTTGCTGACTCATTCAATGACCCACGGGAATGTTTGTCATGGGATGAGTCACTCATTTGTGGCACATCTTGTGCAGTCATCCAACGAGTGCACAAGGCCATGCTTGCTTGAGAATGGCAGAAACAATTGTCTCAACAGAATGGTTTCGCAAGAACTTTTCATTGAAGGAAAGGCACTGTTTTTTGTGCAAAACTCTTCCCATTGGCCTGTCACCACTGGACGGTGGAGGAGTCCTGGTGGAGGGCACTGTGGAAGCTTCCAAAAAAGAATGTCAAAATCCGTGGTGAACAAGTTAGGGTTAGGGTTAGGGCACTCTCATCGTTCTAGCTAGTAGTAGCTGAATTTGTTCTTCTTTTCAAAATAATTATCGTACGAGGCGGGTTCACTCATTTTTCTGAGAGCTGCAACTAAGTGGAAGCCAATTTTTTTGTGACCTGCCACAATTTTTAATTTATGACGATGTTTTGTTGTTGTCGAGCAACATCGACATAGGAGGGCTTCCGGTGAAGATTATTTTGCATCGTGGACAACGCTCTGGTCGTACCAACAAATTTTCCTACTTTTCGGCGTGATGGCTGGTGCTAACTACCACGGGAGGGTGACTCTCCCTACATGTGCCCTAGCGAAAGCAACGTGATTGTCGTTGGCAAGCAACATTCAGATAGGAGGACTTCTGGTGATGAAAATCTAAACCGTGCAAGATTTCACGCCAGCTCACAATCTCGCAGCCCCGTTGCAGCTGCACGGATTATCAGTTGTATTGCATCGCATCATCGATATCCTAGATATCTGTGTGAACCACGGATCAGTTGCACGTGAAAGTTTTCAAACGCAGGGGGTCTCCTGTGCTGCTGCCCTTTTGCAAGTGAGTAAACTAGCGGTGCGCTAATTGACACTTCCAACTTTGCTCGTACAGTTAAGTCACGGTCCACATGCTACCTCGAAAAACTAAGTTTTTAAAGAAAGAATAGCGATTGCAATCAAAATATAAACTTACGAATATTAGTAGGCAATTTCTAAAAGTACCTAGCATGAAACCGTCACAGATCGTGTCGTTGATCTGAACGAGGCATTTTGTTGGCTAGAAATGGCCAACTGGTAGGCCTCTTCCCATGGATTTCCCGGAGTCAAGAGCCGTTCGTCCAGAAGCCCGTCTTCTCCAACATTCTCAGGGTGTAAGTCTGCAATCCATTCAGCATAGGTAGCGCCAGGATTTTGCGTCAGGAACGATTCCAAGTGCCTGTAAATAACAGCCATTCCTTTTACCCGGGCAGCCCTTTTGATGGCTTCCAAATCTTCCTCGATAACAGGTTCTTCTTGTGTGGTATAGGTTCTTTCGGTTTCGCTTTCTTCCACGAGCGTGTCTTTTTCATATTGTGGCGGCTGTTGCTTTTTTCGGCTGGGCTTGCGATTGATGCTTTCTGTTGATACTTGCAATACTGGTACAAATAAAAGCACGCATTTAAAAGCTTCTTTAATTTTCTTGCTCATGTTGATGATGCGTTGCTATTATTCTTTGCGCTGGCTAACACCTGGTCTTTTTCTTGTCAGATCTTTTGTGAGGATAGTTGGTTCTTGCTCCTTTCACACGATGTTTTCTTGGCGGTGATCGGAAACGTGCATGTTTTCTGATGGATGTGACTGGGTGGGTCTGGACAGAGAAGCCCCCCTCGCGCGTTGTCAATTAGGTTTGATATGATTGGCTGTGACGGATCAAATGTTTTACGTTATTGTACTGTAAACCGTACTGTACTAGTACTTACTACTGTAGGCACTGTACGCACGTGCTAGACGTATGGAGGTTTTTCGAAAGCATGTCTCGAAAAATTGCACATCAGACTGAAGATGAACCAGCCGGCAACTGCTTGTCTGCTAGGTAGTCTAGTTCTACGGCTAGGTTATCTTGCAACTTGGCGAGATTTAGTTCGTGGCGTGGAGTGATGAGCCGGGGTCAGTTTTCTGTTGCGTCGCTTTGATTGGGTTGTGGTGGTTTTGGTTTGCTTCGTTTGGTCAAATCGGTTTGGATGCTAGCTCGTTAGCCTGCCCGGCCTCCACCTTTATGTACTAGTAAAGCTGCCATGTTACTGTCGTTGAACATAGTGAAAAAAACGGTTTCGTATATTCTGCTATACACCACAATACTGTACGAAAGAAATATTATGGCCGGGTTGGTACTAGGAGCACCGGAGCGGACCTCTCCTACTTACTGACGCTCCAAAATGCAGGCTAAAAGTACAATTCCTTGCTGTAATGAAAGGTCAAAGGTTTAAATTTTATATTGTTAAATGTATCAGGTCTACTTGGATCTGTCTCTATATTATTGTATCTAAAGGAACATGAAAGGTGCATGTAACCCTCCTTGGTCGTTTTGTTTTGTCCCGTACTTTTTTTAGCCACTCTTAGCTTTAAAAGTCGACAAAGTATCCCCAATCTTCATAGGACTTTGTACTTTGTAGATCGTTCCTGTCATCCATGAAGAAGAATGGTTCGGCTGGCTGCAACGAAACAGCTGCTTCAATGGACTCTGTCAAGATCCCATTAGGGCCTTGGTGCATGCTTCTAGGCATAAAGCACGGAGGAATAACCTCTACCGATTCATCGTCGTTCGCAAACTCATCCTCTGCCAGCGAGGCATACGATGACACCACAGAAATGGAAGTGGCAGAGCAAAGGCTGGCAGTCGAATCGGTGTGGTGTCCCGAAAAGGCGCTTTCATGGGAGGGCCGTTTGTGAAGACACGCGTCCAAGCCTTTGGATACCAGACGGCGATGTTTCTTCTTGTTGTTGGGGGTACTAGTAGGACATGATACTGCCTTGTCATCATCGATGGCAATCTTTTGTTTGCGACGACTTTTCTTTCCTTTCAACTTCTTGGGAAGTCTTGGAAGAACCACCGACGTGCACTCAAAGCAACCAGCGAGTAAATGAAAGGTGGCGGATACAGATGATGGCATGACTGACTACAAGGATATGATATATAGTTTGTTGTTAAAGATATTGTGCTTGATTGTTGTTGTTGTCCGCTCACAAATTGGATGCGTTACAGGTCTTGTCTGGAAAGATTTTGTGAGAATACAGAGTGTCAATCTTTCTTTGAGGAATTGGGTCCTCACTCACCTCTCCAAATTGAAGTGCAACGATGAGTTAGTTTATTGTTTTGTACGACACGTCGTGCGCGTGCTGATGCAAGGATGCATGCCGATGCATATGCGGAGTGTCCTTGTTAGGCGAGATTTGTTCGTGCGAAAGATATCGGTTCCACATTTTTTCAAAATGGTGGCATATTAGTTGGCAACGGATGAGTTACACTTGTCACAAAGGCCGAAGTTCCTAATGTCTTTGGTCGTGCAACATCGAGATGATAACTGTGTGTGTACCAGTATAGTGTGTACGGTAGAGTAGTTGACTGGTAATTCCAGCCTGGACCGGATCATGTGACTGTGTCGTTCATTAGTCGTGCAGAGACCCTTGTGGGATTGGCCTGCGCCAATTTCGAGTTGGCCATGCGAAACTCGTAAATGAACGTTATTATATGACGTTTCACTCGTGTTCTAATGGAGTCGTTTGACTCTTGCCCGGTCCCCGGCCCAGATAGACAATAAACTGCTAGCTAGTAACTAGCTAGCTAGCAGTAAGATAGAAAATGATGGGAGGTCAAGGCTAGGTGGAGTAGCATCGCAGTAGTCTAACAAATTTGCTACGTTGTACCTGCTCTCTAGCTAGTGGAGTCTCTATAGTCAGTTACCAGAGCGAGTCATTCTAATGTTCTTTTTGGTTGGATCAACGGTGAGATGTGTATGAAATGGGAAGCATAGTACTGTACTTGCCTCGTCGTACCTGGTACCAAGCGGAGGAAAGCGAACCTTGGGAATTGGATGATGATGTGAATAATCAATAATGTGGCGCGGATCAGCGGTGAGGCGGCCATTTAATACCTGGTAACATAGGAATGACTCTGGCTGCAGAAGAGGGCTTCTGCTCATTCAAAACGGATGAGCCTTCGCAACATTACTCTGCTAATAGAGAAGAGTAGATAGACGAACAAAAGGACAAAAAGACCAAGACAAGAAACCAACTACAATCGCAGTCAGCCATGAGCATTACCATTTCGGAAGAGACCGCGAAAAGCGTGACGGAATCATGGGACCTCATACTGGAAAATCCCGAGGCGGGAGCGCAAGTAGGAGAATTGATCTATAAAAAGTAAGTACTTCTACGAAATGGGGAACGTTGTTTTGTCTTGTGTAATTGCAGCCAAATTCGGTTCACCATTCTGATCTGATTGGCTGGCTGCTTCCACTCTTGCACAACCAGTTTCTTTGAAATGTTTCCAGGGGTATGGAAAATGTATTCCTTTGGCAAAAAGTTTGACACTTTGGATGAGAAGATGTTTAAAGGTCGCGGCTTCAAATTACATGCTCAAAAAGTCTTTCATTCACTAGACTCGACCTGTCGGTTTCTGCGATCCAGTCCCACCAACCTGACACTATTGGAAGAAAACCTAAAGCAGCTCGGCGCCAAACACATTGGCCATGGGATCCTTCCCGAACAATATCCTGAAATTGGCAAAGCTCTCATGAAAACACTCTCCATGGTGCTCGGTGACAACTTTACTCCTCAATTGGAAGACGCCTGGGGTGCCATGTATGGTTTCATCACGAAGAGTATGCTCGATGGATCCAACGAATCATTACTACGCGTCACATTCCCCGTATATGGCGACAAGGGAAAAACAGCCTCCTTGGATGAATATCTTTGCAGCATGCTGCCAGGCCAAAAAGATTTATTCTATATCACAGCCAAAGAATCGGCGGGTGCCTTTAATTTCAATAAACTCGACAAGATGCAACTCGCCAAGGATCTGCAACACGAGGGCGTGGTAATACTTCATATTGCCAAGAATAAACGCGACTTGTACGCCAACAATTTAGCCAAATACTTGGGATGCAAAATGGTCGATGTGGAAGGAGATGATTTGAATCTATCCTTTTTACCGCAGATCGAAGAAAAGTACAACTTGGGCATCAAATCTGGCAAGGCGAGGAGAAGGAGCACAAGGAGATCCATGATGCTCAAGCACAGCAAGGAGTTAGCCAAGCTACGACAGAGCGTGATGAATGATATCTCGGAGCAGTCTGAAGGTAGCCCGACGCTAGGCGACAGAACAGGTCAAACTATTGAGATCAGAACCGGGCCATCATCGCCGGTACCCGTAGTCACACACAAGACCGTCGACCGTGCTGCCACGAAACGCAACAGTGGTACCAGTACCGGCAGTAGTACAAAGAGTACAACAAAAAAGAAAACAACAACGGCTAGAACTACTGACACAAAAGCGGGGGGCCTTTCGGAACATCAAGCTACCAAGTTTTGTCATTGGTTCCAACATTGTTTGGGCGAGGATCAAGTTGTCGACTGCACACCCACTTGCAAATTCGCTTCCCAACCCGCCCGCATCAACGATGCGTCTGCATCCGCCACTGGGGCACGGCACTTTGAAGAGTACAATACCATTAGGCTCAGTACCCAAGCCAACACCACGAGTCAAACCGATGCAGGAGGACATCATATTGAAATCAATCCCTCCCATCCCTTGATTGTCGAGATTTACCATGTGGCCAAACGCCAAAAGCAAAAGGTAGCAGCCAAATTGTTGGCGGAAAACATTTATGAAAATTGCTTGATCAATGCCGGCATTCATCGGGATGCTCGAAGTCAAGTGTCCCGCATGAACGGATTGGTCTTGTCGTTGCTGCAGCATGTGGTGGATGACGATTGATACTCACTGTACTGCAGCGGTCGAGAGATGATATGCACATGCTACGTACGGCGGACGAGTACACCGCTGGCCCACTTACCTAGGCATCATTCGGCGGGGTGCCAGTCTAGAATTGAAGTGAATAGAATGTATGATAGTCTATTATAGAAGTTCATGAGTTGTAATTGTATAATCAAAAGTTATAATAGGAGTATGATCTATAAGGCATGTAGGTCGGTCGAGGCAGTAAGTATATTCGCTTTATCATCAAGCCGCCTTGGACGTTGTGCCAGCTGGGTTGGTCTTTCCCTTGGCGGCAGCAGCAGCTCGCTTGGAGCCACTTTTACTGCTGCTGTTGCTGTTACTAGCATGTCCCGATTCCCGCTTTTCTCGAAGACACTGAGAGGTTTTCTCGACCGCTCGTCGTTCCGAAGCCACGACAAAATAAGTTGTCGTCTTGCTACCACCACTGGTGCTTCCACTGCTACTGTCATTGGACGAAGCCGGCGCGGGTTCCAAGAATCGTCCTCCCAAACTGTGAATGGCATCGACAATAGCGCGACTCAATTTGATCTTCTCGTGCTTGGCCAAGCCAACATAGGCGGCCCGATGTTGTCGAATCAATTGACGATATCGTTCATTGCCGACATGATGATTCGAGCGTCCTCCACGTCCCAACAAGACATCCACGGGATTGGGATCTTCAATCAAGAGGGAGTCATTGTTGGAGTTGGAGTTGTTTGAGGAGCTAAAGGAGTTATTTGGCTGTTGCTGCTGTTGTTGTGGTTGCTGTGGTTGTGTGACAACAGAATATAAAGAAGGAGGCCTCAGTTGTAGGCGTTGCAGCTGTTGTTGCATCTGCTGCTGTTGCTGCTGCTGCTTTTGCAGTAATAGCTTTTCCAACACTCCTTGATTGGAGCGCATAGTTGCCGCCATGGAAAGGGATTGCAAATGACCCGTGGTCCATGAGCTTGAGGCACAGTTTTGAGGCGTAGGGAGTTGCTGAGGTCGGTAGGCAGTGCTGGGCATGGCCATGAGAGCCTTGGCGGCTGCCATGTGGTGATGGTTGCTCACTGCTTGAGCAGTGGTAGTAGGATGAAAACTCTTGAGAGCGGAAAGCTGCTGCTCCATGGTAGTAGTAGTAGGGCTGCTTGAGTTGGTAGGAGGCGTAGCAGTCGCCGCCAGCATATTTTGGGACTTGTTGGGGAGATTCCGAGACATATTGAGAAGCGCAGCTAGCCTGTTGTTGCCGCTGCTGATGGGAGGCCGAACCATGGTGCTGTTCATTGAGCTGCTGTTTAGTTGTTGGTTCATAGATAGCAGTGAGGATGAGGGCATAGCCATGGGAGGTTGGTGGTGATGAATATCCATCATGTGGTTGTGGTGTTGTACCAAGCATTTAGACTTGTTGGCGGCGCTGAGAACAGCATTGGTGGTGGGGTCGAAGTAGCTTGCCATTGTTGTCTTTGTGTTTGTTGTGTTGCTTTTGTTGTGGTTGATGAGTAAAGTTGTATCGTTCTATGATAAAGTAAGACTTGAATTATTATGAGAAGGCTCGTTAGGTACTGCTAGCTAGTAGCTAGAGTAGGAACAGAAAAGAATCGTGTGAAGTTAACGAGGGATTTTGCATTTGTGTAGACAAGTTGAACAACTACAATTTTTACGAGTAGGTAGTGTAGGAATAGTGGGTGTGACGGTCACTTTTGAAGATCCGCAACCGAAAAGTAGCAGTTGACTCACTTGACTGGTTCGCTAAACGCACCTACAATGACTGTGTTTAGTACCAGTGTTGAAGAAACACTTGTGCTTGATTCACAGTACTCAGATTACTTATTGCCCAGTATGTAAGACGTTACAAATGGCTTCTGGGTACTTAGGGGAGTGTTCACACTTTGAACAAGGTCAAAGCGCTTTTTGTCCTCGAATGTGTGAGCAAAATGTGACTCGACTTAGCAACCCACTGGTTAGTAGAGGGGGCCTTGCTGGGTTAATCCTCAGCATACTGGTTATCTTTCATCTTCGTTTCCACTTGTAATTTGATAAGTGCCCTACTTCTAGGAGAATGAACAGATCGAACTTTTTCCGCACAGGCTCTTTCTTTTCAGCCCTGTAAAAGGGCCAGTAAGTCGCACATTAACAGTTGATGTGTGTTTTATCTGTGAGTCAAAATTCGTATTTTCTTCGTCGGGGTCGGATTCCGGGATTCGTACACAGTTTCTTTCGTTTCTGGTGTGAATGAAACCGAGCGGAAGTACTCGTTTAAGAGGCCATTCCCTCATCGATGAAAGTCAAAGAACAAAGTGATTACGGCAACTCCATACTGTGTGCTCCCTGGTTACCAACTGATTCTAAGTGCTACCGGGAGCTACTCGTAGAACTGTTATCCCTGCACAACTCCTCGGATTGTTCATCGAAGTGTGATTGCCGAGCAGGGGACCCGCCTCCAACGCTAACGTTCGAGCATCGACTCTAAAACTCAGTGGCTCTAACCCAGACCCACAAAAAGGTCGCTTTCTTCCCAGCGTTCCGACAGAATGTGCAAGTGGTGGAAGTACTGTATGTGCAGTAGTAACTACAGTAGGTACTGAGTAGCTAGTACCAGTAGCTAGGCACCACGAGCAATAACCAGCTGGTTGGTAGATCTGATAGCGCATGTTTTAGTAGAGCCCGCACGTGCGCAAAGTGCACCCTAATCTGCCAATCGTCCATCTACCCGGAGCAGTACTAGCTAGTACGCCAACGTCATCAATCATCCATTCAAAACTGTGAATGGAATTGAAAAACGCATGCATGCCAGTTTCAACCACTACAATCGCAGTAGTCTACTCTCTTGCCCTGTTGATCCACAGCCCCTAAGGATTAAGAGTGGTAATCTGCTTGGATACAACAGTAGCAAAAGAGCACTAGCAGTGGTTGAACAGCTGTTTGAACAAGGCACCAAACAAAGCTGGAGACACGTCTCTCCTCAAATGCACATTTTGGAATGTGATTGAGCGTGTTGCAGGAGAGCCCTAGACAAACTGTGTCATTTGGACATCCAACAAAATTTTTGATAAGTGTCTGTTATGCAAATTGGCAATGAACAGCAATGTTTGTCACAGCAATCCAATGGTTTGCAGATGACAATGTTCGCAAATTTCGCATGCAAAGAAATGTTCTTTGGAAACTGTCAGACAACTTAAATGCAAATGACACAAGATGAGCAACAAGCAAAATTACCTGCTAGTAGCACAATTGATTCATCTTTGTTGGTGTGTTGATAGCAACGGAGCATTGTTCACAACAAAACAGTGCACATCATTTGTGCACATTGTTGAAAGCACTCACAGATTTCTTGTAAGCATGCAATGAACAGCAACCAAAACAAAAATGGGTCAGACAGAAGACTTGAGGCAGTTGATGTGACAAGGATGCACAAGCAAGCAGACTGAACATTGAATGTGTCCTGTCTGTTGTCTCCTTTTAGAGATGCTTTTCAGTTTGCCATGTCATTGATTTCGAAGGATTGCCATCGCAACAAAAACGTCATGTTCAAGGATCATGCAAAACAGCTATAATGTTGAAACCGGGCCTGCTTGAAGGTCATCATCACTGTTGTTCAGCTTCCAGTCCTGCTGGGGAGGAGTGAAAGTGATTGTTGCATCCTTTTTAAGAGATTTTCTTAAGCTTTCAATAATTTTCAAGTTGTCTCATAATCATCTCACGCACTTTTCAAGAGGATTATGGAAGTCTAAAGAATCAATTAGTAAAAAACAGTTTCTTTCTGTTTTGAGCTCTATTTGGCATCACAAGCACCTCTAAAAATTATTGAGATTGTCCATTTGAGACAATTTGCTTCACATTCAATGTGATTGTCAGCAGAGCCAGCAAGAATTTCTACCACCCACTCAGTACAGAATATATAGAGGAAGCAGTTGACCTTGGTGCAAGAGCACACACAAATAAATAACTTGTATTTGGCAACATATCCTTCAAATGCTTCAATCCTGTTGGGTTTACAAAATAAATATGGCAGTGTAGGAAACATTAGGAATCTATGGCAATTCATAGTAACCAAAAGTAAGTATTGGGCAACTAAGAAATCTCCAAGATCTGCATTCCATAACTACATTACTCCTATCATAGGTGAAAGTCTCGCCTGCATTGAATCATCTGTATTTACCATACCGCTCTTCTCGTTCGAGAGCGGCATCGTCCTCATCCAAAAGGAGTTCCTCGAGTTGCACCTGCACCATGGTCACGATATCGTCGTCGGAGTTGGCAGCACCATCGGCAGCCTTTTGATGAAGAATAAAGGAACAAGCACTTTTGTAATCGTCGACAAATTCGGATACCACTTCCAAAAAGGTCAACTCTCCTTGAAGGCGGGCCGCGGGGCACAACAGCCATGCGTGCAAACAGTGAAGGCATTGGGTCCGAATGGTCCGACAAAGCTGGATCAAGGCAGGAGATGCTAACTTGGGCGCGTGAGATTGTTCCACCATAACGCTTGCACGCAACAATTGAATCACAACGCCCATTGCCGAACAGCTGAGGTCCGGATCCTTGATGGAAGAAAAGGCCATGCCGCCGCCGGAATCGTCACCGGCGGCTGGAACCCCTGGATCGCGACGCTAGCCGCACCGGTTGCCGGTTTCGCCGCCGGTTGGCTGACGGCCTATCTCAATGTGCGCTTCAAGATCCTGCATATCCTGGCCGGCATCCTGGTGGCCATCTCGTTGTATTCGATCAACCTGCGCATCATGGCCGGCCCCAACAAGCCGTTGCTGGGTACACGCACGGTACTGTCGAGTTTCGAGGGTCTGGGCTACCCGACCTACATGATCACGCCGATCTTTTTCGGCCTGGTCCTGCTGATCGTCAAATTGCTGATCGATGCCTTCATGCGCACCGGCGTCGGCCTGTCGATGCGCGCGACCGGCGCCAACCCGGCCATGGC
>ENA-ORBV01010642-ORBV01010642.1-microbial-mat-metagenome-genome-assembly--contig:-NODE-10642-length-14658-cov-5.293396_pt1 | contig 14658 bp, 16 predicted proteins | sample MGYA00237777_ERZ505514 | MGnify/ENA primary metagenome ERZ505514 (study PRJEB26160, sample SAMN06269048) | microbial mat metagenome | isolation source: Oligotrophic lake microbial mat | place... | reverse complement strand
TGTATAAGAGACAGTCTTTATAGTACTTTTGTAGAAGAGACCATAAATTATGAACCGATTTTATGAACCGATTAAGTGCCACTACTTGACAACAGAAGGAAAGGGTTCATAAACATGAACCCTTTTGTGATTTGTGAACCGATTTTCAATAAGAACATTAATTATGAACCGATTTTTTGATAACCAGATGAAAAGGTTCATATTTATGAGCCTTTTTACATTTATGAACCTTTTTAGAAAACGTCCGTAATTTATGAGTCCTTTTAGGCTCGCCTGGCGCGAGGTAACAGACTTACCAGCGAGTTGCGGCCAGTTCCTGGAGTAGTTTTCTTTTGGGCGGTAAAAGTGTGGTACCACGATGCTACAGTAACTACGTACCACGTGGTACCGGTACCAGGTACTACTAATCCGAGTGGCTAGTACTACTCTAGCTATTAGTACAGCGTAACGGTATTATTGTTTTATGACGGCAAAATGACCGCCCTTGATCATGACAACTGCGCCTTTTTGCTTTCATGACACTTTTTGCACAAAACAAACGATTACCAATAGCGAACAGGAAAACTGGTTAGAATTACAAAACATTAGCAGCAAAGATGGCGATCGCCCGCGACAACAATAGCAGAGATAGTCACAATGACGCTGACGATTCAGGATACGACACTTCAGTGTTGACCCAAGAGAAACAAGAAAAGATTGCCGGGCAGGAGAATCGCGCCGTCCTTTGCTTGCGAGTAATAATCTTTCTGGTGCTAGTGGGATCGGCTGCGGCGGTGGTCCCTCATGATCCGACGTTATCATGGTTTCATTCAAGTATTTGGATGATTGTGGTTTTCCCTTTACTTATCGCCTTGATGGACCGAAAGCTGTCTACGAAGGAATAGGAGTCTTGCACGACGACAAGAACGATTATCTTGTTCAGAATAGAACTCTGTTCCAAATCATAGAAACCACCAAGGACCCGATGAAGGCGATTGATGAGTCGCACCTACCAACGCATCCATTGGTAGGAAGAGCACAAGAAAGAATGATTGAAGACGAAAATGAGCGAAGGGCGAAAAGGAAGCCCGCCTCCAAAATGCCAGAAGAAGAAAGGGAAACGTTGACCTGATGAATACCTTCACTTATGGAGGATATGCGGAAACATCCGTTGTTGAATCCTATATGGCTGTACATGGTCCTGCCGGTAACTTGGCTCAAACGTTATGGAAATATACTCCGCTTTTTATTTATTTTTCAATATTTGATCAATGGCTTGAAATCGCCGCACCGGGTGCATGGCAATGACGCAGGATGTAGGCTAGGTCGCGGAGACAATCACTTAGAATGCACCCTAGTAGTAGGGCTTCGAAATCGAATTCTAACCGCCTTCCATGATCCGGGGGTGAGCCATCCCCTGTCCACAGCTGAGCTTCATCAAGACGTATCCTTTTCCAGGGATTCAACAGCATCCATCAGTCCTCCTAGTCCTCATCCATGGACCATCCGAAGCGAAGCTTTCATTGTGTTTCTTTTAAACCATAGCCTCCGCGTCGAAATCCTCAGACGACAAGTGCCCGCATTGATGAGTTAGAGTATCGGAAGGGGCGACGAGGTATCCGTCGAGCGCAAATTAGGTCTCGCACGAGACCCTAAAGTTTTTTTATGTGACTCTGTCCCTATCGCTCCAGTTTCTGTGACCAAATGTTTCAACCACGCGGCAATTTTAATCGTGAAGGATCTTTGAATCGTGGCACAGTATCTGGAGTCTGGACTGGCGCAAACTTTTTGCTTCATGGTGCATGCAGTGAGTTGTCATACCAGCCAGTTGAGTACTAGTACCAGCAAAGCAACTGTATTTGGTTTGTGCAACCTGTATCAACAACACAGGGAAGACAATCGCCTACTCAACCAGCCATAAAACAAAATAGTAGTGGACCACATACGCTGCTAACAGACTGCTGCTTTTTTAGTTACCAAGGAAGCAACAATCCACTAAAGAAGAAGACGTGATATCTCCTGTCCCTCAATTCTCTCATCTCCAATTCTCTTGAACTCTCAAAAAATCACAATGGCTTCTATTACTTGGACATGTGTCTTTATTTTACTCATTGTGGAATTGGTCGTGACCTTTATTTTGGTCGTCCCGGTTCCAAGACGGTTTCGCAATGCCATTGCCCGCAACTGTATCTTTAAGTTTCATTTGGGAGAACGCTTTTCCAAAATCTTGGGATTTATCGCGGTCGCATTGATTTTGGCCCTCGCGGAAAGTTATTTCAGTGTCCAACGGTTGATCGAAAAAGTACAAGGCATGGAGGAACAGGATTTGACAATGGTAGGAGGACACGGCCACGGTCATGGTCATCATCATGAAAAACAAAAATTATACAAGGCCGAACGGAATATGTATTTGGCAGGCTTTGCCTTGACGTTGTTGCTGGTGATTGGAAGAATTTTGCAACTCATGCAAGAAAGTGTTGAATTGGAAGATCAATTGCATTGTGCGACCACCACAACAACTGGCGATAATAGTGCTTTGAAGGGAGTCGAAATGACAAAGCCCAAACAGCCTCAAGACAAAAAGAAAGACTAGGCTCTTTCCCATTTCCACTCTGCGAGAGACTGACTATGTTAGTTTGGTGCTTCTACATACACAACAATTCGTATAATCATATTTTTATAAACAGAGCAAGTGCCCCCCAAAAGTCGAATCGAATTCATGCGTTCTTCGCGTGAGCATCAAATAATTTATCATCCGTTTTCTTAGCCGTTTTCTTAGACAAACAGCCCCATTGAGAGAAGTGCCATATAGCCGATCCAGTAACTGCTGCCAAATACTTTGCTAATCATTCCTCTGCCAGCTGAACTATTTTTCTCCGAAGCACCGCAGCAGACTTCACCCTCGATTGCAATAGGTTCTCCCTCGCTTGGTACAATGTTAGCTAGAGGAGGAAGCCCATTGCTGTCACAAAGATAGTCGTCCTGAAAAATGGCCCCATTGCCAATGTCGCCCACAACACTGCCATTGAGGTCCATACATTCCTGATGAGTCATTTCCTCTCGTGCCGTAGTAGCATTGGTCGTCTCTGGCAATGGCAAACCATTCTCCTCTCCAACACTAGTATTCTCAGAGGCACCGCAACAGACTTCACCCTCAATTGCAATAGGTTCTCCCTCACTTGGTACAATGTTAGCCAGGGGAGGCAGCCCATTGCTGTCACAAAGATAGTCATCCTGAAAAATGGCCCCATTGCCAATGTCGCCCGCAATGCTACCATTAAGGTCCGTGCACTCCTGACGAGTCATTTCTTCTCTTGCTGTAGTAGCATCCGTTGTCTCTGGCAATGATAATGATGAACCCTCCTCCTCTCCAATGCTGCTGCTACCAGTACTGTCGATACCGGCGCCCGTGCCCCCACAACAAACCTCGCCTTCTCTAGCCATGGATTCACCTTCTTGAGCTTCCACAGTATCGGTGGGAGGTTCTGCGGTAGCATCGCATACATAACCCGGCCGGAAAATTGAACCGTCACCAATGTCGGATACAACTTGACCACCTTGATCGATGCATTCTTGACGCGAAATCTGCGCCGTGCAACTCGTCGCGACGAGGAGAAACAAAGGGAGAATCTTTACCAACGAAATCATTCTACACGAGAGTAGCGGATTGCTTTTTCCAATTTTATGTGCGTTATTCCGCTTTCAGACCTGCTATAGCTTGAATATGTATTCCGCTTCCGCATCCCCAGACCTGCTCTAGCTTGGATATACAGAGAAATCTTTCTCCTCACTGGATTGCAGTATGATTCCTTTGGTGATGCAACGCTCGCTGTTTTGATCGTGGGCAGGTGGATGAATTCTTTTTTGTTCTCTCGCTGGAACTCGATGCAATTGAAAGTGCGAAACTTCTAACGTCGCACAGTTGACCTATAACAATAGCACTCGGTAGGTGTGCGTCCGTTCTTGTTCTTATTTTTTTCTTTTTGACGTTTTTTGTTTTATATTAGCTAGCTAGCTAGAGATATCTTCTTATGTAGTACATGTAGATAGTAAGTATCAGGCACCCCAAATAGGTACTATGCCTCTATGCTTCCACCACTAGTGGATGGATTCGTCTTCCGACACTTTCTTGATCAATTCGGCAACAACCTCTTCTCCGCGGTTGATCCATTCATTTCTGTTTTGATTGGCATAGTTCAAGAACTCATGACAGGAAACGCCAAATACACCACAGTCTTTCAACTTCTTGGCTAATGGAATGATGTAGAAGTCAAAAAATCCAATTTCACCCTTGTACCAAAATTTTGAAGGATCAGTATCCGAGCGGCCTTGCTTGAACGCCCGGTACATTTCCATGAAAAGACGTTCGTTCCATGATCGATAGATGTGCCAATGCTGCATGGTATGGGCAATATCACTTGCCTGCAAAAGTAAAAGAATAAGACAAGAACACACTGAGAAACACCGTGAAGTGTATACCTTGCCGCCCATGTCGTCCAAGCAATTCTGAAATATCTGAAACGTACCTGAATCAAGTGTTCAATCACAATCGTAGCTTTGCGATCCACGGCTTCCTTTTTGCTGCTACTTTCTTGCCCTGAAAATGCCCTCTCCCAACGAGCGTTGCGAAGTGCCTTGAGCTCCTTATCAACAATGTCTGTAGCCATGACACTGTTGACAATCAGCTGCCGGAATCTGACCTTCTCTTCATCACTCGCGTAGATTGCTGCTCGGAAATCAGCAAAGTCGTCGGACATGAGCATACTCCAGGCAATGTCTACTGAATTTTGTTCAGCGATACTCTTGCCCTTGTATTTAGAAGCAATCTCAGTTTCTTCGTTCACAAGAGTTGTATTCGGGACGCCGGGATGGTCGAGGTCGTGAATAATGGCTGAGAAAAGGCACGAGAACTGTGTCAATGGATCAGACGTGATACCGTAGGTGTGATCGTGCATCGTAACAGCATCCGCCGAGTCTTGCATATCTATTTCGGATGGAGCGACAATCCGAGACAGCAATTTTACAACGGACATGGTTACATGCGATGCATGCTTGAAATTATGGACTACGCCAGAGGGAAAAGACTGTCAGTACGATGCTTTACTGCCTTCGCCCACAGCCGACATTGATTCCATTTGGACTTACATGGATTGTCTCTATAACCGGAACTGACACGAGTGATGTAGGCCCTCACTTGCTCAACAACCTTGTCGTCCAGCTCGATTTTGTTCGGATCAATGTCCGATTGGCTGCATTGGTGGTCAAACTTTGGAAGGGTGATAACCTCGGCCACTTCATCAATAACTGTTTTTCCATCGATGCCAGTTTGCATGGTCGAGCCCGGTGGGCTTTGTTCAGGGGAACCGCTGGCTTGTCGCCTGGCAACTATCTGCTTCAAGACTCTCAACAAAATTTCAACATTCCATTCAATAAGTCTGTGGTCCTTTTTCGAGGGAAGTCGGCAGACTGCTCCACCATCGCTGACAAGAGGCTTGTCTACAGGTTGGTCACCCAGACTAAGGTCGAGATTGTTGCTACCGCTAACTTCTGATCCCTCTTTCGAAGGGCTAATGCTGAGCCAGAATGTCGAAATAGTTCCCAGACCCTTGGCATATACCTTGTCTTCACGGGCCGACACCCACCCTATTTTCCCTGCTGATATGATCAAATCTGCTGTCGCTTTTGAGAGATGAATTTTGTTGGCTTTTCCGGTGGACTCAATACGCGAACAAGAGTTCACTGTGTCGCCGAAGAGCTGGAACCGCATGTTATCTCCACGCAGGACGCCAGCTGTGACAGGTCCAGACTAATAATCGCAGACAATACAGTGTGGCGTGAGATCCCACGTGTGAATTATATATGACTCGCGCCGACGATTCGGAGTGTTGACTTACGTGAAGACCAATGCGCATAGAAAGATCAGATGTATCAGGTCCGAGGGTAACCTCTAGCTGTTTCACAAGGTACTTCATTTTTTTCAAACTATCTTGAGCGAATCTCGCCATCCTAATGGCATGGTCTTTATACGGAGTAGGTAGACCGCAAACAGCAACATAGCAATCTCCAACTGTCTCCACCTTGAACACACAGCGGCGTTTCGCAATTTTGTCAAAAGACAAGTAAATCGTTTCAAGGAGCTGAAAGACTTGGGTCGGCTCTCGAACAGAGGACCATGCTGTAAATCCAGCTATATCGGCAAACAAAACCGTGCTGAAGGTTGAAGAGAAGAAAGCAATTTGTTAAAACGGCGTAATCAAATGCCGAGGGTCAAAACCATCATCGTTTCGTATCCTTACCATTCTGGAAAGAAATCAGCTATTGGCTTGGACGTGAAAATCACATCTTCGGTGTCACCGTTGTTCCCGTCGTCGGCTGACAAGAATCCTTTCACTGTGCCTTTCTTGCCATTGGCATTTTGCTCCATTAGCTGCTTACGAATATTGGAAGGGAACGCTTTTGAGACGATAGCATTCGATTGAGCAGCTGCCCCCAAAACTCGCTCGTTTCGTGTTTGCACAAAGATATCATACGTTGCAAAGACACCCGCCATGAAGAGAAAAAGGATTCCCACAACCAACGTGAGAACAATGGGTAGATAGGACTTGTAGCTTTCTTCAAACGTTTCCGAGCTGTAGAGATCGAGGAAAATTTGACAATGGCCAGGGACATCGCTGGTCATATTTGGGTCCAAATAATTTTCTTCAAATGTAACAGTTCGCACAAGTGCGTCGAATTTTGTATCGTGGACGTCGCCCTCTTGGACAAGCACGGCCTGTTAAATATATGTTATGTTGATGCATATTGAGAAGGGACGTGATGAGACATGCATTACAGCAAGATGGGTAAATTCTAGAAACCACATTCCTTTTTTTCAGCATATTGCGATCGGTGACAACTATTCTTGTCTTTCGCTTACCTCTTGGCCGTTGATTTCAAAGGTATAGGATTGGTTGCAGGAATTGCGAAGGACCGCAACAATTCCATTGATACCTTGTGGTAGGAGGTTGTCTAGATAAGTATCCCAGGAAATCACGCTGAACAAGTAGCCAATCACGGTATCAAGACTTCCATCGAGCCTTCGTTCAAAGTTCTTGTATACCGGTTGGGCGGCAATGCTATGCGGAAGCATATGAGAACCGGTATCCTCGTGCATGAGACTGTGACGCTCTTGACCGACGACCGAATCCACATAGGTTGCAAATTTATCGTCAAAGGGAGAAAAGACGGCATCTTTAGGTGGGAGAGGGGCGTAAAACATAGCGTATGGTGAGACAACGTGTTTAGTATCGTACGAATACAGTTCGTTTTTACTGCCATATTTGTAGTTGCTCCATCTGTCCAAGAAAGGTCCGCACTACGTCTTTTTGCGTTTGTCAACAAGTACGTACCTTTCAACTTGATTGTGGCGGTGCCGACATCGCTGTAGATGGAACTGGAAAAGAGATTGATATTCTGGTAGATCGGTAATTCAGGTACGGGCGGTGGAGATACGTGCAGCAGTGGAACGAAAAAGCCCCCCTTTGTACGAGGGTAAAAGCCGTCAGTTTCCTCATCAATATCCCACACCGTGTTTGGCAAAGGACCAACCGGGGGTTCTGCAGACCGGTTTTCGCCTGGCTGCAGGTTGTCGTACAAGTACTTGCTAGTATCGAGCCAACCTCTGCTTTCATTGGCAAACTCGTACCACGATTCCAGCTGGTTGGAAATGGGAGCATACATGACCACTTCAAAACCTGCCTGTAGGCGAGCCTCGTACGCGAGACTCTCAAAGGCAGGGACGGAAAATAAAGGAAAGGCAAAGTTCATCTCGAGAGCAAAGGCACTGCTTGTAATGGCACGGCTCAGAGCTCTGTTGGCCGTGAAGATACTCTCTACCTGAAACTTGAAGGTTGCTTCGATGGAGCTGGAAAAGAGTTCAAACTGTAAGCAAAGAAGCAAGCAAGGTTCGATTTAGGTTTAGAGCTGAAATTTACAGCTAACACAAAAGTTCAAACACAGTCAGACACCAGCGTGGAATGAACTCACCGCATCGGTTGCATCATTGTCGGTCCTTTGGCGCAAGAGAATGTACACCAACGCCGAAACAAAGGCTCCGACCAGCAAAAGAGAGCCAACCACAAAGCGACGGGCAACCACCACATTGCGAGTCTCTCCAGCTTGAAATTTTTGCATTTCCTCGTACTCATCAGGGGAGTCGGAACCCGCTGACCTTCCTGACGCTCCCGTGTCGGAGCTCATGGAATGCTCTGGCATGGTACAATTCGTGCGATATATATTAAGAGTTTACTTGTAGAAGTAAGTATGGTAGCCAATTTGGGTTTTTGAAAAAAGTGACCAATCGAGAGAAAAATGATTTTGCTTGCGCAGTCCTGGCTCTTGCAATCCAAGCGGTCACAGAAGAGTGAGTAAGTGCGTAATTGGTACAATTGTGCAGTAAAGTCAGTAGGTTTCGTTTTTGTTGCTGCGTGGCATGGCAGAGTGAACCATAGATCGTGACAATGACCGTGGATTAAAAAGATGACTGATAATGAACTCTACACAGATAGAGTCAGTGTATCGAATACAAGTACGACGACTCAGTACTAGTAGTGAAAATCTGAAGGAATGTTCCTTTTACTGAGTACTTCAAGTAGGTTGCTTTGCTTGCAAAGGGCGAGAATTCAGAAAGGTCTAATCTACAGCAGGCTGCGTGGCTGTTGGCTTACGGAGGAATAAAAGCCTATTACTTGGGGGTACGTCACCCGTCTACTTCTTTTTGATGGGTTCATCAACCATCAACTTCACCAAAGCAGGAATGCTACAGTACTGGGTTCGTTAAAGGTTGAACTAGCTACTAGTAGTACGTCGTAGCACCAACCGGATACGCGGAACTTCAATCACCTACTAGGTAGTGTAGGCTGTGTAGCTAGCTAGCTAACAATTAAAATCGAAGGAGCTAAAAATGCCTGAAAGGGCTTCTTTACGAAAGTTCATCAGAACTTCCGAAGGCAATTAAATGCAATCTACGAGCTTACGAAATTACGACGCAAGTAATGGTGTTTACTACTTCGAAGTAGTTTGATAATGCCGCACGTTCCTCACGCAAAACAAAGTGGCACCGGTACAAGGGGTTTCTTCGCATTCGTCTTGAATGGTCATTACCAAATTGGCAACCGAGTAAAATAGCAACTGTCACGTCAATGTTCATTTTTTTTTTGTGAGCGGGAAAGGCCGATTGTGTTCATGGTTAGGTATTGTTTACCGCTTGGGGGGGGGAGGTTTGGTAGCTAGCTACTCCGAGTAGACTTGTTAAAACTAATCGGTTGCCAAACGCAAAATGTTCCTGTGATACTAGTATATAAGTTCTGGTTTACCGTGTAATAGAGATTTATTCACCCCTTCGCTGGGTAGTACTCCTTGTCGCCGCAGGGGTAGTTGATGTACCAGTTTCTACATAAACAAGTTAGCAGAAGTACAGTAGTACAGTGATGTGTAATACTGAAGTCCTGCTACGTCTGCGACGCTGTTTTCTTTTGAAGAAGCTCATAAATTGATAGTGGTACACTAGACTACTGTACTCGGAGTACCTAAGGAAAGGTGCTTTACGAGTTTGGCCTATTCTACCACTCCTCAGAGCCAAGAATAAAACTACGTACGAGTACGTAACTAATTCGTCATTACTTTTATCTGGTGTGTTGACAGTGTTGTGAACCTACTCCAGCACAAACCAAAAAGTGACACCTCCGCCTACCAGTACGGGGTCGTCCAGGCTTTTTAATCCTCGTCTGTCGTCATGGCGTAAAATGAAAGGCATCCATCAAGTCATTTCATGGGCTTCCCATCCAAGCGTCACCACCGATCGATCCAAACAATCAAAAATGAATGAATTTGTGTTACTAGTAGCTACTAGCTAGTAACAAATAATTCAAACTTCTCGTCCTCGAACAAGCAATCCATCCATCAACATGAAAATCGTTTTGTCCGTCGCTGCCCTCGTTGCTCTTCTGTCCCGAGCATGTGCTGAAACAGAGCCTTACATCTACATTATCTATTACCAAGGCGAGGAGTGTGGAAGTACGGCTGTTGGCGTCATTCCAATTGTGGGTGATGAAGGTGGGAGATTTTAATTGTTGTGGTCAAAGTGACTGTGACCCGTGACCGTTCTGAAGATGTCACTGTACTCGAATATCTGACACACTCTGTCTATTGCTGTAACATTTTACTAGACCTTTTCTGGCATGGAGCTTTGGATCCCGAAGGCCGCTGCGCCCAGGAAACCCTTTGCTTGGTCAACCCAGAAAGCCCACAGTGTATGACCATGGAGATCACGAAAAATGGCACCACCACACACTCGGTCAATGAGAATGGAGATGTCTTTCAATGCGACTCGACCAACGAGGATGGAGATTGTTCCTTTTTAGAGTACAACAGCTGCTACAGCTCGAGTTTGTTTCCAAGTTGTCAATTTTATACCACCAAATCCTCGGTGGTCTTGGCCGAGCCAAACATTATTTCCAACTCGGATCCACAGGGTTTGGAAGATCAGAGTTACATGATCTTTTATTCGGATGATGCTTGCAGCGAATGGGCCGGACTCAAGGGTGTGACAAGTGGCGAACAAACCTTTCCTGTCAAAACGGATGAAAGCGTTTCCTGTCTAGATGCTCTGGCGTGTGCTTTCCACCCTGAAGGAGACAAGTGCAAGTCCCTAACGACTGTCGCAGAGCCGACCCGAATGCTTACCATGGTGGGAGATGATGGTGTCACGCAAATGTGTGGCGATTTGGAGGACCCAAGTACTTGTGAACCGGTGGATGCCTCGGCGTGCGTCCAGAGTGAACTCCTTCCGTCCTGCTACTATCGCATGGCCAGTGCTGGCAATTTTCTATCCGATCCGGCTTCTTTCGTGGTTTCGTCGTCTGCTGGAGGTGAAGCCGAAGCTTCTGGCGCTTCCAGCACTTCTGACAATGGTAGCGATGAAGCCATTCCCCCCGAAGAAGGTGGTGATGCGCCCTCTGAGGGTGCCGCTAGTAGTGCTCAGACCTCGAGGGTGACGGGTTTTGGACTACTTGTCGTCACCGTGATGGCCACGTCTTTCATGATTTAGGATCCAAGTGCTTGACGTACTGTATGCATCTTTTTTGTTTGCGTGACTACGGATTGTAGTGGAAGGTGATTTTTGTTGTGAGTTTTTGAAGAAACAATCAATGATGAAGTTGGAGCTCTATGGGAGATTGAAATGGCGGCATGCCACACAAAGGTTTAAAATTATTTATGAAATATTTTGCATTGTTATGTCACTGCTACTCTACCTCTATCCCGAGAGGTATGACGATAAGTGCTAGTAATTTTTCGACCAAATGGCATTTAGAGGCCGATCGCAACGGTTGAAGATGAGTGTCGACTGCCCATGAAGTGCGCGTCCATTTTTCTAGGAAAACTCGCCGTGGTCGAATATTGGGCTCCTTGTGGATCCCGCTGCACCACAATGCAGCTATATGTAGAATTCTTTCGTAACAGTCCCCAGGCTATAGTTATATGGGTGTAGGATCCCTCTTTCTAGTTAGCAGGCACCGAATCGATGACATGTACAGTGCGACCTTCACCATGATTGATCAGCTCGCGTACTGCATTTTTGCCCAGTTTCTGAACAGCGTCTCTCCAAATGTGACCTTCTGGGAAGAAGCTCCATACCCACGAGTCATTGGGTGGACAGTGATCGTAGAGGCGGAACCACCGCATAATATACCCAGCCAGCAAAAAGTACTCTTTAAATCGCTCTGTCGCAGTATGAGAGATTTTTGACAATATCTTTGGCCCCTCCAATTGCCAATTGGGCATTCGAGGTGACAGTTGCAAGTCAATGTCCTTCGGGGATAGATCTTCTCGCAACCATCGCCCATAAATCCGCGCACTGACCACGTCACAAGCTCGAATGGACGGATGACTCCCCACCCAAAACTCGTCGGAATACCGGTTTGTTCCGAACGTCTCGGGTATGGTCGGCATGAGATCAAAGGTGAGTTTTCCTCTCCGTTTCATCGTTTTAGCGGCTCGTACATTCATGCGATTTCTATTTCGAAATTGTGTGGGCGTCAATAGTCGATTTACGTAATCACACTGAGCCGTCCAGAAATTCCCTGGAAAGAAGGGTGCCTTCCAGGGTGAAAACACCATCCCACAGGTATTGCACATGTCACTTTCGAGCGCACCATGACATTCTTGACTCATGACGGCAAGCGTCATGCTCCTCCGTTGATGGGTATTACTCTCGATCGGATGAAAGCTCCCCTTGTTGTGCATGTAGACCACGTTGATATTTGACTTGTTGCTATTGTTGTTCTCGTCATTTGTAATGTTTGTTGTGTTGCCACTGCTAGAAGTTTTCATTACGCAAAATTGTCGGATATCATCATGGGTGACAGATTCAAAGGCTTCGTCAAAGTGTCCCAGATGATAACATTTGAGGTTGTTGGCTCGGCAGACTCGATCCATAAAGGATGTATTCAGATGACCTCTTATCGTATTGTAATAGATAATGGTGCTATTGTATTGTGGCGATCCACCTTTTTTGGAACCTGTTGTCGCATTGGCCGTTTCTTCGTCGTTCCAAGTCGGAGACGATCTGACGGCTGTGGAGTTTCCGACTTGTTGAAGTTGTTCTTCCACAATGGCCATCGCCATGTCCCTTTGTTCTTCCCTCTTAGGAACGAACACATTGTAAAAGATGACCATTTCATTTCCCTCGTACAGATTGTACAAGCCCGTATGGTCACTACTAGATGTTTCTGGCAATGCAGAGTCCTCCATGGAATCTTCCGCTGTGCCATTGCCGTTTTGTGGTTGTTCGTGTGTGGTTGTCCAATTCGTGGCATACAGGGAATCTGCTTCTTCGTCAGATGGTTGTTCTTGTCCTTCTCTTGTGGTTGTCCAATTCGTGGAATACAGGGAATCTGCTTCTTCGTCAGATGGTTGTTCTTGTCCTTGTTGTGTGGTTGTCCAATTCGTGGAATACAAGGAATCTGCTTCTTCGTCAGATGCTCTTAAGGTCATTTTCAGGTCAGCCTCGTCTTGCTGTAATGCCTCTGCAATTGTCCTATGAAAAGATGCGAGGTTGGCCTTCTCATTTTGATTTTCATTGGGGCTGGGTAGAACTTCCACAGAATAATTTATTTGTGGTAATAATCGCTCAGTTTCATTTTGATCGGGTATGGATTCCACAAAATCATCGTGTGTGGATAGTAATGCTTTCTGGGTGCTGCTAGTATTGGCAGCCAAGGCCGCGCCATCCTTTGAGCTTGTCGTAGGTATAACTGCCGATGCTGTATTTGCTTTGGTTACTCTAACCCTAACGTTTGGTGCAGTCAAGTCTGCCGATGCAGATTTTTCTTTGGTTACTTTTGGTGTAGTAAAGTCTTGATAGACCACTTGAGCATGCGATGGCACTTCTAAATGGTTATCCACTATGTACAAGTTTTGCAGCAGAAAGCTCACAAGGTAGAGAATGCCAGCAAGCGACACGCGTTGGTGCAAGGTCTTGGAAGAGCCCGTTATTGGACTTTTATTTGAATATGCCATGGCATAAGAAAGAGAGGCTCGAGGCTTATGCGTGTGTCTGTCGATCACACACAGCAAACACTGAATGTTCAATGCTCCTGTATGCTACTACGATGTAGCGCTTGTTGCCGCTGCTGGACTGGCTAACGGGATGGGAACTTTCAATGCCTACTCAGTGGAGCCGTTTGGGTCTCGTAGTAATATCTGGTAAAAAATTGACTCGTCCATATTACAAAACCTGATGCCAGGTTGTTAAACGGCAGTGTCTACTCGCTAAAATACAGTCAGTCAGTGACATGTTCTTCCCCAGAGCACCTGGTAACGAACTTACAAATCTGACAAGCAAAAAGTGGCAGGGAAGCGAAAGAATCTATGGTCGCCGCGCTTTTGGAAGTTCTGTGCGGCCATAATTAGTTTCACAACTTGTAAATAGGAAGCTCACTTGCTCATCAGCCTGAAAAGAGATTTATTCAAATTTGTTTGTGTAGTGAATCCTCATCAGCTCCTCCAGTCACCCCAAGCAAATGAATGATAACACTAACCTAATGCGAAAAGATCGACTGGGAGATGACAAGGGTTGATTCCAGCAGGGTGTGCGAATGTCGACAGAAGATTGACAACCAGATTGAAACAACTGATTGATGATTTCACGAGTCACTGTCACTGTCTGCCAGTTCCGCCAATTGGGTTCTAGCCCTTTTGGCTGTGCGTTCTTGATCGTTTTTGGTCTTGAATTCGACATGCTGCTTCTCGACCTGCGCGTGATGCAACCTCAGGATGTCCGGGTGAGCGGCTCTTCAATCGTTCGCATGTTTGAAATGCGCTGCGCCACAAGCTACAGGCCTTTTGAGTTGTTTGTAAACGAAAATTATGAGCTTTGGAATAAAGCTAAAATGAATGTAATGTTTGAGTGAGGTTCAGCTCAAGATCCTTGGCGCAGTCATCTCTCTGCTAAGATGCACAATGCTTCTACGTGAAGAATCGGCGTGCCAGTTGTGCAGTTTGTTGTGACTTTGTTTGCAACGATAGCTCGTGTCAAACAATCCAAAACAAAACGTGTTCTAATTGTGCGCAAACGGTCTAAAAGACATAGACGTTACACTTGCATCTGTCTCTTATACACATCTCCGAGCCCACGAGACT
>ENA-ORBV01010641-ORBV01010641.1-microbial-mat-metagenome-genome-assembly--contig:-NODE-10641-length-14658-cov-5.683081_pt1 | contig 14658 bp, 12 predicted proteins | sample MGYA00237777_ERZ505514 | MGnify/ENA primary metagenome ERZ505514 (study PRJEB26160, sample SAMN06269048) | microbial mat metagenome | isolation source: Oligotrophic lake microbial mat | place... | reverse complement strand
AAAATGCAAGAAGACTCAGAAGTGCGAGCACCACAAACCCGGGCACCACAAAGCCAAATTTTGTCACAGACTGTGAGTTCCACAAAGCCACAGCTTGACCCGCAAGCACGAGCACCATGAAGTTGCAGCACAATCTGTGAGCACAAATTGCACAATGGAGAAGTCAGCCCAAGGAAACAAATGTGAAACGGGACATCACAGCCAAAACGGGAACGCCCCGCTGTGATCAACAAAGCCTTGCATCGCACCGGGAACATGCCTCCGTGGTCAACCAAGCCTTGCTGAAAGGACAGTCACAACAGTTGCCACAAGAACAGCAATCATGTCAAAACAAGTTTCAATGTGAACCACACTGTGCCATCCCACACGACACATCGGCCACCAGGTCCCATGCTTCGCTTCCATCTGCCTGGCTGCAGAGCAAGATGTCTTCAGAAAGGCTTCAATGTTTTTCCACAGATGATTTCGGATTGGAACATGCTTCCGCTTTCTTTCCAGATGTTGATCTGGCAATCCATTTTGGGAGAGCACTGTGACTTGTCAGTTTGTGATGTCAAAAAGAAGAAGTGGATGTCATTCCATTGTTCAATTGCCCCTCCTGGTGATTCGGCACACAACGACGAATTCGACAACACAGCGAGACATGTCCCAATCACACCTGCTTGTGATTTGAGAAACAAAGCCTCCTGTCCTGATGTCCCGCTGAGGCCAGCTCACACGGATGATTCAAAACAAAGTTGGTGGACTCATTGTTTCCTTCGTGCCATTGTCTTCAATGCCAGCCACCTTCACATTGATTTTCATTGCCTGACAAATGCTTTTGATCAAATCTTTGTGGAATGGTGGAAGCAACAACCAAACAATCCTACCAAGCTGGCTCTTGGTGTCACCAAGAAATTCTTCTGTGATGTGCCTCCTGGCGACTATGAGCAACATGGAAAAATTCAACTCAACACGTTGCATCCGCACTTTGGATGCACCGTGGATCCTGTCCACTTTCGAAAAGTCCTCATGCTTGAAGTTGCAGGTGAGGATGAATCTCCACCAACCTTGGAAGAGCCAAACTGTTTTCCAGATGACAACGAGGACATGCAAAATTTGGCCAAAAGACTTCTCAAAGATGCAAAGACGGAATGTCTTTCCTTTGCAGACGAGCTGGGCAACGATGGACAAATGCCTTGTCCTACTCAGAAATGCATGGACAGTTTCCTTCAGAACTTTGCCAACAGTTTCTTTCAGAAATCTAACTGCAAGTTCACCTCTTCCGCGACTGCTGTTGATGATGTCAACACGGCTGTCAACAAGAAGTGTGCTTCCAATGCCACTGTCGACCCAACGGCTGGCCGTGAAGCAGCCGCCACCGCCCCTGTTGGCAGACCGAATTCTCCTGCTGCTTGTCAATCTTGCCAAAAAGCATTGGAAACCATGGAGAAGGAATGGCATCACAAGGAGAGAAAACGCAAACTTGAGAAGGAGAAGAAACGGCAGAGAAAGGAGAAGAAGGAGAAAAAACTCGAACTTGGTTCAGGTTTCCGGGGGAACGGTGCAATTGAATGGGGTCTTGGTAACCGCCAGCCAGAATAGAAATCCTCTCCACCTACTAGCAAAGACGCATACGAAGCTGAAGGAGTCTCCTGTCCTGGGTCGGGCCCCTACTTCTTTTTCGTTGCTTGTGTTGCTATTTCCTGTGCCTGGTAGCAGTAGCGCCATGACTCCTATGGAAGATCTCAAGCATCTTTTGGATCATCATCCAAAAGCAAGCAAACTAAACCGCAGTTGCTGGGGCTGGGGCAAAGTTTCTTATTTGTAATAATACAAGCTTCTACTTTGATGAAACATTGCAGTTGGAAACTTTAGTAAAGTATAAATTAATTCGTTGACAATAGCCAAGCAACAGGAGTGACCGGTTTGTCAGCTGCGAGTTTGGCTGCGAGGATCTGTCTTCCCAGGAAATTGAGAATGTGTGCCTTCAAGTGTGTTGGTGGTGAGAAATTTGACAGTTGCTAGCATTAATTTTTGTCGGATGACGGTGGACAAGAAATCGGGCTACACGCGGTAGGCTACACAATAGCTTGGATCGACAAGGATGAGTTTGCTTCATGAAGCAACCGAGCCCAAAGCCAAGAAATATTTGTCCATGCTGTGTTAGCCAACTCTGTGCCAAGACCAACTATTTCATGTTAAAATTTTGTTGGTGCCGTGCTTGCTTTCAACAAAGGGTAGACTCCCTCACGTGCACTCGACTGATTGAGGTCGGGCGTTACGATAGCTTTTGTCAGCATATGTTTCTGGCCAGGTCGGCTACCATGGCAAGGGAAGCGGCGCCATTGGGATGTATCCAGTCATCCATGCCCAGCAGCAGGTGGTTGTCGCCATTTGCTAATGTCGTGTTTGTGCCAGTGTCTAGGCCTAGGGCGGTGTCAACAATGCCCGATTGGGAGCTTAGCCACGAAAACCACTTTCGTTTTTGCCAATCGACCAGGTGTTGTCCCAGTCGGGAATTCCACAGATCCACCACCGAGTTATTGATTCGCTTATTGGTGCATTTTTGCTCATCAAAGTGAAAGACGGGACTCCACAAGAGTTTGGCCGAGGGATTCTGAGTCTCAAAGTACGGTTCAATAAGGCTGGTCAGATTGGGCCACGTGTCTTTCAAGTGCTGTTCCCAAACTGGTTGGGCTTGGTTGGAAAAATGGCCCATTCCGACATTGAGGAGCACCACATCGGGCGAATATTCTTGAAAGATCATGTTCAGATGTTGCACAACCTCTTCCAATTGTTGTGTCCACGTGTTGATCAATGTCGTATTAGCATTTGTCCCAGGAACATGGGATGTACAGCTTGGTTTCGGTGGCCACGATTGGTCCTTGCCACATAAAAGCTTCTGACTCTCGCGGTTCATCCAGTGGACGCCTTTGTAGGAAGTAGAAATGTTGGGGCGAAGAATGGTATTGACGGTAAAGTAGAGACCGCGAAAGATCGAATTCCCTACAAACGCCACCGTTTTCCCCTCGAGACAAGAAGGAAGCTTGGCAAGGCAGTCGTCAACGCCCCCACAGCCGCCCTTCGTCTTCGTTTGGACCGCAGTCCCATTGGACACAATGGCTGTGAAGAAATGGCTGGGCAAGAAGCGTGACACAACAAGTCCTCCAAGAATGCAAAGACACAAACGAAGCAAACGCATTTGGTGGGTAGGCGAGTGCAACGTGCGAACTTCTTGTTTACGTGAGTTGAGCAATCTCATGGTCAAGTCGATTGCAGTCGATTGGTGGTCACACAAATAGGGAATTGTAATAATTGCGAACAAAGCTCTTACTGCCTTCTTTGAAAAATGCAATAGATAAAAACTCAACAATAGGATGGTTGATGCGTTTGTACGGCATAGTAGGTGGTGCGATATCGTTTATGAAGTCAAGTCAATTGAGGAGATCAAGCCAGACAATAGGAGTGTTGTTGATGTTTTACGGTTTTAGCCGGCGAAATAACCTTGCCACCGTGCAATTGAATGGACCACTGAATGGGTCTTTGAGCTTGACCAAAGAAAGACCGAACAGCAACTCGCGGTCAATGACTGGTTCAATCGTGTGCGACACATGCGTCTTAAGTAATTAGATGACTTCATCGGAGATCGTCTTAAGTCCAAAGATTGCCGTGCCTCTCTGCACGCCTGTCATAAAGGTGCTCCTCGCTTGTTCGAGTGCAGTTCCCGTCACGCCAAGACGTGTCACTTATCGTCTTTGTCGTTTTAAGACAATCTTAAGACTGCGCAATTAAGACAATTCTCAGACAATCAACTGCACAATTAAGACAATTCTCAGACAATCAATTAACACAAAGACAGTCGCGCGTCGGCTCAGGCTTTTTCTGTGCTCACACTTTTTTGAAACACGATTTAATAAGCGAGACTCACGAACGGAACACGACAGAGTACGGAACAGTCGCATAACAAGCACGAGAAATCGGAACGCAACAAGAGGCGATGGATCTGCTGCAATGCCGCATCAATCGGCCCACAATGCCAATTTCGAATTCATTTTAACAACAATGGAAGCTTTGCTTCTCGACATTTCTAATGATGTCCTAACAGCTGGTCTTAAAATCATGCATGCCAATAAGAAGATTAACAATGTAAGAAATGATAACCCATGCGAATCGCAAACCAATCAGCAAAGATTCAAAGACCATTATGGAGCTTCACACGTTGTAGTTGCACACATCTGGGTAGATTTACAAACAACCGATGTGGCTGAAGCTCGCATAGACAATCCCAAACAGCTCTCGCTTGATAGATTGCTGGAGTCGCTCCACTTTTTGTACAGGTACAACAGGGAGAGCGAGAGAGAGGCAAGATTTGACAAAGCTCCGAAAACGCTGCGCAAGTGGTGTTGGTTTTATTTGAGAAAGATTCAGGCCCTGAAAGCTATAAAGATAGTTTTTCCCACTGAGTTTGGCGACGAGGATTGGATCATGAGTGTTGATGGCATTCATTGCAAGATCAATGAACCAACACATCCTGAGTTTTCTCAAGACAAAGATTATTATTCACACAAACACAAGAATGCCGGATTGTCATATGAGCTTGGTGTTGACTTATTCGAAAGTAAACTCATCTGGATGAACGGACCATTCAAAGCTGGGAGAAATGACAATGGAAACTTTGTAGAAGGGGGGTTAAAGGCGAAGCTGTCATCCATCAAAAAGAAAGCCCTCGGCGACAAGATCTACAATGGCCACCCCAATGAATGTTGCACGTTCAATGCCTTTGATATTCAAGCTGTCAAAGACTTCAAGAGCCGGGTCCAGATGCGTCATGAACAGTTCAATAGGATGATTAAGGAATTCTCCTGTTTGGGGAATCGATTTCGCCACACCCACAACCCTGTCACGGCCGACAAGAACGACAAGTTTGCGGTTTGTTTTGAAGCCACATGTGTAATTTGCCAATGCCGTATGGAGCATGGAGAACCATTGTTTGATCTCCTAGCAGGCATTGCAGTTGAGGACGAATCAGATGATGATGATGATGATGATGATGATGACGACGACGACGACGACGAGGTGGAGGAGGATGCTGAAGCGTAATAATGTCACGAATGTGGCCACGAGCAAAGCCAATGTCAATTAATGTAGTCTCTAATAAAATGTGTTCAAGCAATCTACATCTCAACTTAGCTAGAATAAGCATGCTACATTTTTACTAACACTTCGCATATCGAAGGCATTTGTCGAGTTCCGAGGGCCATCAAAATGGGAACAATGATCGCAAACCTTGCTCATCTAATGCGCATCTATGGATCTACATTAAAACCCATTCTCACAACTCCATGATGCATAATGCTCTGTTAAATAAATACTCTGTTAAATAATAAGTTAACTACTGTGTCTTTCTAAGTATGCCATAAAGTTTTCAATGTCGTGGCCGAGGTCAATCAGGTGTGGTATGTCGTCGTCTGGTAGTCAATGCTCAGAACCAATGTTGTCAGGCTGAGCTTCATTACCAGACGCGGCAGATGTGTTGAAATGGAATCCGCTTTGCTGTTGTGGAGGTTGCTGTGCCTGCGCGTGATGCATGAGGTTGTTGAGCAGGTTCATCATATTATTCATCTGGGCAGCGCTCTGCTGCATCTGACCGCGAAGCTCCTCGTCCCGTTTCTGAGCTTCGTGGCTCAGTTTGTTGAACCTATCAGCAAACTCGGCCCTGACATCTTCAACAGCTTCCTCGGCAGACATGAAACCACCACTGACTTCAGAGCTGTTGTCTTCGCCTCCGATGTCCATGCCACTTGGGTTTGCATTGCCATTATTGGTAAATTTACCCTTTCTTGGGGCAGTGCGATGGGCTTCAACCGTCTTCAGGAAAAAAGAGATGATCTGTCGTCCATCCTTGCCATGATTGTAGCCAACGTCGCCCGTCAAATTTCCTTTGTTGTCAACAAACGTTCTAACAACTTCTTCATCCAAAGATACAATGACTGTTTTAGTCCACACATCAGGATCGTTGGGGTCCTTCTTCAAGTCTTCAAGTTCCTTTTGCACTGTGCTGGCCACAACGTTGTCGGCATCAGACGCCCATGGATAGTGACTTAGGAGATCAGCCGTACCATCGGGATTAGGCCTTTTCGACGCTAGTGAAACGGAGAAGCCATCTTCACTCACCGTGACCTCAAGGTTACGAAGGTTACTGTCAACCCAATAAACCACAAAATTAAGCCCCTTTGTAGGGATTGGGACAACAAGTTTCGACCCAAGTTCGTTTGTCATGGCTGTGTTGGAGGTCTTGCTTGGTAATTTGGACGGCTTCCTCAAAGGCGATGTCTTCCTTGTGTCACTTATCTTTTGGTTTGTGTTTGCACTAGTAGCTGGTGGCTCCTCTTCGCTGTCAGCTTCGTCTGAATCGGAGTTAGTAGTGGAGTTGTTACTTGGCTCTTGGCTTGGTCGGGCAAGTGCTGATCTTTGAACAACGAAAGGGATTAGAACCCTGGCAAGACATTGCTCTCTTGTATACCTCTTCCACTGTTGTACCAAATTCCTGATCTTGCGTCTTTCAGCTGACCCTCTTCCAATCGTTTCTTGATTATACTTTGCCGATATGTTCAAAATGTCGTCTAGGGCTCGTGGATTTCCTTTGTCAAAAATTTGGATACCTCCAGCTTCTTCGATGTCAATAGCGAGTTGTTTTCGTACAAGAGGATCAACTCCTGTTTGTCTTTGATGCTGATCACTAGACATTGTGAGTAAGAAATGAAAATGAGTAAAACGAAATCAAATCAAGAGTGATCGTGCTAGCGAGTAACTCGGAAGCACGACCAAGACTTTTGTGGTGGGAGTTCTTTTGGCGACTACATCGTGCTTGGTTGTTTAATGTACAAGATCAACATTACTGCATCAGCAAAATAATCTTGTTTTCCGTTGTGTTGTATGCTGTTAGAGAAACATACTGTAGAACGGAATTGAACGGGACCATAAAAAGTAGCTTTATCCGATCGATGGCAATACATCTTTGAAACCAATGCCACCCACAAGAAAATCCAAGAAAGCCAAAGGCGCCGCCAATAACAACGCGACTGGGGAAACACCTTGGAACGATCAACATCCGGCAAGACAGTTACTCTACAATGAGATTAAGTCAGGGGCAATCCCATTGGATGAGGAAGATATGGGCCCAGCGCAAGTCTACTACAATTACAGCAACACAATCGAATTCCAGATGGACGGCATGGAGTATGGAGCAAAATTCACTCGACGTCTAAAATCTTTAAGAAAGCAAATTAAGGCTGAAACCGAGCCCCGGAGTTCAGCTCCTGAATGGAATGAAGACCATCCGGCAAGGAAACTACTCTATGATGAGCTTCGAGCAGGAAGAATCCCAGTTAACCGAGAAAAGATGGGACCTGCCGAGGTCTACTACAGATGCTCTGCCACACTTGAATTTCAAATGGAAGGAATGGAGTATGGGAGCACATTTACCGGTCGATTGTTGCGTCTAAGGAAACTGGTAAAGGAAGATAAGAAACGTGCTCGGAAGGACAAATTAGCTTTGGTAAAATCATTGAAAGTTCACCCTCCGCCGGTGTTGAATCGCCACGGAAGACCGCAATACAATGGTTCTTTGGCGCAAATGCTTCTAAAGAAGGACATTTCCGAGGGCAAGCACAAAACCATGCTACCTCATGAACTATGTGCTCAGACTGATAGGGAGGCATACAGAATCACACTTTCACAAGACGCATTTCGTTGGAAGATACAACAAGAGATTCGGACGGCAAAATATCTCCACACGTTGAAGTACCGATCAGACGAGAAACTCAGGGCCACCCTCGAAAAAGAAGGTGTGCTTGACGCCTCTAACAACGATGGAGAGGATTGACAATATTAACTGTTCAGCTGTGGGCACCGTTTTGTTACTGGAAGCGGCAACAACATCGTCATTGCCAAAATTTCTACTCGCATTGACATGCGGTAACATGGTGGTACAGTAGTGTTGATAGTGCTGCTATCGTACGTACTAATAGTAGCACAAAGCAAGAACAAATCGCCAAGAATAACGTACAGCTAAACGGAACATGTTTTAAGTATGCACTTTGACTGTAGCAAAGTAGACATAATTTTATAAAAAGTTAAATCTCAGAACCGTCTTATCTTAACAAACTAGTCTTATTAGTGTCTTACGTCCGTCTTGCTCGTCTTAAGACGATCTTAGGATCACATAATCAAATTGGCATTTGCGCCGGCCTGTTAAAGAATTTGAAAAACAAGCGGGCATAGACACGAATCGCGCCTGCAGAACCAATCGGCACAATGTCCGTAAATCAGTTATAATGACCACGACTGGAAAAACGTTATAAGTTTCAGTCACGCAGGTCATTTTCCGCGAGTTGCTGTTTCCAGCATGCTCATGTTGATGTGTGTGTCAAGATGATGTGTGCACCATCAGGGTTTTGATGTGTGTCACACATGCACGGTTATGACCGATGCGGCAATGCAAAAGCGAAGCCAACCTCTGCTCTTTCCTTTCAACCCCCTTGGAGGATTCAGAACTTGCCAACAAAACTGCTGCCCCCCTCCCCCCCCTGCTTCCTGTGTCTTCCAAAGCATGGGCAACAACAATTTGTCTTCATCTTTGCAACCGAGTCCAACGTCAACGCAAAAAAGTTCATCATCAATTGTGTCGACTGGTGGGTGTCAACACTCAACAAACCAGCCACAATGATGTCATGCTGATTGATGCACTGAATTTGTGTGTCAATCAATTCAACCTCACCAACTGAAAATGAAATCATTTCTCAATCTAAAAATCTTGGACTGCAGTGCAGATTAGAACATCACGAACAAATTGCACCAAACGATCCTTGGGAATCCATGCACAATGCATGCAGAGACTTCAGTTTGGCATGAAACACGCAGACATGGAGAACATGTTTACAAGAAGACATCTTTTGCAGTGTTGCAAATGAGTTTTCTAAGAATCATAAGTGTTGTTGCCATTCAGTTGTGCTGCTGATGTCATGGATCCCGTGTTTGTTGACTCAGATGTTCTTCCAGAGATCATTTTCTGGGGATGCATGCATGTCATGTCCGGTCCAATCAATGCAATTCTGCAGCAATCAGAGCTTGCTTTGGAGACTCAAAAAAATGCAAATGACAAATGTGGTTCCATGTTTTTTGTCAGCATTGTTAAATGAGGTCATTCCAAAAGCAAACATGAACACAAATTCTGATCAAAACAACGAAGAAGAAGCATGAACAACAAGTTGGACTGAATGGTGCATTCCCGCTTGCTGAATGTCGGTGTGCTTAATCTGAAACTCAATGTCAAGACTTGACTGGAACAAGACTTTTTGTTTGTGAGGAAACACACACATTGGACATTGTTGCACTCAATTGATGTGCTTGTTGGTCATTCACAAGACGGGCAGCTTGCCATGATTCCTGCAATTTGACACACTTGTTTGAAAAAGATGGAAAAGGTTAGCATTTCATGTTAGATTTGTTGCCCAATGGGCACAAAGGGAGGGTCAACAGTTCCCCTGTCTTGCCCAAAAAGTGCGCGGTTTGTCGCGCTGCGAAAGACACAGCTGCCCACAGATTTGGCAGATGGCAGCAAGTTGTCACTCTTGGGTGTTGAGGTTGGTCCTGAGACTGTGATCCCCGGCACAGGTTCATTTGCAACAAGCTTGTCATGAATGGCCGCACAGATCAAAGTCAAAAGTGGGAAAAAAATGACAGCGATCCATTGTCACTCTTTGGTGTCCATGACCGGAAACATTTCCAGCAATGGAGTTGTTGGGTTTGCCATTGTCTCACCATTCAAGGGGACCAGCCAGGGCAGTGCCAACTGAAAAGCATTGGCTCTCAAGGTTGATTGGTCTCTCATGACCATGAAAAGTTGAATTTGCGCTTGAGGATGCTCAGTGTGATCTCGCCGAAATTCGGCAATTTGGCATGACTCAAAAATTCAACATGGTGTCATTGGGCAAAAACGACACTTCCACATCCCCTGGTTCAGTTTGACTGCGATTGGAGCAGTGAACCGGGACACAACAGATCCATTGTTGATCAATGCATCCCATGGAAAACGCCTTGCCTGCATGTTAGAGGCAGCAGAACCACTCTGACATGTCCTTAAAAAATGGTGTTCATCAGTTATGGCAAAAAATGTCATTTAGTGGTTTTGCCCTTGAATTGAACAAAGAAAGACCATTGAGGACATTTCAAGCTCATTGGAGCCACCTTGGATCACAATGAGTGCACTTTGTGTGGGTCATCTAGCTAGAGAGTGCTCCAGTCCTTGCATGAGCGTGGCAGAGTTGTTAAGTTTGAAGTGTTGTTTTCACCCGATGACACAGTGTCATTTTTCAGTGAAACAATTAATTGATTTTACAGAGCATCATTAAGTGAGGGGGAAAGTCCAAGTGTGCATGCTGTGTGTGTCCAAAGGAAAACCATGAGCGCGCACTCTTGCCCGACCACTGTTCGGTTAAACCATATACATTAACACCAATGAATCAAATGTGACGATGACGAAAGACTACCAACAACTGAAATCTCCGGTATTATTGTTGGGCCGTTCTTCTGCTATACAGTTGTAAGTAGCTACTCTGTAGTAGAGCTCCTGACTATTCCTACACAAGAAGAAGATCCCAAAACAAATCAATCACAATCGTCAAATCATGGCAGCAGTAGCAGCAGCACCATGGGCGGCTTATTCGGAGGAAGATCTCGCAGGTTTCAATCGTTTCATGACCAACGTTCGAAACAATGAGTGCTCGGACTCAGTCTATTTTGAATTTCCAGCATCGGGAATATTTCACGCAATGACACAGCATCGGATGGATTTCTTTTGTGACGCCTTGACGCGCAACACGGTAACAACCCGCATCCAATTCATGATCCAACGGCCTCGAAATCATGGTACTATTGATGATGTTGTTTCATTTTGGGAAACAGTTGGCAGGGCTTTTGGCGCCATGTCGCAATTGAAATCTGTCGAATTTAAGTGCACGAGAATAAGGAATGGAGGCGACGGGGTGGCCATTGCAGCCATGCTGAGCCAGATGCCTCAAGTTGAGAGATTGTCGTTTTCTTTTGGAAGCGGTGGCGAACCACTGGATCTGGGCGATTGCCATGCGGTTGCGCGCGCTCTGGCAGCTCGTCCCACGGCTACCGACGTGGATTTTCTTAGAATAGCAGAGGTGCCCCCAGGTGGTCATGATGTCATCCTTTCCTCTCTATCTTCCTTTACTTCTCTGGCCTACTTTTGCTACGCAGCCCAAACCCGAAGGACGACCCCCCCTTTGGATATTTCATTAGATACCGCAATGGGAATAGTTTGTAGAGCAGACCCCCCAGAACGAGAAGCAACTACGATTATTTTGCAGGGATTTTTCATGACGGAAAGAACTTGCCAAGCCTTGTCAAAGGCTTTTCAGCATCCCAACTGCAGCAAGCGCCTTGATATGGTTTTCGATGAGTGTCAAGTGGCGCATGGGTGCACATTGCAAGGCCTGGAGAGCAATACTTCTCTGATGCAGCGAAGCGGCAGTACGGAGAGCAATACTTCTCTGATGCAGCGAAGCCACAGTACGGACTCTTTGGACTCGCTAGCAAGAGCTCCTGGGTTTAACGATGACCATGCATCCTCCTTGATCATCCATGACTACAAGAAAGCCGTGTCGTCAAAGGTGGTGGAGCCTTATCAGCTACAGAAGCCTCTTCAGCAGCAGCAGAAAGAAAAGGACTGTCAAAGCAAAATCGCCTGGGAGAAAATTCCAACCAGTAGTGGCCCTGTCAATCATAATCATAAGGGCAGCAGCAACAAAAAGGGCAAGAAGAAGAAAGTCATTCGTCTTTTGGGAGCCCTAGCGTTACTGGCTTTCTTTGGAATTATGTCAGAAAAAAAGGTGTTGGTATCACCAGCAGCTTCTGACAACAATAAGGATATTGTTAGCAGCAAGACGTTGAAAAGGAATGCTGGAAATGTTTCCCTTTCACAAGAAGGAGGAACACTGCCACGAAACAAAAAGCAACAACAGAAGACTTTGGTGAACGACAGTAAGGAACGCGACCGCCTCCATCCCATTCAAGCTGCCTCTCGGAACAACAAACTGTTATTGGCACCACTGGATCCATACATTTCCAATGCCCCCTACAATTATTCCGAGCCATTGTCGAAACCTCTCAAAGTTCCCTACCCAATCTTTGTCTTGAATTTACCAAAGTCTGGTACCACCACCATTTGGCAATATTTTGAATGTGGATTAGGTCCCCATCGAGCTGTGCATTGGTGGGTACAAAAAAACGCTACTACATCTAAGACAACGATAACTGCCAACAGTGGCAGTAGGAGGGCAAGAGGAACGGGAAGAAAGAAAACTTCTATTGAGGAACGACGTGAAAACGACTACAACGTTGGCGGCAAACAAGTAGGTCCTTGTTTGGAACACAACATTGCCAATCATCAACCACCTTTGTACAGATGTGGTCATTATGATGTTTGGGTGGATTGTGGATACTCGTTACCACGACTGCAAAAATGCTTTTTTCCAGCCGTCCATGCCTTGGACGCCATTTATGAGTCCTATCCCGATGCTACCTTGTTGTGGATTCGTCGTGATGTGGAGGAATGGTACAACAGTGCTGCCAAATGGGGCAACATGTTACGAAAATGGTCCCAAGCATGTCGATCCTCCTTTTTTCCAGAAAAAGTGGACGGTGCTTTGACGGGAGAGGACTACAAAGACTTTTATCGGCAAACCACGCAACGCATACGACAATTTGCCAAGGATCATCCAAGTATGACGTATTTGGAACCACTGGACCTAACATTGTCCTCGCCCGAATTGGGATCCTGGCTAGAAGAGCATGTTGGGATTGCAGAATCTTGTTGGGGCAAATGTCAACCGGATGGACAAAATGCTAAATGTGAATGAACGTGTGTCTTTCCATTGGAATGAAATGAAGGGCGCATCCACGAGCTACACCTGTGCGACACTAATCAAATGGCACGCCATAAGCTGCCGCAAAATTACGGGATATTGCAGCTAGGCATACCATACTTACTTTGACAAGCTACTAGCGTGGCTGTTTACCATTCCTTTTCGCCTGGCTGTTCATGCTACACACCCGTCGGGGCGACGTGATTATGGGTAGCTTCTTTCGAGTATGTCTCTTTGCCGTCATGGAAGTGACTATATTCAAGTAGATTAGCTCTTCGCCCTCTATTGCATTTAGTTCTCCAATCCAATTCTCCAAAGTCTTTTATTACAATTTTTTGTTTTTTTCACCGCAAACTAAATAAATTATCTAAACGTCCTTGACCCAGCGAGAGCTAGTAGGACCATTAATTTTCTTCCAAAGAATACTATTGTGGTATGATGATGAGGCATGCATGCATGTATTTTGATCGTTTGTGTGTGTGTGTGTGTGTCATGTTCGGATGGACAATCCTCCTTGTTTTCCTGTCCACGATCGAATAATATAGTATGCTGCAGTACGGGATGTCATGATTGTCATGAGGCATCCGCCCATGTTGCATCGGCGGTAGTAGTATCCGCCACTGCTGTCGCCGTTGGTTGCTTGGTTCTTTGCAACAGGGGCAAGACCCTTCCGGCCAAAAAGCCACGAGTATTGTTCCGCCAATTGTTGCGTGTTTCTTTGGACAAGAATCCTGTCCGGGTGGTTCCTTTGGCGGCGGCAGCAGCTGCTGCTTCTGCCTCCTCTTTTTCCTCGTCAAAATACATTTCGGCCTTGACGGAAATCACCATGGCACTGGTATCGTCTCCATCATCATCGTCGTCGTCACTATCATCATCCGTGCCATGGTGGTCCTTGCTATTCTGGCTCGTAGAATCGTTGCCTTTGGCTGTCCGTGGTGGCACTACTATTTCTTTGGACTCTTCTTCCTCTTGCTTTGGTTGCTGTGGAGCGTCTGTATCATTCTTGCCTGCATTTTCTTCCTTCTCCTTGCCACTCTCCCTATTGCTGGCAGTCTCGTTTTCAGCACCGGTGCTGCTGGATTGCTGTTGCTGCTCAAGTTCTCCACTTTCTGCGCTCGTTTGATCTTCCCCCATGGCCGTAGTCGTCTTCTTCTTTTTGGTTTTCTTTTCTTTAATGACAATTCTCGGCTTTTTTTTCTCCTGTTCTCGTCGTTCCAATTCGTCTTCGTCGGGCGCATTAATCGTGGATTCCACATTGTCAATCAATTTGTCCCGGGCATCTTCGGCTCCCGCTTGGATTCGGGTCATGACGCGATTGGCCACTTCAAATTCGGTCCCCAACAAGGCCATGCCCGATGTGGCTACCACACATCCCATGGGCGTGGGGAGGGGAATCATGACCAATCCGACAGCCGTCAAGGTACCACCGGCCACGGCGACACCGGCTTTGCGAACGGTTGAAAAAATGGGGTTGCTCGATTTTTTATGAGTATTCCTAGTGTCGTCCTCATCATCGTCGTCGGGGATGGGTTCGGAAGTCGGTGGCTTTTCTACCTCCTTCTCCTCCTGTAGTGGTTGTTCCACGTCGGCATCAGCTGTGGGTGGCGGAGGAGGCGGGTCTTGCGGTGGTGGGGGTGGAGGAAGACTTGGTGGAGGTGGAGGAAGACTGGTTGGGTACGCTGCAGTCGTGTAGTCGTGAAAGTCATTCTGGTCGTGGTGGTGG
>ENA-ORBV01010638-ORBV01010638.1-microbial-mat-metagenome-genome-assembly--contig:-NODE-10638-length-14660-cov-5.575327_pt1 | contig 14660 bp, 15 predicted proteins | sample MGYA00237777_ERZ505514 | MGnify/ENA primary metagenome ERZ505514 (study PRJEB26160, sample SAMN06269048) | microbial mat metagenome | isolation source: Oligotrophic lake microbial mat | place... | reverse complement strand
TTTTCAAGCAGAAGACGGCATACGAGATTCGCCTTAGTCTCGTGGGCTCGGAGATGTGTATAAGAGACAGATATTCAGATCGTGAGCTGCCTCCTGTGCCACCGCAAGCTGCGCCTGCCATATCGTCAGGGGATCGTGTTCCACCCAGCCCGGCTGTGGATAAATTTGGCGAAATTCTTTCTGACGGGTGCCGAGGATGCGCCCGCTGTGGTCGAATAAAATAGCGCGGGAAGAAGTCGTGCCTTGATCGAGTGCGAGAATAAATTGGGTCATTTTACATAAACCTTTTTGTCGAAATTTAAAAGCATCTTAGGCACAATATTAAACTGTAAAGGGAGTGTGGTGCAAAAGTATTTTATACTAAAGAGCGTGGTTTAAGGTGAATTACAACGAGTACCCATGTGCTAGGATGGAAGATAATAATGCGCTCATTTTGGACTGCACCAAAGTTGGAAGACGAATACCAAACTTTTGGTTATCGCGTGCTTCATTATTCGCTGCTTTTGTTTATAGGTATTGCAGTTGTATCTCTGATATTCAGTGAATCGTCCGTACAGCGGATTTTTACGCCTACTGTCATCCTACTGTTCGGTGCGAGCTACTTGCTTCTCCATACCAATCGCTATAAATGGGCCAGCAGGCTGTTTCTCGGAGGATTTTGGTCGATCATTACGCTGGCAGCGTTTAGCCTGAATGGTATTCGTAACTCTGGTCTTAACGCCTATGTGGTCGTCATCATTTTTGCGTCCATTCTCTTTGAGGCTCGCATTGTAATCTTGTTCACTGTGTTAAGCCTGCTTTCGGGCTTAGTGTTGATGATTGGAGAGACACAAGGATGGTTGCCACTGCGGACAACTCCCTTCTATATTACGGATCGTTTATTTATGCAAACGGCCATTTTTACAGCGACTGGCTTATTATTGACCCTTGCATCGCGTCCACTACAAAGTGGGATAACGCGGCTTCGTGCCAATGAACAGATACTGACGGACCGTAATCAAGCATTAGAAAAAGAAGTTCAAGAGCGTAAACGGATTGAGACCACGCTGCGCGAAAGCGAACGAAATTATCGTTTGTTGTTTGAAAACACGAGTTTGTCGTGTGCGCTTTATGACGATCATGAGCGAGTCGTCCTGCTCAATGATGTGGCTGCCGAAGACCTCGGCGGTAAGCCCGCTGATTTTATCGGGAAATCGCTTCATGATTTTTTCCCCCCGAATGAAGCAGAAAGCGCTAGCCGCCTGCATAAGCAAATTATGCAAACGGGCGAGGGCATTTTACTCGAAATCGTTGTGATGCTGCCGCGTGGCAAGACCTATGTCTTGCTCAATATGCAGCCCATTCACGATGCCAACGGTGTCGCAGTGGGTATACAATCCATCGGGACGGATATCACCGAGCGCAAACGTGCCGAGCAGCAGCGGTTTGAGCTAAACGTCGCTAAAGAAAGAGCCGATTTTCTGAAAGAATTTTTAAACACGGTTTCTCATGACATCAAAACCCCCCTGTCTACCATCAATACCAGCATCTATCTTTTAGAACGCAGTGCCGATCCCAATTATAGACAACAGAAACTAGAGCAGCTTAAAGAACAAACAAAATTACTTGATAAATATATTCAGGATATTTTGACCATCTCGCGCCTCGATCATCTGCCTCAGATCAACCGCCAAGAAGTTGATGTGAATGCGCTGCTGCAAGAAATCACCCAGCAGTTGCACTCTGGAGCGGAGAAAAAACAATTAAACTTAGTGACTGAATTGACCGACTCGCTCCCCGTCATCATGGCGGATAACGATCAATTCAAACGGGCATTAGTTAATCTGGTGGAAAACGCCGTGAATTACACCCCCGCCGGCGGAAAGGTCTCTATCCGAAGTACCTTTGAAACCGAAACGATTGTGATCGAAGTGCGTGACACAGGTATTGGGATTGATAAAGACGAGCTGCCGCGCATTTTTGAGCAGTTTTATCGAACCGAGAAAGGGCGCTCTTTCTCGCAAAGTGGCACAGGGTTGGGTTTGGCGATTGTCAAAAAAATCATCGATATTCACGGGTTTACAATTGACGTAGAGAGCAGCCTCGGCGAAGGAACCCGTTTTACTATCCGTATGCCAACTAAAGCCTAGTAATAGCAAGCCAAAACAATCCTCTAAGATGTGTGTTCTTGTGGTTCTTGTAGGATTTATCGCCGCAGAGTCCGCCGCAGTCGCCTAAACATCATGCGCCGCAGCGTAGGCTGCCGAAATGCCAACCGAAACGCCCGTAATTTAAGTCGCCAGCCGGGTTTAAACATAATTACTTCTCCTTTTATCCATCAGCCATAAAAAAAGACGGGGTTGCCCCCGCCTATGAGATCGTTTTTAGTTCATTGTTGCGCGGCGGCGATACAATAGCGTGGCAGCCAAGATCATCGCCAACAGCGGCATTAGCAAGAGAATAAGGGGTCGCCACACTGACCAAGGTGATTGGCCTGTCGCGGGGAGTTGTTCTATTTGTGCCAGCACCGTTCCCACACACTGCGGTAACGATTTGCCTGCTTCTGTTAAGCAAAGCGAGTCGCCAATCACCGTGCCGGGTGCGCCGGGTGTCCTGACGGCAGCTCCAGGTTCAGGGGTGCTGCCAGGTATCAGAGTTGGGGTAGAAGTAGGAGTGGGTGTGGGTGTCGCCGCTGGCGGTTGTACACCGACGGGTAGGATAATCAATTGGGTATTCGTACTCGCACTTGGGAAAAACGCCCACATATCCAGCCCCTTCGCATCGCCAAAACTGCCAGCGTTAGCCACCGCCGGGGGCGAAGTTGGACAATCCGTGTTGGCATTACCGAAATTCCCGACGAACCCGAAAGCCCGTTGTGCTGTGTTCGAATCATAGCCAGTTATGCCCGTATAAAGAATGGCTGGGTCATTATTATTGCTCGTCGCATTAACGGGGCAAAGATCACCATTGACTGTCCCTACAATACTGCCATTCAGCGTGCGATAACCGCGATCATCATAAAGGATACCGCTGCATCCTCCGGTAAAGGGTGGGCAATCCCCGATGAGGTCGCCATTTGTATCGGGTGGATTGAGCAGCGTCACTGTCGGGCCACCATTCGTGCTGTTTTCAGCATCCAACAGCGGGAAGTGATATTCCCCTGCGCGAATGCTGGCCCTGATTGAATAGGGGCCACCCACCGGGAACGCTGCACCGCTGTTATCGTTACCATCCCAAGCGATGGCGTTAACACCTGCCGGACGCACCCCACGCAGCACACGATTCAGGGGATTGGTGGGTTCAAAATCAATACCGTCCCGACTCAGGATAATTTCGTAATTCGCGCCAATGTTACTGGTAAAGCCGAATGTACCGCCGACCCCCTCATTGGTATAGCCTGGTGCGCTGCCGGTAAATGTCAGGTTACTAACCAAAGGGACGGTGGGATTTGTGGGAATAGCGGGCGTAAGCGCCGTAAACACAGCTAAATCCGGCGGGTTGAAAAAAATAGGGAAGGAAGGCCTTGCAATAGTAACGCCTCCTTGTAATACAGAAAGCTGCGCGTTGCTGCCGCGTATATCGCGGTAAAGCGGAGAAGCGCCATCGCTATCAAAGAATCCAATACTATTTCCGTAAATTACAAAGCCATTTGGGTCAGTGCCGCGTAAAGTGGCTTGATAAATGTAACCATCAAGCGTTACCAGATAGACCGTCATGGTTAAGGGACGCGCATTGTCGCTAGTAAACAAAGAAAGATAAAAAGAAAAAAGACGACCTGTTAGACTTGGCGCGACAGTCGTATCCGTGACATCAACAGCGCGTACCGTAACATCCCACATCGCCACCGATGATTTTTGAGTGTCATTGATATTGCCCGCGTTATCCCCAATAGTGCCTGCCAGCCCCCCTGACACATCGTCTGTAGTGCCGTTGGGCCCACTAAAAATTACACTATAAATGCCACCTTGACCTACTGGGACTTTATAGAAACAAGGATTATACCCCGCGCCTGCCGTAATCGCGTTGGTCGTAGCATTTATAATATTTGGGCCAGCCATCTCTTGCACCCGCGTGCCAATAAAGCCCAGCGTCGGCACTGCTAAAGCGCCGCGTTGGGTCATACAATCCAATACGGCCGTACCAAAAGCAGGTAGAGTTTCATTACCAACAGGAGCAGTCGGCACAGCACCCGGCGCAAAAATAAAGGCATTGCCCGGATTGGGGTCATCCGGCGCAGAGACACGATTAATCCCCACACCACTAGAGCCAATCATGATGACTTCGTTTTCTCGTGCGAAGACGCGCAAAATGGTGCGCCGTGCGATGAAGCCTGCGCCGCCATAAAATTGATTAGCTTGATTCCATTCTAAGTTGGCGCGACAGGCATTCCCGGCGGCGGTTCCGCAAGCAGGGGGAACAGGTTGCGGATAGAGATTTGCGCTGCCCTCAGCTTTTACAGTTTGGGTCTCCACTAGTGTAAAAGCAATGATGGCAGCAGCGACTACAAAAAAGGTGCGGAGGCTTAAAGAGAATCGCATAAAATTACCTGAACACTATAGAATGGATGAAGAATATCTCGACTGAATATATCCTAATGTAGATATTAATTGCAATTACACTAGTAAATAGTATGTAATTTCAAACCATAAAATAACCTTAAACCAACATACAGGCTATGGTTATAGCAGCCTTTGGTCACCAGCAAATATTATTTGAACTACAATGATTATACCTGAAAAAGGTTTTTTAATTTGTTATGAGAGGTTAACAACCATGCCAAAACGCCCGATTTTGTTTTTGAATGCCCTCATAGTGGTAGGAATGCTCGCCATTATGCCCATTTTTGCTCAAGACGCGCTGCCCGGTTTTGAGTCGGACTCGTGTCCCTTTGGGAACATCACCGGCTATGACGTGGACTGTGGGTATGTGGAAGTTCCCGAATCGCGCAATCCTGCCTTGGCGGATGAAGATAATACCATTCGCCTTTCCGTCGCTCGAATCCACAGCAGCAGCGATAATCCTGAACCGGATGCGATGATTTATCTTGACGGCGGCCCCGGTGGCTACACGCTCGATTTTGCCGAGTCCTATGCACTGGATTTTGCGCCTATTCTTGAACGGCGCGATGTAATTTTGTTCGACCAACGCGGTGTAGGGTATTCCGAGCCGAATTTGGACTGCCCTGAATTAACTGAATTAGGCTATGACCTGCTGGATGATGACATCCCCGACGAAGAAGCCTATGCGCTGAGCAATGCTGTGGAAATAACCTGCCTTGATCGGCTGGTGGCGGATGGGGCGAATATGAAAGCCTACACCAGTGCGGAAAACGCCGCCGATGTCGAGGCGATTGTCAAAGCCTTGGGCTATGAGCAGGTTAATTTATTTGGTATTTCGTATGGAACGCGCCTCGCATTAGTGGTCATGCGTGATTTCCCCGAAATCGTCCGCAGTTCGGTGATTGACGCGGTCTATCCGTTGGATGTCGATGCTTACGCCGAACTTACACCCAACGCTGACCGCGCCTTTAACACCCTTTTCGAGGGCTGCGCCCAAGATGCGGCTTGCGACACAGCTTATCCTAATCTGGATAAAGTATTTTATGACACGGTGGAGCGCCTTAACGCAGCGCCGGAAGTAGTTTCGTATGATGATGTATATACAGGTGAAGCGCGAGATGTGTTGTTCACAGGCGATGCGCTCATTAATGGATTGTTTGGCTTGTTGTATCAATCCAGCGTGATCCCCGATTTGCCCGAAGCGATTTACGCCGCCGCGCAGGGTGATTACGACACCTTCATCGACGATCTATTGTTCAGCCTTTATTTTGGGACTTACTTCAGCGAGAGCCAATATAACGCTTTAGAATGCTACGAGGAGGCGAATTTTTCTTCGTATGAAATCGCCGCTGCTGCCAGCACAGGGCTGCCACCCGCTTTATTAGAGTCTCAGCTTCCTTATTTGGAAGATTTTTACAGCTTATGTACACAGTGGGTAGACGGCACCGATGCGCCCATCGCCAATCAACCTGTCGTCAGTAATATTCCAACGCTACTGACAGTGGGCGAGTATGACCCGATTACGCCGCCAGCTTGGGCGGAACGTGCCGCCAGCAGTCTGAGCAGCAGCTACTATTATGAATTCCCCGGTGTAGGCCACAGCGCATTTTATGGCAGCGACTGCGCTCAAACGATCATCTTTGCCTTCATCCAAGACCCGACTACCGCGCCCGATTCAAGCTGCATTGATGAAATCGCGCCGCCGCAGTTTGCCCAAGCACCCCTCACCAGCGTTCAAAACCTGCCGATTACAGACGCGACGCTGGGTTATTCTGGTATCGCGCCGGAGGGTTGGGAAGAGGTCGGCGACGATCCAGGTGTATTCACACCCGATCAAAGAGGACAAACTCCGGCTCTGGCCTACCGCTTCCCAGAAAGTACAGAAGACTATGTGGATCGCGTCTTCATAAATGGTTACGGCTTAGAGGGCCTGCCGGAAGCGGATGATGTTATCGAAGCTGGTGGCTTTACGTGGACAATATACCAGATCGAGAATGAGGATGCAGGGATATTTTCCGCCTTTGCCTTTACCGAAAACGAAACGGGTGAGGTTTATATCATCGCTATTGTGGCAGGCAGCGACGAAGATCGACAGACGTTATACGATTCCGTCCTGCTGCCCGCGTTAGATGCTTTTACGCCGCTGAACTAATCCATCAACAGCCAGTTAATCGCGTCATCTTCTTGCTGAAAAAAGCGGAGGGTGACGCGGCTGGCATTCAAGTAACGAATCATGCTGTCCAGCATCGAAATTAGCGCGCCTGATTGATACAAAAATGCCACACGCGCCAGATTATGATGTGCGTTTTCTCTAAGCCATTGGCGGGAGCGCTGCGCCCCGTAGGTAATTGGCGGGATGCCGATGCCGCGATAATCCATGATATAGCGCACTTTTTTATCGGGCGGCGTGCTGGCAAAAATCATATCCAGATGAGCAAGCCACTCATCAACGGCACGCCGCGAGGGTTTTAGGAAGGTGAAAACATAAATGCTGTTAGGAAGTGAGGTAAGGATACAATCGGTTGCTGCGATAGTTTGGGTCTGGATTAAGGTTCTTTCCAGTAAGAGATTGCCATGTTAAGTTGACCTATTGTAAAGCCTATTTTTTTGGTTTGTGTTAATTTTCAAAAAATCTTCATATTAGGAAATGATTTATGTCCAATATAGCACAATTGTGGCTAGTGGCTCTGTTTATCTTGTGGGCGGGACTGTTATTTGGTGGGTTTATCTTCGGCAAGGAATGGCCTGACCATACCCGCCGGATGCCTATCTGGACGCGCATGGCTTCCTCATTGACGTTAGTTATTGCAGCGTGGAGCGCATGGGTATTCGTCGAGGGCGATCTAAAAAACTTCGCGCTACTGATCGCCATCGGCATGACCTTCGGCTTTATGGGCGACCTGTTTATGGCAGGATTAATCCCTGTCGGCGATAAAAATCAAGTTTTAGGCGGGATTAGCGCTTTTGGCTTAGGGCATATCGCTTATATTGGCGGTTTGCTGACGTATGCGGAACGAATCGGCTTAACCGACTCGTCTGCACGATGGGGCGCATGGCTTTTTTGGCTGCTCGTGGGCGGTGTGTTGTGGTATGGGGTGGTGTATCGCGGGCGGGAGCATACGGTGCTGCATCTTGCGGCGCTGCCTTATGCCCTGCTGTTGGCGAGTACCGCCGGGTTTGCCACAGGACTGGCGCTGCAATCCGCGCTTTTCATCCCCTTGGCGTTGGGCGCGGGGCTGTTCCTTATAAGTGATCTGATTCTTGCGACACAATTGTTTAATAAGGCTTATTTCTGGCTGATTAGTGATGTCGTGTGGTTGACGTATGGACCGGGGCAGATGTTGATTGTCTTTAGTATTATATTCTTAACCTAAAAATTTCCGCTATCCGCGTAAGATGAATTGACAAGCCTTGAATGTAAATCAATCAGAGGTTAGGTAGTTGAGATTATGTTTCCATAGGGAAAAGTGTTAGACTCTCCCCTTTCCAAAACGGCAACCGCGCAAGGCTCATCCGATTCAAATACTAAGCTGAAGGCACAAAGGAATATTGTTATCGTGATTCATTGGATAAAAAATCAGCTTAATACTGTGCGGATTGTGCCGATGGAAGACCCTATCCAACATAAACTCGCGCCGCTTTTTGAGAAGGTGTTGTGGCTTTTCAATTTCGCGCTTGGATTAATTATCCTGCTCAATATTCTCTTCTTGGGCAAAGACGCATTTATGCTTGAAGGTATGGGGCCAAATGTTGTATTTGGGTTGTTTACGGTATCGGCGCTGGTTTTGCTCAGAAAGGGTTACTTTAGTTTTGCGTTAAATGTATTGATTGGCGGCATCCTTCTACTGCAAATCGATTGGCTGCTTAAGGTTGGCCTATATCAGGCGGGTGAGATACTTATCGTCTTTTTTATCCCGATCACAATTGCGGGCATTATCATTCATCGGCGAGCCTTGTTTATCATTACCGGAATCAGCATCGGGATTGTCGTCAGCATTACGTTACTGGAAGAGCTAGGCAGGATTCATCCAAAACCGTCTGTGATAAATGACATTGGCAATTCGCCGATGACGTTGTTTATTCCCACAGTGATAGTTTTTATGGTGTTGCTAGAGCGTTTCGGGACGGCCCTCCGCACCTTGCTGGCAACGTCCATAAAGCGCGAACAGGAATTTGAGCAAATCCGCACCCGCTTGGAAGCAGAAATTGACAGCAAAGAAACCAATGCACGGACACTTACCGAGGCCATCAAACAGGTCGAAGACCTGCGTTATGCTTTAGACGAATCCGTCATTTTGGCGATGACCGACCAAACCGGCACAATTACGTATGTGAATGATCGATTTTGCCAGATTTCCGGTTACAGCCGCGAAGAACTGATTGAACAAGATCATCGTCTTATTAATTCGGGTTATCATCCCGAAGCGTTCATGGAAGACTTGTGGCGAACAATCGCCAATGGGCAAATCTGGCGCGGTGAAATCCGTAATCGTGCCAAAGATGGCGGCATTTATTGGGTCGATACGACCATCGTGCCTCTGCTAAATGACGATGGCAAACCCCGCCAGTATGTGGCAATCCAGTATGAAATTACCGAGCGCATAACCGCACAAGAAAAACTGCGCTATCAAGTAACATTGCTCGACGTGATTCAAGATGCAGTTATTTCTACTGACTTAGACTTTAACATCCTAAGTTGGAATAAAGGCGCAGAGCAGATGTACGGTTGGCGGGAGGAGGAAGTTCTGGGTAAAAGTGTGGCTGAGGTGCTGACAAGCGCACTATCGCAGGAATTAGCTAGCACGATGGCGGAGCAGCTTCACAGAGAGGGGATTTATCGCGGTGAGGTAACACAATTAGGCCGCCAAGGAAATCCAATCGAAGTGCTGACCACAACGACATTGATCCAAGATAACGAAGGAAAGCCAATTGGTATTGTCGCTGTCAATCGGGACATCACCGAATATAAGCGCTCGATGCAAGGGGAAGAGCGCCTACGAGTTAGCTTAGAAAAAGAGCAAGAACTCAACAATCTCAAAACGAATATGATGACCAGCCTTTCGCACGAATTACGCACACCGCTGACGATTATTTCGACCTCGAACCAAATGCTTGAGCGTTATTATGACCGGATGACGGATGACAAACGGAAAGAAAGACTCAACCTCATACAAGACGGCGTCAATGACTTAACGGCGATGCTGGATGATGTTTCATTGATGGTTCACGGGACGATGCAGGAATGGACGTTTTATCCGCAAGTAGTTGATCTGGAAATGGTTTTACAGAAAGAGGTTGAAGAGGTTCAAACGACATTGGGTATCCATCATCATATCAAGTTCCTGGTCGAAGCAATGGCGCTCATGAGTTGTGTCGATATGACCCTCCTCCACCGTATGGTGCGAAATTTGCTCCATAACGCGATTAAATATTCTGCGCCTCAAAGCGAAATCACTTTGGAATTAATTTATGATCTGGAGGATGTTGTTTTGCGTTTGACGGATCAGGGGATGGGGATTCCAGATGAGGACAAACAACGCATTTTTGATTTATTTTATCGCGGGAGTAATATCGGCACAATCGGTGGTATCGGCATCGGGTTGAGTATCGTTAAAGAATGCGTCATGCTTCATAAAGGGAACATCTCGTTTGAAAGTAGCGTCGTAAACGGGACAACGTTTACGATTAGGCTGCCGTCTGTCGTCGGAGTTTGTGACTAAAAATAAGGTGGAAAACGAAAAGCATATTACAGAAAAAGCACTTTTGGGTTGATGGCTTGATGCAAGCGATGATGGCATTAATCGTTATTGGGTTAATTGTAAGTGGGGCGCAGATAGTAAGCGGGATGCAGACGGCTGTACCTGCTGTCGGCGATCCGCTTGATCTTACGAATTTGCCAATTGGTGATGGAAAAATCAGCGAAGAGCCACAAATTGGCACCATCTATTCGTGTATAACCGAATTTAACACGAATGCGGGCGGCGCATTTCAAGATGGCCCCTGGATTCGGGAAGATGGCACATTTGATTTTACGGCGAAAGCGATGGTTGATGGCGAAATCGAATGGCCTACGCATCAATTCACTATAACGGTGGAAGGCGATTTCCGGCGGATTGTAGGCAATAATTTGCCCGATCATCCCACCGGCACCTATCCAGTTGCGGCGAGTCAGCGACCCCATAGCTAAAGCTAGGGGCTTGTAGCAATGCAAGCCATGCTGACCAGACTTAGTGCGACCTTAGTCGCGCTCCGTTAGCGGTGAATAGATAGGCACTTTGGGGTGACGTTCCAGCCCCGAACGCTGCGGTACACGATTAAACAGGTTGAGGGTCTAAGCCAGTGTCGTGTACACAAAACCACCGCATAACATTGTCGAGGAAGACTTTACCCCGCGCAAGCGGAGAAACGAAAGGTAACTTTCACATCATGCAACGTGTATTTGTACTAGACCGCAACAAACAGCCCCTTATGCCCTGCCATCCAGCACGGGCGCGGGAACTGTTGGACAAAGGGAAGGCGGCAGTGTATCGCCAATATCCTTTTACGATCATCTTGAAAGAACGGGAAGGCGGCGATGTGCAGCCTATCGCCTTCAAAGTTGACCCGGCAGTAAGACCACCGGGATAGCGTTAGTCGCAGACTTCAAACGGGGCAAACGGTTGATCTGGTCGGCGGAATTAGCCCATCGTGGGCAGCAGATCAAAGATGCGCTGGAATCACGGCGCTCATTGCGGCGGGGTCGCAGAGCGCGTCACACCCGCTATCGTCCGGCGCGGTTTAATAACCGCCGTCGTCCGAATGGTTGGCTGCCGCCGTCGCTCATGAGCCGCGTAGATAACATCGTGACGTGGGCAAACAGATTAGGCCGCTTTTCGCCGCTGGCATCCGTCAGTCTGGAACTGGTTAAGTTCGACATGCAGGCCATGCAAAACCCTGAAATCAGCGGCGTAGAATACCAGCAAGGCGAGTTGATGGGCTACGAAGTCCGTGAATACTTGCTGGAAAAATGGGGACGGAAATGTGCTTATTGTGGGGTAGAAAACGTACCGTTTGAAGTCGAGCATATCAACCCGAAATCGCGGGGCGGGTCAAACCGTGTGAGTAACCTCACTATCACTTGCCGCAAATGCAACGAGGCCAAAGGCAATCAAACGGCGGCTGAGTTTGGGTTTCCCGACATTCAGCGCAAAGCCAAAAAGCCTCTGAAAGACGCGGCGGCGGTCAATGCCTCACGCCGGAAGTTGCACGACGTGTTCGCTGATTCAGGTATTCCGTTGGAAGTCGGCACGGGCGGACGTACCAAGTTCAACCGCGTTAAGCAATCCTATCCTAAGACGCATTGGCTCGATGCAACTTGTGTGGGGGAAAGCGGGGCATGTGTCTTTGTTTCGCCTAATCACGCGTCCCTGCTGATTAAGGCCACAGGGCGACAGTCGCGCCAGATGTGCCGCGTGAATAAGTACGGGTTTCCGCGCACAGGCGCGAAGCAAAGCCGCGTGGTAAAAGGTTTCCAGACGGGCGACATGGCAAAGGTCGTCGTCACCGCTGGAAAGAAAATTGGCAGCTATATCGGGCGAGTGGCGGTACGAAGCTCAGGCAGCTTTAATATCACCACCCGCACAGGCAAAGTGGATGGTATTAGCTACAAATACTTCACCCCACTTCACAAATCAGACGGTTACACCTATATGAAAGGAGAACTTGCGCTTCCTCCCCATGCCTAAAGGTAGGGGTATCCGCGCAAGTAATGCCATGAATAACAGAGGTTACGAAATGTACCGCTTCCTGACCATGCAATATCACGCATGGTTGCTCGTTGAAATATTTGAAAACGAGGACGCTAGCGACGATTTGCGTATTGCTTCCAGCGAAGCCCTTTGCTGTCACATCACCGAACTTGAATCTTACGAGTTGCACAAGCTGGAATCTGCCGACTATCGCTATGAATCAGACCGCTTTCAGTATTGCGTGGTCGGCTTGGCTCAGGCGGCACGTAATGTCCTATGGTGTCGCCGTGAACTCGCAGCGCCAGCAGGCTTCGTAGCCTAATGGCACTCGATTGCTTCTTCTTATGGCTCGCCGTCGTCCTATTCGCGCTTGCCATCGTGAGATCAGGCGGCGAATAGTTTCCGCTTGAGGGTGGCTTATAACCACCCTCCAACTCTGTCATAATGTAGTAATACTAATCAGGAGAACAGCCATAATGGGTACTTTCGCACAAATCACGGTCTTAGGTCGCGTTGGTGGAGATGCTGAACTTCGTTGTTTGCCCACTGGTAAAGGTGTCGCTGATTTCTCAGTCGCACACACTGAAACATGGAAAAATGCGGCTGGCGAAAAGCAAGAAAAGACCACATGGTTCAAAATTGTGGCATGGGGCGCACTTGCTGAGAACGTTGTCGCAAAGTATGTCCGCAAAGGCGATCTCGTCCTAGTGACGGGACAAGTCGAAGTCGAGGCGTACCTCAACAAACAAGGCCAAGCTGCCGCGTCTCTCAAGGTGACAGTCGATAAACTCACCCTCGTGTCCAGCAATCGCGCTCGTGATGGTGTTGGGGCTGATGGTGGACTGGAAGGCGAAGCCGGATGGGACGGCCCGGACTCCAAAAGTAAAGACGACATCCCGTTCTGATCTTTCTGGGGGGAGGCGACTCCCCTCTTTTCTTTTATAGAAGGAAACAGCCGTGAAGCCCATTGATGCTATGCGCCAACAGTTTGTAGATGACCAAACAGCCAAAGATGAGAAATTCATTGATGGCCAATTCTATCTGTTCGTGCGACCCGTCGATGGGGAACGGATCACAACTCTTTACATGGTCACGCCAGAGTTTATCCAGCGCTGCGAGTGTATAACCCGCGCTGACGGGTGCATCAATCTGGGCGAGCCTAGCATCGCTTACCGTTAATTTCTCCGCACGGTGCGGAATAGAACGACCTCTCAGGAGGTCGTTTTCATTTAGGGTCTCTCCCTCAAAACCCCTTTTAACCATACAATTTAGTTAGGTAATAAACAGCCATGATACAGCCGCGCAAGCCCTGTATTAAGGCTCTTTTTGTTGCCGATCAGGAGCCACAGCCATGAATAAGAATAACCCACGAATCACGCACGGTTGGTACGGAAGACTGTCTACCACCAACAAAAAGGGCGACGAGTCCATCTCCGTCCCTGTCACCGCTTATGCGCTCCATTCGTTTGACAAACTCAACAATCCCATGAAACCAGAAGAAGGCTTTACGACATTCAAAGTCCCCCTTCTCTATTCTATTGTGGATACTTTTGACCGCGTTAATGCTATCCGCGCCACTTTCTCTTTAGGCAATCAGCTTGAGTGGGTCGAACTGGCTGCGTACAACCAGCAACCCCTCTACGGGAGTAAAGATAAAGTCATCACGAAGGGCTATAAGTTCACCGTAGCCAAGCATTACATCACCATGTTGCGCCATTCGCATTTCATCATCATGAATGAGCAGCTAACCACCATCAATCACGAATCAGACTACGCCTATCTTCTGGTCATCCCCGGCGAAGACGAAATCCGCGCCGTTGGGCTGCGGGTCAAAGCCGCGCTGAAGGTCTGGATTGAAGATGACCCCAAGTGGTTGAACTGGTGCTATCAAACGGGCTTTGCCAACCATCTCATTGAAAAGGTGGAGTGCAAAGGCGTCACTGTGTACGCGATCAAACTTATCTCACGTTGGAATGACTTGGTTAGCGAAGCGGTTTCGTCCGGTGTCCTTAGCATAGCGGAGGTGCAATAATGGCTCGTCAAGAAAGTATCGTAAACATGGGGTACTACGCTACCCCTTTCGGCATCGCCAACCCCCGCGTACCGTCCGGCGACCCAAACCTAGAGGGCGACACGTCCTACATTGGCGCGATTGCGCGTATGTTCCAGCCTGCACCAGCAGGCACACGCGCTATTGACCCTACCGCTGGTCGAGGCCACGCCCTGAAGTTCTTTTCCGACACTCTGGGCATGACCGCTTACGCTAACGAGATTGAAGCCAACCGCGTCCTTAGCTGTGAGCGCTTTTTCGGCGAGATGAATACCCTGTCTCTTATACACATCTGACGCTGCCGACGAATAGAGAGGTGTAGATCTCGGTGGTCGCCGTATCATT
>ENA-ORBV01010635-ORBV01010635.1-microbial-mat-metagenome-genome-assembly--contig:-NODE-10635-length-14663-cov-18.287742_pt1 | contig 14663 bp, 15 predicted proteins | sample MGYA00237777_ERZ505514 | MGnify/ENA primary metagenome ERZ505514 (study PRJEB26160, sample SAMN06269048) | microbial mat metagenome | isolation source: Oligotrophic lake microbial mat | place... | reverse complement strand
GCGCCCGGCCGAAGAAGAGCAAACAGCACGCCCGTCCGTATCGGCCCGGGCGCGACGCGGATCTGGCGGTGCGCTATCTGCGTGTCCAACTCCTTCCGGCGCACTACCATGCCGGCAAGGCTCCGATCGATATCTGGGTGATTCATGCGCGCGAGGAAAATCCGCCGCCGGACACCGCAGCGGTCGAGTGGTTCCTGCTGACGACGATCGAACTCGGCTCGCCGGAAGATGCTGAGCAATGCCTGCGCTGGTACTGTTTGCGTTGGCGCATCGAAGACTGGCGCCGTGTGCTGAAGTCGGGATGCCGCATTGAGGATATCGCTCACGAAACCGCCGAGCGCATACGGCGGGCGATTGCAATCAACCTGGTGATTGCTTGGCGGATCATGCTGATGACGCTGCTGGGCCGCGAGACGCCGGGGCTGCCCGCCGAAGTTTTGTTCTCCGATGTCGAATTGCAAACGCTACGCGCCTACGCAAACAAAAAGGCCTGAAGCCACCCGTGCTGCTGGGCGAGGCGGTACGGATGGTCGCCAAGATCGGCGGTTATCTCGGACGGAACAACGATCCCCCTCCCGGTCATCAACTGATCTGGCAGGGCTACACCGCATTGCAGTTCATGTCCTCCGGATTCGCGCTGAAAGAGGAATGATTCTCAAGCGTCACTTGCGGGTCACTGGCAGGGCTAGGGTCCAATGCCGAGCCGGCGAACATCGAGTTCCTGTTGGACAAAGCCGGGTTGCGCGGGCGATTCCGCGCCGTGGTCGACGGCCACCAGGTCGAACACCCAAAACCGGCTCCGGACATCTACCCGCGCGTGGCGCTAATGATGGATGTGGATCCGCACGCGTGTGTGATATTCGAGGATTCGCCGTCGGGAATACGGGCGGCGCGCGCGGCTGGCGCAAAGGTGGTGGGAGTCGACCGCGGCGGCCGCCAACTGGAGGGGACGGACCTAACGATCCGCGATTTCGCCGATCCGGCGCTGGCTGTCTGGCTGGCGCGCGCACGGGAAGCAACCGGCGGATGAACTGGCGCGTCTGTAAGATGGAAGAGACATGCGTATCCTAGTGTTGGCCTTTGCGATGGCATCCGCCCTGGCGGCGCAAAAATACGACGGCCCCCGGCCCCCGAAGCCGGACGTGCCCTACCTGCTTCACGCTTCGAACCTGATTTCGACAGATGTCGATGACGCCAAGGAAGACAAGCGCAAAGACGGGACCGCCTACGTCACGCCCGGCGTGGCGGCGAAAGCCAAAACGCCGCTGGCGGAGCCAATATTCCTGTTTGAGACGAAATCGATTGCGCCGGAACGCCTCTCCTTATATAAACTCGACGTGAAAGGCGGCAGCCGGGAGGTCTTCTTCTTCGACAATTTGAAGAAGCGCAAAGACTCGGCCAAATCGTTGCGTTTGAGCGCCGTGAAAGTGACGCAGGGCCTCTACCGGCTGGAACCGACCGAACCGCTGGCCAATGGGGAGTATGCAATCACACCGGCAGATTCCAATACGGTTTTCTCCTTTACGATCTATTGAAGACCAGAGTTGGTACAATCGCCCTTATGTTTAATGGTCTGGAACATACGGCGATCGCCTCTCCCAATCCTCAGCGTCTGGCCGAGTGGTATCGGGATTTTCTTGAATTTCACATCAACTTCGAGTACGCGGGAAACTACTTCGTGCGCGCCCGCAATGGCTCCATGATGGAGATTATTCCCTCGGAAGGCGACCGTCCGTCCAACAAAATGCGCGACCCGGGAATTCGGCACCTGGCGATTGAGGTCGACAACTTCGACGAGGGGCATGCGTTCCTAAAAGACAAGGGCGTGCTGTTCCTGGGCGAACCGTTCACGACGCAGGGCAACCGGTTGGTGTTTTTCGCCGACTGCGATGGAAACATCCTGCATCTGATTGAGCGTCCCGCGCCGCTGCCAGGCTACTGACCCCCTTGCTGCAACGCGTCTTCAAAGCATTCCAATACACCGACTTCCGGCGCATGTGGATCGGGGCCTGTCTTTCCTCGGTGGGCACGTGGATGCAAAAGCTGGCGCAGAGCTGGTTGGTTTTTGAGCTGACGAATTCCGCGTGGTCGTTAGCGCTGGATGCGTTTTTGGGGGAGATTCCGATCTTTCTCTTCTCGCTGATTGGCGGCGTGGTAGCCGATCGGATGGACCGGCGGAAACTCCTGCTGATTTCGCAGTTCATCCAGATGAGTTGCGCGTTCGCGTTGGCGGCGATGCTGTTCCGCGGCGCGGTGCGGGTGGAGTTCATTTACTGCCTGAGCTTTATCGTTGGCACGGCGCAAGCATTTGGCGGGCCGGCATATCAATCGATTATTCCGTCGCTGGTGCCAAAGGAAGGCCTTCAGAACGCCATTGCGTTGAACTCCATTCAGTTCAATCTGGCGCGCGTGATAGGGCCGGCTATCGGCGGCGTGGCGATGGCCCAACTGGGCGCGGCGTGGTGCTTCACGCTGAACGGGTTGAGCTTCATAGCGGTAATCATCTCCCTGCTGATGCTGCCGGCACGGCTGCCGTTGGGGATCATAAAGGAGAGTCCATTCGAGGCAATGAAGGGCGGCATCCGCTTTGTCCGCGACCGGGAAGGGATGATGGCGTTAATCGTACTTGCGTTCCTGATGACGCTGCTGGGGCTGCCGCTGATAACGTTCCTGCCGGTGATGGCGAGCGATGTGTTGCACCTGGGCGCGGACGCTTATTCGACGCTATTATCGGTGTCGGGACTGGGATCGGTTGCGGGGGCGCTGATTGTGGCGGGTTTAAACAACGTCAAACATAAGGGGCAGGCGGCGTTGTTGATCCTGACCCTGTTGGGCGGGATCACGATGGCCTTCGCGGGATCTACGGTGTTCTGGGTGAGTTGCGTGATTCTGTTCCTGGGTGGCGCGGCGCTGGTGTCGGTGTTCGCGCTGGTGACGAGCCTGGTGCAACTGCAAACCACCGACGAGATGCGAGGCCGGGTGATGAGCGTGTACAACGTGGCGTTCCGGGGCGGAATGCCCTTCGGGAACCTGACATCGGGGCGCCTGATGGAGATGCACGGGGCGCCGGTGATTCTGGCGGTTAATGGCGGACTGCTGATCGCGCTGGCGATGTATTTTCTGCTGGTGCAGCGAAAGATTGCGCGGATATGAAGTTTGCGACAATAGTAACGGTGATGCGCGGATCGTTTCTTCCGGTACTTTGCGGGGTCGTGGCAATGGGCGCCGATGGCGCGATGGAGATGGCGCGGAACCGGCAGGACCGGGCGGCATTGGACAAGGCCGGGCAAGCGCGGCAGAAGGCCGCGAGGAACGCGGCGGGCCAATATGAAACGGCGCTGGCGTTTTCCTATCTGAGCGAGGTGGCGCTGGAGTTGCGGGATAAGCGGCAGGCGCGAACGGCGGCCGAGTCTGGCATAGCGGCGGCGAAGGCCGCGATCAAGCTGGAGCCTGGCAACGCGGAGTATCACCGGCTATTGGGAACGCTTTGCGGACAAGTGATTCCGGCGGACCCGATGGCGGGATTCCAGCATGGCCGGTGCGCGAAGGAAGAGATTGAGAAGGCCCTGCGGATGAACCCGAAGTCGGCACTGGGGTGGATGTCGAGCGGGGTGGGCAAATTCTATTTGCCGGCGATGTTCGGGGGCGGCGTGGATTTGGCGATGAAGGACTTTCAAAAGGCCGTGGCGATCGACCCGAAGCTGGCCGAAGGCTGGCTATGGATTGGTTTGGCGCACCGGAAGGGAAATCGTAACGCCGAGGCGCGGCAGGCGCTGCAAAAGGCGAAGGCGCTGAACCCGGAGCGGATCTGGATTCAACAGCAATTGGAAAAGACGCCGGCGCAATGAATGAGCGTCCCTCGGCGGCGCTGTTGTCGATTTTGGCGATTGGGCTCTTCGGCTTTTTTGTGTTTCCAGGACACACCTATCTGCAACAGGACTCGCAGATCTATTTGCCAATGATGGAACGGCTGGCGGATGGGCGCGTGCTGGGCAATGACTTGATTGCCACTCATCCACACCTATCGTTTACGGTCTATGACGAGATCGCGGTGACGGTGCGGAAAGTTACCGGTCTTGACTTTCAAGTTATTCTGGCGGCGCAGCAGATTATAACCCGGCTGCTGGGATTGCTGGGGGTGTTCCTGCTGGCGCGGAGCGCTGGACTGAACTACAGCGGAGCGGTGTTGACGGCCGGGCTGTTTGGGTTGGGCGCGACCGTCATTGGGCCATCGGTGTTGACGGTCGAGTATGAGCCGACGCCGCGGGCGCTTGCGTTGCCGCTGATTATTCTGGCGGGCGGACTGGCTTCGTTGCGGGAGTGGCGAATGGCGGGGGCGGCGGCTTTTGCCGGTTTTCTATATCATCCGCCGACGGTGGCGCCGGTCCTCTTGTTAATGCTCCTGTACGTCATGATGCCGTGGTATTTGGACGGCCGGTGGCGGTTCCTGGGTTGGGTAGCGAGCGCGCTGCTGGTATTGGTGGTGGCGGCTAAGTTCCAATCGGGGGTGCGGCTGGAGCAGAACTTCTTTTCGCAGGTATCTCCGGACGTGGAGCAGTTACAACGGATGCGGGCGTCGTACGTCTTTGTCGGGATGTGGTTCGGGCAATACTGGGGGCACCATTTATTCCTGACGGCGGCGGCGTTGGGAGCATGGTGGCGGATCGGGGACCGGCTGGATGACTTTGGGCAGTTTTTGCTGGCGTTGCTGCCCGTGCTGGGGTTATTGAGCCTGTTGGTGTCCTATCTCGCGATGGACGTAATGGGATGGGGGTTGATGCCGCAGTTACAGCCGGCACGGACGATTCTCTGGACGACGTTCGCGGCGGTGGTGTCGTGCGCGATTGCGGCGGGAGTCGCGCCTGAGGTTTGGGAACGCATTTTGTGGCTGCTGTTGCCGCTGGCGGTGACGGTACAAGTTCGGCCGTTGGACTTGCTTTGGCCGTCGACAGCGGTGCTATGGCAACATTTGGGGCTGGTCGTATTACTGGCGATTTTTGGGGCGGTCGCGCTGCGAGTGCGGGCGTGGGCGCCGGGGCTGCTGGTGGTCGGCGCGATGTTCCTGATCCTGCACGCGGGCGGGGTGCGAAACTACCCGGCGGTGCATTCAGCGGAACTGGACGCGCTATCGAATTGGGCGCGAAGCGCGACGCCAATTGAGGCGGTGTTCCACTTTCCAGACGCGGGCAAGGAGTTATATCCCGGTATCTTCCGGGCACGAGCGGAACGGGCGGTTTGGGTGGACTGGAAAGGCGGGGGGCAAGTGAATTTCATGGAGCCGCTGGCGCGGGAGTGGTGGAAACGGTGGAGCGCGTTGCCGCGGGGGACGGGGGATTTCCTGGTGCGAAAGGCGGGGAAATGCGGAGGGGCGGTTTTGTACGCGAACGCGAAGTTCTGTGTGGAGCGGCCGTAGGCGCTGGCCGCAGCCGAGCCGCTCAATCGAGTGTGTCCGGGTTGCACTCCTGTGAGCCGTCCGGCTTCCTTCAGTCCACAACTGCCACACAATTGGCAAGCTCAATTCGAAATAGCCATGCGCGATTCGATTTCGAAAAGCACTAATCTGGCGCCATGCGATCCCCGGATGCCTTTGCCGGAGTTCCTCCGAGAGCCGTGACACCTCTCCGCCGATCACGACAAACTCGAAAAACACCGAGTGCCGAAATCCTCGGTCTTCTTGAAGCAATCGCTTCGTATCGGGTTTGGCCAGTAGGTCCAGCAGTTGTTCCATGGCGGAGATCATTTCACGCTAGCAAACTTCATCGCTCCGCATGATAAATAATCACTGCGTCCCGTAGTGCCGACGGCTTCGCATGGGGCTTCAAACCGTCCTTCGTTCCGAAATCGACCGGACGGCCAATCACCACTGATAACTCATCGCCGATGTCGAAAAACCTCCAGCCCAACTTCGCCTCCGGGTGTAGGACCACCATAACGTCTACGTCGGAATCCGCCCGCATGTCTACCCGAGCGCTCGAGCCAAAAACAGCCATCTCGACGATCTGATACCGGCGGCATATCTCCGCGATCTTTTCGGTGGGAATCTCTAAGCCGGATGGAAGGGTCATTGTATTCCTACTGCTGCATTATCCAGGAATCGCAAGAAGCTTGCCGGAGAGGCGGCGCTAGCCGCAAAGCCGGCTAAATCGAAGTTCGCGTTGTCCGGCCCGGGAACATTCTCGCCAGCGGGGCTGGCGTGCGATGGCGTGCATCCAGATGATAAAATCTCAAGTTCATGTTAATCGAACAGCAGATTGCCGAGCGGCGGGATAGGGCAATAAGCGCTCCGCTCGAAATTGTGAAGCGGCCCCCGAGTGGTCCATACGGAGATTACACGGTCAAATCCGCCAGCGGGAAAACGTACCGCGTCGCGATGCGCGGGCCGGGGCTGTTCGAGAATTTCTGTTCCTGTCCGGACTTCGCCGTTAACACACTGGGAACGTGCAAGCACATCGAAGGCATGCTGCTGCGGTTGCGGCAGCGCCATCGAAAGGCGATGGAGACGGCGAAGTATAAACGCACAAGGGCGTCCCTCTCGTTGCAATACGGAGACACTATTGAGGTCCGTCTGCGATTGCCCGATTCGCCTTCGCCAGCCTTGCTGGCTCTCGCTGTAGAACACTTCGACGCGCAGGGCCTGTTGCGGCGAGAACGCTACCGGCAGTTTTCCGAACTGCTCGAAGCCCTTCGGTCGGCTGACGATCAGGCCGTCGTCTATAGCGATGTGCTGGAATATCTCGATCGCGAAAACGAGCTCGCCGAAGGCCTGGAGTTGGAAATCAGCCTGCTCGCGAAACTCAAACGCGGACAAGATCCGGCGCCCGGCGTTTTGAAAACAAAGCTCTTGCCATACCAGACGCGCGGCGCGCTGTTCGCCGCCTGCCGGGGCCGGGTCGTGCTCGCCGACGATATGGGCCTGGGGAAGACAGTGCAGGCGCTGGCCGCCACCGAACTTCTGCGCCGCTTTAAAGGAATCGAGCGGGTGCTGGTTATCGCGCCCGCCTCCGTGAAGTATCAATGGAAGACGGAAATCGAGAAGTTCACGGAGATGACTGCTCAGGTGGTCGACGGGCCTTTGCCGAAGCGTCAGGCGATCTACGCTTCGCCGGCGTTTTTCACGCTCACCAGCTATGAACTGGCATTGAAGGATGTCAAATTCATTCAGGATTTGCGACCGGATCTGATAATCCTCGACGAAGCCCAACGCATCCGCAACTGGACCACAGCCACTGCGCGCACGATCAAGCAGCTCAAGAGCCGTTATGCCTTCGTCCTGACGGGAACGCCGCTGGAGAACAAATTGGAGGAGCTCTTTTCCGTCGTCGAATTCGTGGACGGGCGCAGACTGGGACCCGCCTTCCGCTTTCTTCACGAACACAGGATGGAGGATGAAAAAGGCACCTTGCTCGGCTACCGCGGCCTGGATCGCATTAAAGGCGAATTGGCGCCAATCCTGCTTCGTCGTACACGGCCGGAAGTGCTCAAGGAACTCCCCGAGCGGACCGATCAGATTTTCCGCGTCCCGCTGACACCCGAGCAGGCGGAACCCTACTACGAGCAAAGCGATATTCTGGCGGCGCTCATGCGGAAATGGGAGCGGCAGAAGTGGCTGTCGGAGATCGATCAAAAGCGCGTTTTATGCTGCATCCAAAACATGCGCATGTTATGCAATTCGACCTTCCTGTTCGATAAGAAAACGCGCCATTCGCCTAAGCTCCAGGAGTTTCGCGAGATCCTGACCGAACTGGCGATCGAGGAAAACCGTAAGGTCGTGGTGTTTAGCGAGTACGAGCGAATGACCCATCTGGCGGGCGAGGAGTTGCAGAAACTGGGCATCGGATTCGTGTCCCTGCACGGAGGCGTACCCTCCCGCCAGCGCGGCGCGCTGATCGAAAAGTTCCGCGACGATCCCGCGTGCAAAGTGTTTTTGTCGACCGATGCGGGCGGCGTGGGACTGAACTTGCAAGCCGCGTCGGCGGTGGTGAATTTTGAGCCGCCGTGGAACCCGGCGCGGCTGGAGCAGCGGATCGGACGCGTCCACCGGATGGGCCAGTCGCGGCCGGTTCATGTGATTCACATGCTGACGCAGGACAGCATTGAGGAACGCGTCTGGGAAACGCTAAAGCTGAAGAAGTCATTGTTTGCGGGCGTATTTGATTCGCCAACGGACGAGATCAACTTCGGCAAACTCGGTAAGAAGTCGATGATGCAGGCGGTAAAGGAGATTTTCGCGGATCAGCCAGGGCGACCCGAGCCAATCATCGACGCCCCGCCGCCGGCGCCGGTACCGGTCTCGGGAGCCGCGGGAACAGAAGCGCCTGGTATGGAGAAGGCGGCGGCATCGTTGATCGAGGCGGGTCTCGGATTCCTCGAGTCACTCGCGACGCGAAGTGCGACGGGCGCGCCGGGCGGCGGATTGGAGCAGGCGATTTCGGGCCTGTTCACCAGGGATCCCCGCACGAACCGCCCGGCGCTGTCGATTCCGTTGCCGGAATCGGTGACGCAGGAACGGCTGACGACGGCGATTGCGGCGCTATTGAAATCGTTTGGTTAGACGGGGTGATGCCGCGCGCCGCAAGAAGCGAGTCAGTTCAATATCGGCCGTACGAATCTCCGCCGATCTTTCAAAACGGTCGCTGAGGCGGCGCAAGCATTGAATCGCCAGTACCGCCGCTCGCCGGCCGAGGTCTGCCGGTCCCGAATCCCGCACCACGTCGCGCAGTATTAGGTGCGCCCGCCACAACTCCTCCTGTTCATCCTTCAACTTTCTCTCCAGCCCAATCTGCCGCAGCCGTTCCTCCCTCGTGAACCTTTGCTCCTGCCCGGCCGAAAGGGCATAGCGCTGATGGCCCGTCCACAGCCGATCGTTGAAATAAATCCGGTCGGAGTTATCGCTAAGGTAAGCGGCCAGTTTGAATTTAGCTTCTTGCGCCACTTCGCCGATGGCATCCGCACGCGCCGCCTCGCCATAAAGCGCCGCCATCTCCCGCATCCGCTTGGTACGCAGGCGCGCGTTGACGGCATCGAACAACAGCGCCGCTTCTTCATACCGATCCTCCCGTGCCAGCCGCACCGCCAGACTATACCGCACCAATCGCAAATCGGGCGCGCCCGGATACTTGGCGGCAAACGCCCGCAACGCTTCGACGGGAGCTTCCGCATCCAACAACATGCTGCGGTCCCAGCCCGATGAAGCCCAATAAATCGTTTGATCGTCAACCCTCCCGATACCGCTCCACGATATGTCTTCGGGGTAGCTCGCGGCGTTCGACCACAACGCGAAGCGAAGCTGTTCGACCGGGTTTTCCGTCTTTCGATAAACGCCGCATAACCCATAGGCTGCCGCCGCCTTCTGAGAGTTCGACGCTCGCGGTGACTCGAACAAACGCAGCAGCGGCGCCTCCGCTCCGGCGAAGTCCTTGGATAGAAAGCGCGCCGAGGCGAGCATCCACAGGAAGTCAGGCTCGGCGCGAATAGCGGCCCGGGCCGGGATGTTCGCGGCCAGTCGCAATGCCGCCGGAGGATCACCGGCTCGAAGCGCCGTCCGCATGCCGAGCAGCGCCAGCGCATTCGCTCCGCGTTCCGAGCGCAGAAGTCCCGCATGCTTCTCGAGCAGCGTCTTGATACGCGCATACGGCAAGGTATCCGGCTCGTCTCGCGCCTCCGCGGAATCATGAGAGTACAGGCGGCTCCATTGTGGATTCGTGACTAAATGGATCGCGAAGGCGGCGTGTTCCGGCGTGTCGAAATACTCATGCAGTTGCTCGCGAAGGGTTGACCCTCCATCGTAGCCGTAGTTCAACCGCAAGGAGTTCAACAGAACTTGACGACTCAGGTTCGAGCCGCTGCGATTCAACTCGTCCAGATATATCTTCCCGGCGGCGCTCTGCTCGCCAACCAGATAGTGCGTATAGGCCAGCCAGCCGCGCGCCTCGCTCAAGTATGCCGGCGTCCTTGCCGTTCGCAGGAACCGTTGTAATTTACTCCGGGCCTCTAACAGCGGACCGATCTGTTCCTTCGAGCCCGCGCGCATGTCGAATTTGGCATCGAGTAACTCAACTTCTTCCCTCTCTTCCGGATTGAGGTTTGGAACCGCCCGGGCCGCGGCCAGCGCCCGTTTAAGACCGGACGAGTCAAGGTCGGCCAGACCCTGATAGGCCGCCCTGAGTTTGCTCAGTGGCGTCGCCCCTTGCGCCGTTTGCATACCGGCGTAAGGTTTCGATAGGCGCGGCACGTTCTTTCTCGCGAACTGGCTTCCCGCCTTCGAAAACGGCATCCAGAATTGCGCGCTCAAATACTCCCGCAGCGTGGTGTCAAACGCACAAGACCACAGCACACCCCAGCCGAGTATAAGGATTGCAGCGTAGTAAGGAATTTTGTTCACGGCATCGCCTTCAGAGTATATTGCGCCCGCTTTGCCGTCACCGCCCGGCCGATATGCAACTGCGTCCGTCCGCACCAGGGCGGCAGTGTCAGTTCCACCCGGCCTGGCGCGGTCATCCGCGCTGGAGTCTTGTCATCCGGCAGAAAGTACTCCAGCTCCGTCGAACTCTCGATGGTGTAACGGATCGGCGCGGCCTGCAGCGCGGGCGTATTCGTCAGATACAAATCCGCGCAATAAACCACCGCGCACCGCTCGTCCACGACGCGCAAAGTGACCGGCTTGCCGGCAGGCGGGGCAGCTCCGGCCGCCGCCAGCACTTCGTCCGGCTCCGCGGTCATCGACTCATTGAACGACGGCCAGCGGAAAAACACCACACCGGCACAATATTCGCCCATCAGTCTCACCTGTTCCACCGCCGCCCGAATTGCTTCCGGCGTCGAAAGTACAAACTCAAAAGCCGCGCCCGGCTCGAAATCCGTATCCGATCCGAGTCTTCCGCGAGGCGCAACAACGCAGCACTTGCTCCTTCGCCTCCGTGCGGGAAGTCTCCAACGTGAACACCGGATTCAATGCAATGTCGAGCGGCTTTAGGTCGGGATAGTAACGATTTCCCACATGGCGGGGCTCCGCCGGCACCATTCTCGACCGGCCGAACGTGGAGACGCCAATGCGAAAACGTCTCCCGTGGCGGTTGAAAACCGGCCCCCATTTTGCACCATTGATGCGGGCCGCAATCGCCGGCCGGCGGCCAATCCCCGGACTTTGCAGATCGTAAAACTGCGGCACAAATTCATCCACGGCCTTTACGACATCGGCGATGGCTGTACCGGGGCGGAACCAGTCGAGCAGCGCGGTGATGGAGATCTGGACATCGGCGGGCAGGCCCTTTCGCACGGCCCGCAGATACGCCGCATACTCCGGCAAGGCTCGTGTCGGGCTGTCAATATCGAGTTGAATCCCCGCGACTTTCAATCCGCGCCGCCGTGCTTCGCTTTGTAGTTCGGCGGTAACTCGCGCCCTGTCAACGATCACCAGAAAACGTAGTTTTCTGAATAGCAGCCGGGGGCAGGGAGCAACATCATCATCCGCGCCGGAGGCGCGAATCATCAATCAGTCATCCGCGCTGCCTTACAAAGGTGTATGTTGACGGCGAAGGCGGAAGCGAAATAGGAACCCCGCCGTCTCAAGCGGCGGGGTTCCGGCTTGGCAACCTTCATCAGGTGGCCACGCATCGAAGCTGGTTCTAACCTGCCATGAAATGTTGCCGTTGTCCAGCCCCGCCCGCGAGGGCGCATGGCTGTCGACGGCGAAATCGTACTACGGCAACGGGTCTGCGTTGGCAGCGGCGGCGGCTGTCACGCGGTGTTCTGGATCTGCCAACACTGCGACCGCGGACAGCGCTATTGCAGCCGCGATTGCCGCACTCAAGCCCGCCGCTGCCAACGCCGTTCCGCCAACAGCCGCCACCAGCAGAGTCCCGAAGGCAGGCTCGATCATCGCGACCGGCAACGCGCCTGCCGGCAGCGGGCGCAGGCGCCGGTGACGGATCAAGGTTCCCTTCCGGTCACTTCCCCGGCATCATCCGGATGTGGGACGTTTCGCGCAACACCAATTCACGCCCAGACCCCTCCAGAGCCGGAAAAACGGCCCGGTCTGTGGCTGCGCTGCCGGGTCTGCGGCCGCGACGGGCGTTTCGTCGATCCTTTCCCGCCCATTCCCAAATGAAAGTGAGTTCCATTGATGATCCCGCCAGAAACCCGCGTCGAAATTCGCCGCTACTTCTTCGCCGAGCATTGGACGATCGGCACCATCTCCCATGAACTCGGCGTTCATCCCGACACCGTCCGGGGCGCCATTGAATCGGAGCGCTTTCAGAGCTCTCAGCCACTGCGTCCCTCCCTCACCGATCCCTATATCGAGTTCGTCCGGCAAACCCTCGACCAACATCCCAGCCTGCGCGCCACGCGCATTTACCAGATGATTCGCGACCGCGGCTACACCGGCAGCATCGTGCAGTTACGCCGCACCGTGGCCCGCTTGCGGCCTCGGATCCGGGAACCATTTCTGCGGCTGCGGACCTTTCCCGCCGACCAGGCGCAGGCCGATTGGGCCCACTTCGGCTATGTCATGGTCGGCCGCGCCCGGCGCACGCTGTCCTGTTTTGTGATTACGCTGTCCTACTCCCGCGCTCTGTATCTGGAATTCTTCTTCGATCAAACGACGGAGAATTTTCTGCGCGGCCATGTCCACGCCTTCCAGGACTGGGGCGGACAGCCCCGCGTGATTCTTTACGACAATTTGAAAAGCGCGGTGCTGGAACGCCGCGGCAATCAGATTCACTTCAATCCCCGGCTGCTGGAGCTGAGCGCTCACTACCACTGCGTCCCGCGGCCATGCCAGGTGCGCGCCGGCAATCAGAAAGGCCGCGTCGAACGCGCTATCCGCTATGTGCGCGACTCCTTCTGGGCCGGCCGGCCCTTCACCACATTGGCCGAATGCAATCGCCAGGCGCTGGTGTGGCGCGAGCAAGTGGCCCATCAACGCCGTTGGCCCGGAGACGACACCCGCACCGTCGAACAGGCCTTCGCCGAGGAACAACCCCGCCTGTTGCCTCTTCCCGCCCATGCTTTTCCCACCGACCGCATCGAAGCGGTCCGGTCGGGAAAAACCATCTATATCCGGTTCGATCTCAATGATTACTCGATTCCGCCGGAAGCCATCGGTCGCCCGTTGACCCTGGTGGCTTCCGATACCTCGATTCGAATTCTGGATGGCGCCTCCGAGATCGCCCGCCATTGGCGCACCTACGATCGCCATCAACAGGTGCTTGACCCGGCCCATCAAGATGCGGTGCTGGCGGTCAAACGCAAAGCCTTCCATTCCACGCCCGGGGGGCGGCTGGCCCAGGCCGCGCCGGAAAGTGAAACACTGCTGGACCTGGCGTTCGCGCAAGGAGAATCGGCCGGCAGTCAAACCGCCCACTTGCTAAAGCTGCTCGACCTGCATGGCGCCGCCGCTTTGCGCCGCGCCATTGGCGAGGCGCTGGAGAGAAACACGCCACGTGCTTCGTCGGTGGCGTTCCTGTTGCGGCGGCAGCAGCCCCCGCCACTGCTGGCCGTCGATCTCAGCCGGCATCCGTATGCGCAGTCGATCGATGTCCGGCCTCACGATCTGGAGACTTACGATGAACTCGCCCACGCCAACGACGATCCCGAGCCATAACCTCCCGGCGCAGCTTCTCCAACTCGGCCTGCGCGCCATTCCAGCCCAGATGGACGATTTCCTGGCTCGCGCGGTCAAAGCCCGCTGGTCGCCCCGTCAGGTCCTCGAACAACTGGTGCAAGCCGAGGTCTCCGAACGCTCCCGGCGCAGCCTGATCCGGCGTTTCCGGCTCTGCGGCCTCAAGAGTTTCAAGCCCATCGCCGACTTCGATTGGACGTGGCCCGCCAAGATCGAACGCGATATCGTCGAGCGCTCCCTGACGCTGGATTTTCTCTCCGAGGCCCGCAATCTCGTGCTGGTGGGCCGTAATGGTTTGGGTAAAACGATGATTGCCAAGAATATCTGTCACGCCGCCGTATTGGCGGGCAACTCGGTGCTGTTCCGTTCCGCCCCGGCGCTGCTGGGCGACCTGCATCGCCAGACGCCCGAGGGCCGCCGCCACAAGCTGCGCACTTATGCCAATGTCGGTTTGCTATGTATTGACGAGGTCGGCTATTTGTCGTGCGACGACAAGGCCGCCGACTTACTCTATGAAGTGATCAACCTGCGTTATGAGCGAAAGCCGGTAATCCTGACGACGAACCGGCCCTTCAAGGAGTGGAACGAAGTCTTTCCCAATGCCACCTGTATCGTTACTTTATTGGACCGTCTGCTGCATCACGCCGACGTGACGGTCATTGAGGGCGATAGCTACCGGGTGAAAGAAAGTGAGATGGAAACAGCCGCCCGGCGGAGGAAGAAATGAGCGCGTCCGGCAATGGATCCGATCCGGCCAATTACGTGGCAGCTGTGGTTGTCGCTTACGTCGATCTTCCCGACACACCTTTGCGCGCCAGGGCGCAGGATCTTTCCTGCGCCCGCCGGTTTTACGATGACGGAGTTCCATTGCCGGTTGTGAAATCTGCGTTGCTGTTGGCATCGTTACGCCGCATCGCCCGGCCCGCCGATGCGGATCCATTGCCGCCGATCCGCTCCCTGGCTTACTTCCGCCCGGTCATTGACGAACTGCTGAATCAGCCACTATCCGAGGGCTACCTCGACTATCTCCGGCTCAAACTCC
>ENA-ORBV01010634-ORBV01010634.1-microbial-mat-metagenome-genome-assembly--contig:-NODE-10634-length-14664-cov-5.437444_pt1 | contig 14664 bp, 16 predicted proteins | sample MGYA00237777_ERZ505514 | MGnify/ENA primary metagenome ERZ505514 (study PRJEB26160, sample SAMN06269048) | microbial mat metagenome | isolation source: Oligotrophic lake microbial mat | place... | reverse complement strand
GCCTCGTCGAGCGCCTTGGGGTTGATGTCGATGCCAAACACCGAAGTGGCTGGAACGGGCCCGGCGATCCAGCGCAGGTTGCCGCCGACGTTGCAGCCCACTTCCAGGACGCGACGCGGCTTGGTGGCAGCGATGATACTTCGCCAGAAATCCTCGCGTGGAGCGCCGGCGCCGCGATTGCGATCGACATACGCGTTGCCGAATCCACCCGACCACAACCCTTCGAGACGCTTCGCTTCGCTATCGTTGGTCATGAATACCCCTTCAGGTGCGCGCGGGGATGCCGGCATCGGCCAGGCAGCGTTTGACCGCGCGCGGTGTGTGCTCGGTGAACTGGAACATCGCTCCGGCCGCGACCGCCGACGCGCCGGCGCGGACGGCGTCGACGCAATCCTCGGGTTTACCCGCGCCACCGGAAGCGATCACCGGGATCGCGACCGCGCTGGACACACGACGGACGAGATCGAGATCGTAACCAGCGAGGGTCCCATCACGGTCGATCGAGGTGACGATGATTTCGCCAGCCCCGAGGCGCTCCAGCTCGGCCGCAACGGCGCCGGGTTCGATGCCGGTGGCGATGCGCCCGCAGCGAGTGAACACCTCGTGGACCTCGCCGACGCGGCGGGAGTCGACCGCCACCACGATGCACTGTCGGCCGAAGCGATCGGCGGCGCGGCTGACCAAGGTCGGATCGGCCAGGGCGGAAGTCCCAAGCACGACCTTGTCCGCACCCGCGGCGAGCAGATCGCGGATATGATCGAGCGAGGTTATGCCCCCGCCAACCGCGAGCGGCATCTGGCAGGCGTCGGCGATCTCGCCGACCAGCTCGAGATCAGGCGCGCGGTGCTCGGCGGTGGCTTCGATATCGAGAAATACCAGTTCGTCGACCTCACGCAGGCTGAACACACGGATCGCCTGGATAACGCCACCGACCGTTCGCCAGCTATCGAATCCGGCCCCCTTCACCAAGCCGGTGCTGCGACCGAGCAGCGTGGGCATAACCCGCGTCTTCAGCATGGCTGCATGCCGAGGAAATTGCGCAGCAGTTGGAGCCCCGGTCGCTGGCTCTTCTCGGGATGGAACTGCACACCGAGCAGGTTGCCATGCGCGACCGCGGCGGCGAGTCCCCCGGCATAGTCGCAGGTGGCGATGGCATGCGGCCCATCAGGTGCCGCTTGGTAGCTGTGCACGAAGTAGAAATCGGTGCCAGCCGGGATGTTCGCGAGCAACACATGCCCCGCCCCCCGCGGATCGACGCCGTTCCACCCGACATGGGGCAGCCGTTCGTCCGGGCCTGGCACGAGCCGGCGGATGCTACCCGCCAACAGACCGAGACCCTCAGTTGGCTCGACTTCATCGCCGTGCTCGAAGAGGATCTGCATGCCGAGGCAGATGCCGAGCACGAGCGGGCCGCCGCGCGTTGGCATCCCGCGCAGGAACTCGGCCCATCCCGTGGCGTGGAGTCGGCGCATCCCATCGGGAAACGCGCCAACGCCAGGCAGCACCAGGTGCGTCGAGCCGGTCGCGTCATGGGGAGATGCAGCAAGGACCGGCTCGGCGCCGCACGCCACCAAGGCGCGCCGGATCGAGCCGACGTTACCCATGCCGTAGTCGATGACCGCGACCTTCACCACGGTCAATCGATGTTGTCGTCGTTGGTCTTGGTCAAATTGCCGTCGCGGTCGCGCACCAGCGCGCCATCGGCGTCGCGCCGAAAAAGCTTCTTGTTGGTGAAACGGTCGCAGACCTGGGCGAACTCACCTTCGGTCATGCCGATGGGTCCCAGCACGTCGCCCAAAGAGTGACCGAGGTAGACATTGGGGAAGCGACCGTCATGGCGGCGGACGATGTCGATCGCATCCGCACGTGACAGGCGGCCGCGGCGGATCTGCATGCACACCAGATCCGAGGCGCGGCCGAAGCCGAACTTGAGGAATTTGAAGTAGTCGTGGATCCCGGTTTGGAGGTTGTCGAGGTTCTCGTAGTTGGCGGCCGACCCTTCAACGAAGCGGTCGTAGGTGCGGAAGCCATGAGCCTGGGCGATAAGCGCGTTGGTCCAGCCGTCCCAAGGCATGAAGTAGCCGAGAAAGATGCCGGTCACCCCGACTCCGCGCAACGCCTCGTCGGTAGGATAGGTATATTGAATCAGGTGCTTGGCTTCGATCCCCTCCTGTCCCGGGAGATCGGCCACGCGCAGGCCGAGCAGGCCGCCGAATTCCTCAAGCCAGCGACGGCTCAGAACGTGGTCGTCAGCTGCGGTAGCCGGTCCGCCATATTCGTCCTGGGAATTCTCGCCCCACACGATCAGGGGAATCCGCATCTGTACGGCGATGCGTACCGGGATGGTGAAGATGGTCACGTGCTCGGGCCACGAGATGTCACCGACTTCGGTGAGAGCGAGCCGATTGATCCGGCGGCGCACAACGGGATTGACCGCGACCTCGATGTGATCGACGCCGAGGCGCTTGAGATTGTCGAGATTCGCTCGGCCGAGTTCGCACGGATGGTCGGTCGAGGCCGTGATGCACAGCGGGTTCATGCCCAGCTCAAGCATCCGGATCACCTGGTAGGTGCTGTCCTTGCCACCGCTGACCGGAACGATGCAGTCGTAGTTGGAGCGGTCTGGACTCCGGTAACGAGCGAGGATGGCATCGAGCTGGGTGCGCCGGGCCGACCAGTCGACCGCCTTGCGCCGCTCGAAATTCCGGCATGCGCTGCACACTCCCTCGTCATCGATGCGCAGATCCGGCTTGGTATGCGGCATCACGCAGCGCCGGCAATACCTGATCATCGACCGGCCTTGGCGACGACCGTGGGCGAGCCGGCGATCATCGCGCGCAATGCCTCGACCGACAGCCACCGGTCATTCCTGTCCGACGAGAAAACGAAGCCGTCGGCCAGACGACTCCCGCCGATCTGAAGCAACCGCTGAAGCGAGGCCATGGTGTCGGAGAACACCGCCTCGGGAGCGATCACGTGGTATTCGGGGAATTCGACGCTGTGGCGCGCATCGTCTTCGCCGATCATCAACTCGTGAAGCTTTTCGCCGGGGCGGATGCCAATCAACTTGGGCTTGGCGTGCGGGGCGATCGCGCTGACCAAGTCGATGACTTTCATGCTCGGGATCTTGGGCACAAAGATTTCGCCGCCGAGCATGCGCGCGAAGTTGTCGATGACGAAGTCGGCGGCCTGGGGCAGGGTGATCCAGAAGCGGGTCATGCGCGCATCGGTCACCGGCAATTCGGTGGCACCGTCGGCGACGAGCTGCTGCCACTTGGGCACGATCGAACCGCGGCTGCCGAGCACGTTGCCATAACGCACCACGCTAAATTTGGGCATGCCTTTGGCGCCGACATAGGCGTTGCCGGAGACGAAAAGCTTGTCCGAGCAGAGCTTCGTCGCGCCGTAGAGATTGACTGGGTTGGCGGCTTTGTCGGTCGAAAGCGCGATCACCTTCTCGACGTTTCGGTCGATCGCGGCGTCGACCACGTTCATCGCGCCATGGACGTTGGTTTTGATGAATTCGGTGGGGTTGTATTCCGCCGCGGGAACCTGCTTGAGCGCGGCCGCATGAACGACGTAGTCCACATCGCGGAAAGCACGCAGGAGGCGGTCCTTGTCGCGAACATCACCGAGAAAGTAGCGGATCTTCTCGTGGTCGAAGATCGGATCCGACTCGCGCATCTCGAACTGCTTGAGCTCGTCGCGGCTGAAAACGATCACCTTGCGTGGGCAATGTTCCGTTAAGATCTTTCGGATAAAGCACTTACCGAAACTTCCGGTGCCTCCGGTGACGAGAATGACCTTGTCCTGAAGTGGGAATGCGCCGTTCATGTGCCCCCCTGGCGCAGGGTGGAACGCACGCTCTGTGCCAGGGAGCGCAGCCAGGCGATGACCCGATCCTGGTCGCTGGGTTCCAGCGCGGCGTGGCAGGGCAGACTGACAAGGCCGGCGTAGGCGGCGTCGGCACCGACCAGGTCGGAGCCTCGGGCGCAGCCGGCGAGAGCGGGCTGATGGTGGAGCGGGATGTAATGCACCTGCAGCGAGACGCCCGCCCGCGAAGCGCTGGCGAAACAGGCACGACGATCGATCCCGAGCCGCGCCCAGTCGATCTGGACAGCGCAGAGGTGCCAGAAGGGCTGCTGGCCCAGCGCGAAAGGCGGCAGGCGCAGCCAGGTAAGATCGGACAGGGCCTCGCCATAGCGCGCCAGTACCGCCTCCCGCGCGAGCTTGAATGCTGGCAAGCGCCGGCATTGGCTGGTGCCCAAAGCGGCGAGGATGTCGCTCATGCGCTCGTTGGTCGCAGGCTGGTGAAATTCGTGGTACCAGGGCGCACCGCCATCGATGGCGGCGAGATCGCCGAGAAAATCACCGCGTACGATGCCGTGGTGGCGCAGCTGCCGGCAACGCGCAGCGAAAGCCGCGTCGTTGGTGACGATCGCGCCACCCTCTCCGGTCGTGATGTTTTTCACGGGATGAAAGCTGAAGATCGCGGCCCGGCTCCATGCGCCATCACCGCATCGCCGACCGTCGTTCCACGTCGACCCGAAGGCGTGTGCGGCGTCTTCAAGCAGGAATGCGCCACGCTCGGCCGCGATCGCCTGCAGCCCAGCGAGATCGCACAAACGGCCAGCCGCGTGCACTGGGACGATGATGTCGAGCCGCTCACGGCACGCGCGGAGGATGCCGGGCGTCAGCAGCAGCGTGTCGGGATCAACATCGAGCAGCACGACCTCGGCGCCGAGCAGCAACGCCTGGGTGGCAGTGGCGACAAAGGTGATGGCGGGCACCCCAACGCGTACGCCGGGGCCGATGCCGGCGGCCTGGTACATCAGACGCAGCGCACTCGTGCCGTTGGAGACCGCGATGGCGTGCTCAGCGCCAGAGATGGCGCAGATTGCACCTTCAAAGGCTTCGATTGCAGGACCACAGGTCAACGGCTGGCCACGCAGAATGGCCGTGACCGCCGCGATGTCTGAGTCATCGATCGATTGGCTGCCGTAGCCGAGCATGGCCTGACAGGATGCCGCGCGGGCGGCGAGAGCGCAAGGCGTGGGGGACTTCGGCCGGAGGGCCGATCGCGATCAGTGCGCCATCGCCTTGCCGGTGCCCGTGCCCTTGTGCTTCGCGTAGGCGTTGTCGGCCTTGGCGTTCTCGCCGTACTTGCCGGCGGCGTAGTCCTTGGCCATCTGTTCGAGGGTCACGGTCGGCACCTTGGGCGCGTTGCCGGCCTGGCCGAACTGGCGCATGCGCTCTTCGCAGATGACCTGCATGGCGGCGCGGGCTGGGGTCAGGTAACCACGAGGGTCGAACTCGGCGGGCTTCTCGATCAGGAACTTGCGGATCGCCGCGGTGATGGCGAGGCGGTTGTCGGTGTCGACGTTGATCTTGCGCACGCCGGCGCGGATGCCGCGCTGGATCTCCTCCACGGGGACGCCGTAGGTCTCCTTCATTTTGCCGCCGAACTTATTGATCTCCGCCAGCAGATTCTGCGGCACCGACGACGAGCCGTGCATGACGAGGTGGCAATTGGGGATCTTGGCGTGGATCTCTTCGATGCGCTTCATGGCGAGGACTTCGCCGGTCGGCTTCTTCGAGAATTTGTAGGCGCCATGGCTGGTGCCCATCGCCACCGCGAGGGCATCGATGCCGGTGCGCTTGACGAAGTCGACCGCCTGATCGGGATCGGTCAGCAGCTGGTCGAGGGTCAGCTTGCCCTCGGCGCCGTGGCCGTCCTCCTTCTCGCCCATGCCGTGCTCGAGCGAGCCGAGCACGCCCAGTTCACCCTCGACCGAGACGCCGAACGAGTGCGCCACGTTCACCACCTCGCGGGTGACGGCGACGTTGTACTCGTAGCTGGCGGGGGTCTTGGCGTCGTCTTCGAGCGAGCCGTCCATCATCACCGAGGTGAAGCCGTACTTGATCGCGCTGTAGCAGGTGTCCGGCCCATTGCCGTGATCCTGATGCATGACGATGGGGATCTCGGGGTACAACTGCACGGCGGCTTCCATCAGCTTGGCGAGGAAGACGTCGTTGGTGTACTTCCGCGCGCCGCGCGAGGCCTGGATGATCACCGGCGATTTGGTGGCGCGGGCCGCCTCCATGATCGACTGGATCTGCTCCATGTTGTTCACGTTGAGCGCGCACACGCCGTAGTTATTGGCGGCGGCGTGATCAAGGAGCGGACGAAGGGGGATGAGGGCCATGACAGCTCCGGAAGTCGAGGGTGAGGTTCGGGACGACCAGTGTAGCCGTCGCACGTGTGCGGCAAGGGCAGGTGCGGGTACGATTATAGCGGATTTGTCCGCACTTCGCAGCACTTCCCACGGCCTTTACCCAATGCCAACAAATGAGCCCGCTTCATGCGAGGCGGGCTCATGCTCAACCGTTTCCCAATTCCGTCCCTACAACGGCACCAAAAATCCATATCGTTGCTGCAAGCCGCGGCCCGCGCGACGACCGCCCTTCCCGCTGGCCTGCGATGTGCCGCGGGTTGAAGCAACGGGTGTTGGACATGGCCCGCGCGGAAGGCGCGTGCTTCCTATCTGTGGTTCGCTTTTTTGGCTAAAATCAATGGAAAAAACGCGGCAAACGAGCGTCATTCTCTGGCTTTTATGAACGGCGCAAGCCGACCATGTCCAACCACTGTCACCGCAACAACCATCCCCTGGGAACGCCATTCTCCCGAGTGGCTCGAATGGTGGCCCGTACCGACCCGCAGCCACTCAGGAGAGTGGCGTTCCCGGTACCTACCAGCTGCGTACGACGGGTGCACTCGCGTATGGCCGGCTGCGCCGGCTATGTCCAACGAGTGAGGGGGTCAACGCCTGCGCAATCGCCATCGTCGACGCGCGTTCACGCTTCGCGATCTGATCGCGTCAATGACAGGAAGGCTTCCTCGAGATCCTTGTCGCCGCGCAGTTCGGCGACCGTGCCGCTGGCGATGGCGCGGCCGTGGTCCATGATCGTTACGCGGTCGGCGATCGACTCGACGGCGCCCAGGGTGTGCGTGCTCATCAGCACCGCGCCGCCCTGGTCGGCCAGTTCGCGCAGGAGGGTCAAGACGATGCGAATGTGCTTGGGATCGAGGCCGACCAGTGGTTCGTCGACGATCAGCAGTTTCGGCTCGTGCAGCGAGGCGGCGGCCAGCACCAGCCGTTGACGCATGCCGTGGCTGTAGCCCTCGGCCATGTGGTCGAGGAATTCGTGCAGCGAGAAACGCTCGGTGACGGCGTCGAGGCGTGCCGCATAGCGTTCGCGGTCGAGGCCATAGATGCGCGCCGTGAAGTCGAGGAACTCGCGCCCGGTGAGGCGTTCGTAGAGGTAGGGTTCGTCGGGCACGTACGCCATCAGGCGTCGCGCGGCCATGCCGTCGGTGACCACGTCGTGCCCGGCGACCGCGATGCTGCCCGCGTCGGGGCGCAGCAGACCGGTGCACATCTTGATGGTGGTGGTCTTGCCCGCGCCGTTGGGCCCGAGGAAGGCGTGGATGCAGCCGGCCGGCACCTCGAGGGTGAGGTCATCGACCGCGGTCAGGGAGCCGAAGCGCTTGCTGACGGAGCGGATGCTGAGCATGCGTCGGTGGTACGTGGCGGTGGGTGGCAGGTCCAGCGCCGTCCCCGCTCCCGTTGCCGCTCCTACCCCCAGCGTGAAGGCAGGAGTTGACGCACCGGTACCGGTGCGAGTGCCGGTGCTGCAGAGTGGGATCGACGCCACACCGTGGCCGTCACAGCCGCTGGCGAAGAAGCGGCACGCGGGGCGTAAGCTTCCCTTCATGGCTCCAGGCAGGGGACAAGCGCTCTCAGCTGAGCAGGACCTTGGCCTTCTCGACCTCCTCGTTCACCGCCGAGACCAGCTCGACCAGCGCCGTCTTGTCCAGTCCGAGCGGGCCCCACACCCCGGGGTCGAGTTGCGGGATGTGGTGGTCGCCGGGCGCGCGCAGGTGTTTAAGCGCCAGCAGGTGATCGCAGAAGCGTCCGAGCGCGACCGGGATCGGGAATTCGGCCTCGTGCAGGCGGTGCTGGTCGCGTACGGCGCAGATCAGGGCGGGCTCCAGCTCCCAGCGCGCGCACAGCCACGAACCGACCTCGGCATCGTCGCTGTCGATCACCTCGCGCGCGGCGCGGTGGAAGGGCAGGGCGAACTCTTGCGCCACCGCCATGATCGCGCGCGTCTCCTCGGGCGCATTCTGCGCCAGCACCACGCGGCCGATGGTGCGCATCAGGCCGGCGAGGAAGGCGAGGTCGCCCTCCATCACCCCGGCGCGTGCGGCGACGAAGCGGCCGATGCCGGCCGACACCGCCGCGTGCGTCCAGTAGGCGCGCATGTTGAAGCAGGCGTTCTGCTGTTGGAAGGCATTGAGCACGCCGACCGACAGCGCGATCGAGCGGATGGTTTTGAAGCCGAGGATCACCACCGCCTGCTCGAGGTCGCGCACCGGATCCTTGAGCCCGTAGAAGACGCTGTTGACCATGCGCAGCATCTTGGCGGCGATGGCCGGGTCCTTGATCACCAGGTCGCTGATCTGGCGCGCGTTGGCGGTCGGTTCCTCGATCGCCTTGCTGATCTGGGCGACCACCTCAGGCAGCGAGGGCACGGTGTGCAGCCGGCCGACCAGTTCACCCAGCGATGCCCGGGTGATGGTCATCGTCGGCTGCCTACGCGGCGACCCGCAGCAGCTGGCGGGCGTTCTCGACCTCGGCGTTGACCGCGGTGAGGACTTCCATCAGCGAGCTCTTGTCGAGGCCGAGTTCCTGCCACACCTGCGGTTCCAGCGTCGGCTGGTCGCAGTTGCCTGAGACGCGGATCTTCTTGAGCGCGCAGATGTATTCGGTGAACGAGCACAGCGCGACCAGCTTCTTGTCCGGCGCCAGGCTGGCGTCGTACTGGCCGCGGATGGTGCCGACGATGATCGGCTCCATGCCCCACTTCTCGGCCAGCCAGGCACCGATCTCGGCGTCGTCGGTGTCGATCACCTCGCGCGCGGCACGGTTGAAGGACAGGCCGTATTCGCGCGCCACGGCGATGATCGCGCGGCACTCGTCGGGCGCGTTCTCGACCAGCACCAGCTTGCCGATGTCGCGCAGCAGGCCGATGATGAAGGCGAGTTCGGGATCGCAGATATTCGACTTGCCGGCGATCAGCTTGGCCAGGCTGGCCGAGACCGAAGCGTGAGTCCAGAACGCCTTCATGCTGAAGCAGGCATTCTGCTGCTGGAAGGCGTTGATCACCGAGATCGACATCGCGATCGATCTCAGGGTCTTGAAGCCGAGCACCTGGATCGCCTGCTCAAGGCCATGGACCGGCTCTTTGAGGCCGTAATAGACGCTGTTGACCATGCGCAGCATCTTCGCCGCCATGCCGGGATCCTTGATCACCAGGTCGCGGATCTGGGCGGCGTTGGTGGTGGGATCATTCACCAGCTTCACCACCTGCATCACGACCTCGGGCAGCGAGGGGATGGTGTGGATGCGTTCGATGATGTCTGGGAACGAGGCGCGGGACAGCGGCACGATGCTACTCCTGGTCGAATGCGGGTACGGTGGGCGCGGGTGCGCGCAGCAGCAGTTGGCCGAGCGCGGCATCGACGCCGGCCTGCGTCGGCGTGGCCGCCTGTCGGTTCTCGGCCTGGATCTCGAGCCACAGTTCGTGGCGGAAGATCTGCACGTGCGGCGGCGCGGTGATGCCGAGGCGGACCTGCCCGTTTCGCCCGACGCCAAGCACCGTCACGATGATCTCGCCATTGATGACGAGCTGCTCGTTGGGGCGGCGGGCGAGGACCAGCATGCGATCAGCGCCGGGACTTTGCGTCGCGCAGGTGGAAGCGGATGGGCAGGCTCTGATCGTTGAGCACGACCTGTTTGGCGCGCTGGGTCAGCTTGCCGACCAAGATCGGCGCGCGCAGATTGGTGCGGATCTGGGCGGGATCCTTGTCGAGCACCAGCACGGTGTAGACGGTGACTTCATTCGCGCTGCCCGCGCCGATGTCGGCGAGATCGCTGGGGGCGATCTCCATGTCGGGGTCCAGGCCGGCGGCGAACGGATCGAGCAGGCAGAAGGCGGCGGCGGGATCCTCGACCGACTGCAGCCAGACCATCGGACCCGGCTGGGTCTGGTAGATGAGGAATCGCTTGAGGTGTTCGAAACCAAGCAGCGGCGAGACGAAGGTGATCAGGTCCTGCTCGGGGACCTCGACCATCCCGCGGTGCAGGGTCTGGACGCGGACGAGGGGTGAAGCGGCGGGGGCGGCGCACATGGTCATAAGATAACTCCTGAACCGGTCTCTACGCAATGACCGTTCCCGATGTCCAGGAGCCGTGCCTAGCGCGATCGCAGGCCCGTCGCCGCGCGCTCTGATCGGCTTGCACCACTTGGATGGTCGCCGTGGCCCGCAATCAGGGTCGATCGTGCCAGCACCCGCCGCCGCGCGGGATCATCACCCGCGGCGCGTCGGCGAGATCGCGGGCGATCGCCACCACGATGCCGAGATCCTCATCGGGCCCCACCACCCCGCCGACCAGCACCGCCCCGGCGCAGCCGGCCTGGGCGGCGGCGCGCGCGTCATCGGCGGCGGTGCCGACCAACCAGCTCGTGGCGAGGTCGAGCCCATGTGCGCGGGCGGCGGCGAGGATCAGACCCGGGCGCGGCTTGCGTCGGGCATCCGGCCCGGCGGTGGGGCAGACGTGGATGCCCGTGAGGGTGGCGCCGGCCGCCGCGAGCATCTCGTGCAGGCGGGCGTCGGCGGCGGAATAGGCCTCGGCGCTGACCTCGCCGCGACCGATCGCCGGCTGATCGGTGACCACCACCACCGGCACGCCACGTCGATTCAGGCGGACGATGGTCGCGGCCGCCCCCGCGACCAGGCGCAGGCGCGCGGCGTCGGCGGCGCCATCGCGCTCGACCAGCACGCCATCGCGTTCGATGAACAGTCCGCTTGCGGGCATGGGCGCAGCGTACCGCGCCGCGCGCCCCCGCCCAGCGCCCTGGTGCGCATCGGCGGCGCCGACATGCTCCGCCGATGCCCCGGCCCCTGCTTGTGCGCTTCGGCGCCCTTGGCGATCTCATCCTCTGCACCCCGCTCCTGCGCGCGCTCGCGACCCGCGCCGGCCAACCGTGCGACGTCGTCGCCCACGGCCGCTGGTCGCCCGAGGTGCTGCGCCACCTGCCCTTCGTCGGCGACGTGGTCTGCCTGCCCAGTCGCAAGTCACCGTATTGGTTCAGCCCGGATCAGTGGCGCCTGGCGCGCTGGCTGCGCGCGCGCGCGCCGGCGTCACTCCATGTCCTCGAGGACGACGCCAAGAGCCAGGCGCTGGTGCGTCACGCCGGCCTGCGTGCGAGCGGAACCCTCGCCGGCTTCCCACACCTGGCCAACGAGCACGTCGTCGAGCACCATGCGCGCTGTGCCGGTCTGCTGTCGCCCGCGTACGCGCGCGGCGCCGAATTGCGCGTCACCAGCGAGGAGCAATCCGCCTGCGACGCCTGGCTCGGCAGCCTCGGCATGGCCGGACGCGAACTGGTGCTGATCCAGCCCGGCAACAAGCGCACCATGAAGGGCAAGGCCGGGGTGCGCGACCTGAAGTTCTGGCCCGAAGAACGCTGGGTCGAAACCATCCGCGGCGTGCTTTCCACGCGGCCGGCGGCGCACGCGCTGGTGCTGGGCAGCGATGCCGAGACCTACATCACTGAGCCGATCGCCACCGCCGTCGCCGATCCGCGCTGCCGCTCGCTCGCCGGCCAGCTGCCGCTGCGTCGTCTGTTCGCCCTGTTCACCCGCGCCCACAGCCTGATCAGCGTCGACACCGGCCCAGCGCACGCCGCCGCCGCGCTCGACTGCCCGGTGGTCGTGCTGTTCGGCAAGACCGATCCGCGCCGCAACCGGCCGATGAGCCGCAGCGCCCCGGTCATCGTCGTCACCGGCCCGCCGGGCGCGCCTGAACCGGACAGCGTCAGCGGTTGGGCCGCGACGCACGACATGGAGGGCATCGCGCCAGCGGCGGTGCTGGCGGCGTGGACTCGAGTGTGAACCCACGGCGCTGATCGTCGTTGATCCTGCCGTGGGGGATCACGGATGAAGGCCATCGCCATCCTGTTCGTCTCGCTGGTCGTCGGTCTGTGCGGAGCCATCCTCTGGCTCCAGAGCGCTCCGCCCATTCCCGCAGCCTGGGCACGCATCGTGCCAGGCATGACCGACGCGCAGGTGGAGGTGATTCTTGGCCCGAACGCCAGGTACGACGATTGCACCCACTCCGGCTTTATGGGGAAGTGCTCGGGTTCACCCTGGGCCCATGGTCAGGGGTTGGAACTCGATGTGCGCATGGCCAGGACGGCAGGGGCAGGCGAAGATTTTCGATGGCTCGAACCCAGGGAACGAGTTTGCGAATCGGTGACGATCGAACGCCATCAGCGGAATTATGCCATCCGCCGCTATGCCGCCTTCCTTCGTCTGTGGTAGACGGCATGACGTAGGCGGCGGCCGCCGCCTGGGGCCGGCCTGCCGGGGTCAGAACCCGACGCGCCGCCGCAGCGGCCGGCTGACCTTTTTCAGCGCCCAATGCGCGCGGTGCAGCGCGGCGAGCGCGTGGTAGGCCTCGCGATCCAGCTCGCCGAGCGCCTCGCGGCGCGTCGGGCCATAGCCATCGAGCAGCGCTCGCGCCTCGTCGGCGGCGAAGAATCCCGGCTGCAGCAGGTTGTAGAGCCCAGCGAGCGGGCCCACTGGCGCGAAGCCGATGCGGTTGAGGTCGACTAGGCTGTGGGCGAAGCTGCCATCGGGCCGCGGCAGCAGCAGGACATTGGCCGAATTGAAGTCGCGGTGCAGCACGCCGGCGTCGTGCAGGCGCGCCGCCCAGGCGCCGAAGCGGCGGATGTGGGCGAGGCGATCGGGGTGGTCAGCGCGCAGCAGATCGCGCACCGTGCCGGCGTTGGGCTGGTCGGCGCACACGTACCAGGCCTCGACCAGGGTGCGGCCCTCGCGCCGTTCGTAGGCGGCGAGCGGTTCGGGCGTGTGCACGCCGCGCGCGAGCAGCTGGTCGGCGATGCGGAAGGTGCGCACCGCCTTGCCGTCGCCGAGGCGATCGCTGAGGCGCTTCCAGAGATTGCCGCGCACCTGGAAGCGCTTGATCACCACCACCTCGCCCAGCGCCTGGCAGCGGAAGAGCGCGTTGCGCGCGCGGTGGATGGCGGCCTCTGTCGGCAGGGCGTCGCAGAACGCGCCGAGCCCGGCCACGAAGGCGAGGCCGGCGGCGTGTTCCCAGCGCGGCGCGAGGCGGACGGTGACGCTCATGGCGTCTGCCCGGCCAGCAGGCGGTGGCGCAGGCGGGTGCCGCGCGCGGCGGCGAGCGACATCCGCCAGCCCAACGCCCCGCCAAGCAGGTAGCCGCGCAGCAGCCAATGGCGGAGGAACGTCACCGCCGGATCGCAGCCCCGCTTGAGCGCGCCGACCTGCCGGCCGCGCGCACGCGCCGTGTCGGCCCACAGCTCGCCGTAGCGGCGTTGGCGGCGCTCGTAGTCGGCCCAGTCGCGGTAGGTCTCGTGGTCGAGCACGCCAGGCAACCGACCGACCGCGCCGGCCGGTTCCAGCGATTCGTGCACCGCCGCCGCCGTGAAGCGGGTGCGGTGGCGGTCGTACAGACGCCTCTGTTCGTCCCACGCCCAGGGCCAATGGCGCAGCGCCACGCCGGCGAAGCGGTTGCGTCGGCGCACCCGGTAGACCGCGGCGGCGGGCGTGGCGGGCAGCGTGCGCACCGCTTGGGCCAGGGTCGCGTCGATGCGCTCATCGGCGTCGAGATTGAAGATCCAGTCGTGACGCGCGAGCTCGGCGGCGCGATTCTTCTGCGCGCCATAGCCGCGCCACGCCTCGACCACGACCACCGCGCCGGCGGCGCGTGCCAGGTCGGGCGTGCCGTCGGTAGAGCCAGAGTCGAGCACCACGATCTCGTCGGCCCACGCGGCGCTGGCGAGCGCGGCAGGCAGGCGCTCGGCCTCGTTGAGGGTGATGATGGTGATCGAGACCGCCGGCATGGTCAGTCCAGCCCAAGGTCGCGGTAGAGCGCGGCGTAGGCCGCGACCATCGCCTCGATGGTGAAGCGGTGGCGGACGAAGGCCTCGCCGGCGGCGGCGAAGGCGCGAGCGGCCGCTGGATCGCCAAGCAGACGCAGGATGGCGTCGGCGAGCGCGGCCGGGTCATTGGGCGGCACCAGAATGCCGCCGTCGCCGCCGACCACCTCGGGCAGGCCGCCGGCGCGCGATGCGATCACCGGCAGACCGCAGCCGAGAGCGTCGATCACCGTCGAGCCGAGGCCCTCCATGAGCGACGGCTGCACATAGATGGTGAGCGCCTTCAGCCACGCCGGCACATCGTTGCAGAAGCCGGCAAAATGCGCGCTTCCGGCAGCGGTGCCGAGCGCGGCCAGCGTGGCGGCGCGTTCCGGCCCATCGCCGATCAAAACCAGGCGCGCGTCGGGGCGAGCCGTTGCCACCCGTCGCCACGCCGCGCCGAGCACGGCGACGCCCTTTTCGCGCGTCATCTGCGCGACACAGCCGACCAGCGGGTGGCCAGGGAAGGGTGACGGCACCGGCACCGCCGACGCGAGGGGGGCGAAGTCGACCGCGCTGGGGATCACGCTGAGATGGTCGGCTGGGGTACCCGCTGCGCGCAGCGGGTACCCC
>ENA-ORBV01010633-ORBV01010633.1-microbial-mat-metagenome-genome-assembly--contig:-NODE-10633-length-14664-cov-5.934051_pt1 | contig 14664 bp, 20 predicted proteins | sample MGYA00237777_ERZ505514 | MGnify/ENA primary metagenome ERZ505514 (study PRJEB26160, sample SAMN06269048) | microbial mat metagenome | isolation source: Oligotrophic lake microbial mat | place... | reverse complement strand
AGCAGAAGACGGCATACGAGATTCGCCTTAGTCTCGTGGGCTCGGAGATGTGTATAAGAGACAGCGGCGGAGCAACCACTGCAAAACAACCGTAACAACGAAACAAGCACGACACCACCAAAGGAGTGCTTTTAACTAGCTAGCTAATATAAGTACTAGTTAAGTAGTGTCCCTTCGTTCGTTCGTCCATCACTAAAAAGGTTGGTGCTTGTAGAGGAGAACATTAAATTCTCTTACCGCTACTCATCACAATGGGCAACGAACCATCCAAAAGGTCCTCCAACAAATATCGGTCTGGAGAGGGGGCGAGTAAGTCAGCAGCTGATGAAAATCATAATAATCACATTTGTGGTCCGATGGACGTCATATGGAAGATTTGTGCCCCCGGTGGCGTCCCCACCGATACTACCGTCTCTCAACAAACCGATTCCCTTGCCGACTCTATTGATATTATTGATATCGTTTCTTCAACATCATCAGGCAAACAAAAGACTGGAAGATCGAGCTATCACGGGGCGCCGCCTCGCCCTAGACAAACCAACCGACCAAATGCTGCCGTATCGGACAAGTCTGACAAGAGCATCAAGACAAGCATCAAAAATGTTCAGAAAGATGTGTCGATGAAAAATGCAAATGCAGATCAACGGAAGAAAATCGTCCCTACCGATGACAGCGCCCACACCTTTGCTGCAAGTCAATCTACCAGTCATTTTCGGAAAGGAAATGATTATGTGATGATCACAGATGCCCTGTCGGACGTACGAGTCAAGTGAGTACCCGAGTAACGCTGGAGTGGGACCCTCCTTTTGTAGCTTGAGTTATATATTCTCATTTTTTGCTCTATTTGTACACGAACAGTTATCATATTGATTCAAAAGAGATTGGGCACGGACATTATGGTGTTGTGCGCAAATGTATGCACCGGGAATCAGGAGAGTGGTACGCTATCAAATCGATTCGAAAAGCTAAGGTATCAAAGATAGAAGTACTGAAAAGAGAGATCGACATTTTGAAGGAAGTTCGCCATCCAAACATTATCTTGTTGGTACGTAAAATCAGCCTACTAATAGTAAATGCTGGGGTTGAATGGTGAAATTTTTGTCAAGGCCGAACTTACACTTGTTATGGGCAACTACAGGTGGAAGTTTACGAGGACGAGCGGTATCTGCATCTTATCACGGAACTTTGTACGGGAGGCGAGCTCTTTGATAGAATAATTGCCAAAACACAATCTGCGGAAGGCCACTTCTCAGAACACGATGCGGCACAATTGGTTCATGATATTTTAGATGCAATCAGATACTGTCACTCCAAAGGCATTGTGCACAGAGATCTAAAGCCGTGAGTTTATCTATGCATGTTTAACGCGATGGCCGGCATTGGTAGACAGGTCTTGTCTGTTCTCTCAAAACTAAAACTCGGCTCCATGTTTTTCTCTATTGTAGCGAAAATTTCTTGTTCCTTACACCGGACGAAAAATCACCCATCAAAATTATTGACTTTGGTCTTTCACGGCACGATGATGTGATCCATGGAATAATGAAAACCAAGGTCGGCACGCCCTACTACGTTGCCCCTGAGGTTCTTCGAAGGGAATATACCAACAGCTGTGATATTTGGTCCATTGGTGAGTTTTGCGATTTTAGTCATTTTTGTTGCTGAAAGATGAATGGCGTTATAGCTGACACGGCTTTTTACAACGAACAGGCGTCATTACGTACATTTTACTTTGTGGGTACCCACCGTTTTATGGCGATTCGGACACTCAAATATTTGATGCCGTAAAGGTTGGGAAATTCGATTTTCCTTCTCCGGAATGGGATGATATTAGTCAGTTGGCGAAGGACTTTGTGATTGCGCTGTTGAAGAAAAGTCCTGCTGACAGGTAAGGAATTGGTTCTTTTTATTCGTTTATTCTCGCCCACCCAAAAACTTTGGACCCCCTCAACCTCTTATTGCTTTTTACCAATCCTTGAAAAAAGGCCAACCGCGGAACAAGGCCTACAGCTCCCATGGCTCATCAGCCAAGTCGGAAGCATAACGACACAATCGATAACTCTCCGACGAGGTCTTCGTGGCGCGGAATTCTCAAAATATTTGGGAATGAAGAAGCTAAAGAAACACGCTCTTGGATACATTGCTTCCAACCTGACACAAGAACAGGTCGGAAACCTGGGAGAAATCTTTAAGACTATAGACGAAGGCAACGACGGTGTGCTTACTTTGAATGAATTAGATCATGCAATTGAAGAAGGTACGGTTTTTCAGCCGTGTGGCGCCAATTCCTTTTATTGTTTATTGTCGACGCGAAGCTCACCGCGGAGTATTTTATTGCGCAGGACATTTCCCTCCAAACATCCAAGCCGATCTGAGGGCACTTCGTGACAAGCTATCACTGTCGGAAGACGCCACGCTGAACTGGAAAGACTTTCTCGCTGGCACAATAGACAAGACTTTGGCCATGCGCGAAGATAACATCCGAATGGTGTTCGACCACTTCAAACACGGTGCCGAAGCCGATCATTTGAAGTACGACGATGTAGTTGAGATTTTTGGGGGTGAAGCACAGGCACAGGAGATTATGCAATTCCTGGACTCAGATAAAGATGGGGTAATTTCATTTGAAGACTTTCGAAAAGCGGTCGAGGAAAGCATGGCCGAAGACCTGGATGACGAGGAATGTTGATGAGGTATTTTTTTGCAGTTAAAATACAATTTAATTATTCTTCACGCAATGTGGTAAATTAATTAATGTATTCTGCTACAAAAGTTCACACAGGGATTTTAAAAGTTTTTTTACATGGATTTACAACTTCCAAATTTGATGCAAATGTTTATAAATAAAGAGCATTTAGTTGAGACGATGCCTTTGCTCCACGGCAAGAAGCCTTCAAGCACGAAAGTCTCTCCTTAAAACAGGTGCTCTTCTATTCCATTCTTAGAACTTTCCCCAACATACTGTATCACGTACGCGCTGAACATTCTTTTTTGTTTCTTTTTCTGGCTGGCTGTTTGCCTGCCTTGGCCATCCGCCATTTCTGTATCGTATTTAAGAGCGCTCTCCGCGGATACGACGCGCAAGCTGAATATCCTTGGGCATGATTGTCACACGCTTGGCGTGAATGGCACACAAGTTTGTATCTTCAAAAAGACCCACAAGATAGGCCTCTGCTGCTTCCTGAAGGGCCAACACGGCAGAACCTTGGAAACGAAGATCGCTCTTGAAATCCTGAGCAATTTCACGGACCAAACGCTGAAAGGGAAGCTTTCGAATCAAAAGATCTGTTGACTTTTGATAACGACGAATCTCTCGAAGGGCCACAGTACCAGGGCGATAGCGATGCGGCTTCTTGACTCCACCCGTGGCGGGTGCAGACTTTCGTGCAGCCTTTGTGGCAAGTTGCTTACGAGGGGCCTGCGGGGACGGAAAGGAAAAGAATTAAAGAACCCGAGGAAGAGCGTTAATTTCTGAAAACATCCAACCAGACCATGGCTTCAATCGCGACGACATACCTTTCCTCCTGTGGATTTACGGGCAGTTTGTTTGGTTCGAGCCATGGTTCTCTTCTTCTACTACGGGATTTCTCTAACACGACGGGAAACAGAAACGAGAAGAATAAATAACGGAACCGTTGAGTAACAGAAAACGAAAAGCTTATTGGATACTTCCTTGCGTATAGCTATGTCGCTCGACCTTTCCCAAATCGTAGTCAGTAGCGTACCTGAAGTAAACTATATGTTTCGATGTCAAGCTAACTTGTTGAATGAATAGGAGGCTCAACGCAATTCGCTAATACGATGAAGTATTGTGGTGGTACCAGTACTGTTGCTGATACAGTACGAGGTACCGTACTGTAGGAAGGGACATGGGCCGATGTGCTTCTTCCGCCGCTGCATGTTACTCGCTCCTCTTGCTTCTTGTTCGGTTCACGTTTCGCCCCTTACTCATGTCCCACGTTTTAAAGAGCCAGTGAGCGTCTTAGCTTAAATGACATGACCCTTGGACGCCAAGCAAAGCATGCAGGAGGTGGACGTGTGTTGTCATCGCCACCATTACTCGTACCGATCTATCTTGACATGGAGATGGCAAAGCTAGCTAGTAGCTAAAGCATAGCAAGGTACTCGGTAGTCAGTCCAAGCAACATAATCCGAGTGGCAAGTTTGTCAGGAATCATACGGCGAAAGTTAGATTTTAGAGTGTAAAAAACAACAACGAAAGAGATCATGGCCGATTTTTCTCCACCTCCCTCGGCACCTTCCTCGGGCAATGTTCCTCTAGCAGCCTTGGCGGCGGCTGCTTCCGGTGAGGGTGACCAATCGACTACGCCGACTTCAAAGCCCATGAACAAGGCTGCGGCCCAAATGGCTCAAATGAATAAAATGCGCGATGCGAACAACAAATACAAGAATCTCCTCAAAATGGCCAAGGAGCGTATTCAACAGCAAGAAGAGGAGCTCGAGCAGTTGCGACGTAAGTGGCACACCCATCTAGTACTGTACATGTATTGCTTTCTTTCGTTTGTGCGCGCGTATTTTGGCATGCCGTCAACGCTCATCTCGTGCATCTTTCTCAACTTTCTCTGTATATATAGACGACTTGCACGACGTCAAAGATCAAATGGAGCGCGAACAGAAAGAGGCTGCCGGAAGCATCACCATGGATGATGGAGATGCTGTCATGGGAGAAGGAGGGGAGAGTAGTGCATCCATTGTCAACGTCTGTCAACGTGTGAAAGTTCAGGCACAACAACAAAATAGCAGTAACGGAAATGGAAATGCCAGCGGTGACGCAAGCAATCCTAACAATTCACTGGAAGAAATTTGGGCATTGATTGAATTTGAAGAGTACAATCCCGACATGCCTGAAACAGCTCTACGACCCAAGCGTCACAGAAAATGGAAGCGTTTTGACACCGAATCCGAGCTTTCCGATTTCATTCGACGAGATACCGGAGAACCAGTGACCCTACCACCCTTCTCATTGGCACCAGAACAGTCGGCAAGGATTCAGGAAAAGGCGAAGCAGGAAGTGTCGCAAATCACGGAGGAATTTCGGCGCTTTCGTGTGCGTTCCGAGTTGGCACGCAAACAGGCTGATGCTCATATCAAAGAATTGCAAAGCAGTCATGTACAAACGGCGCAGCGACGAATTGAAGGACAAGATGTGGTAAGTCGAAAGAAAACTTGCAGCTTGTTTCGTACCACAGTACGATGGAGATGGCATGAGATGAGTTGTACTGACATGTCTGCCTTGAAATATAACTACGCATGCAATTCAATACAATATGCTGCAGGATCAACAATTAGAACAGGCCAGGTCGGAACGTGGACAATTGGATAGGCTCAGAGCTGAAATGGCGGAACAAGAAGCTCAATGGAAAGAAGCGTACGATGTCTTGTTAGCGGAAAATAATGCGCTAAAAAGTTCTGGCTCGGAAGCTCTTTTGGCGGCACAGTGGCGACAACGTTACGAAACCTGCATGGCTGAAAAAGAAAATTTGAAAACACAACTCCAAACGGCACAGCAAAAGCTGGCCTCCGACGGGGACGAAAAGCGCAAAGCAGATGCTGGCAAGTATGAAATGAAATATCGTGATCTGAAAGAATCATTCCGACTCTATCGCAAGAAAGCTAAAGAAATTTTTGAAGCCCAGCAAAATGGGGACGTATCGGTAAGAAGGAAGCAATTTTCTTTTTTAATCACCTTGTCTAGATTGGATGCCGTCGACCTTGGTATTTGATTTCATGCTCACTGTCTCTTATATTTTTCAGCAACAACTTATGAGTCTAGCAAACAGCGGATCTGAAGAATCCAAACTTTCTTACTTGAAGAATCTCATGGTGAACTACCTATCCTCCGATCCAGCCGTAAGAGATCACATGGAAAAAGCAATTGGCACTGTGCTACAGTTTTCTCCCGATGATCTAGATAAAATTGAGAAGAAGAAAAATGAAAGTTGGTTCTAATATAAATTCGTAATATAAAGTTAATCGAACTCAAGAATGAAAACTACAACAACTCTGCGGGAAGTTAGCTACCGTTTGTCCCGATTCTTTCATATCAGATACGATCACCTTTTTTTAGTATATCGAAAAATCAAGAATGAAAGCATACAACTCTGCGGGTAATTCATCACCGTTTGTCCCGACTCTTTCATATCAGAGCTGCGCGACTTCTTTTTTAGTGTAACATAAATTGAAAAGCAAGAATGAAAGTCTACAACTCTGCGGTCACAGGTAGTTCGTCACTGTCTGTCCCGATTCTTTAATGCCAGAGCTGACTGCCTTCATTCTGCCTCTCAGAAACACAACAACAACAACATCAAATATCCCAAAGCTAACGCCGCAATCGCTTCTCTTAACTTCTAACTGTGAGCCCATGATCGCCATAAAATGAAACAGACTCTGCGAATGCCATGACAACCTCCGAATTGTACTGGGGAAATAATTTTGCCAGTCTCTCGGCGCGGGTTCTAGTCATCTTCTCGGTATAAGGTTTGATGCCCATATTCTGAATTTGACCTCTGCGCAAGGAGGATTTTGTGGTTGGAAAAAGCACAGTCAATATAAAAAACATGGGCAGTCAAGTTCATTTACGGATGTCAAACATTCAATTACCCACCTGACAAATTGAAGACATAGCAAAAAGAAAGAAGCAGTTCCTAGAGGAGGTTCCATCCAGTTCCAAGCCCAGCTTCCTACTTCCAATGCAGTCTCCAAGTCCTTTGGCTCAGGAATGTCGGCGGCTAAGAGAAAAAAAACGAAGGACGACAGTAATTAGAACAGGTTCCAGTAAACTGCCAGTGCAACGATTACACAAGAAAATCTTTCAAGACAGGTTAAAAACAGCGTTATCCAAGAAATTTGTACTTACTGACAAAACCCTCGTTGAACCAATACACTGTTCCGAAATCAAACACCATGGGCCAGGACCCAAAGGCTGCCACCAACGCCACGGACATTCCTACTTTGTAAGGTATGGTAAGCCTCCACATTCCTTCACGATTCCTGGCGGCAATGACTTCAAAGGTCGCACTCGCCGTGTCATACGAGACATTGTCGACCGTCATTATGTGTCGCTTGAGAATTTCCTTGAGTGCGTCACTGTTTCCCATGGCACCCAACGTGATGAGTTCCGTGTTTGCCATTTCTTGAACGCCCAGTGGCATGGCTCGGGCCACTTCCATGGTAGGCTTGGGCATTTTCGCCCTGAGTTTCTTTGCGCCCCCACGATAATATTTCATGGGTCGTGTCGACAAAAAACGGCGACTCATATCGATTTGGCCACCCCATGATGTCAAACTAGTAGTCGAAGGCATTGAAAACGCGTTGGATGGAGCGACAGATTCATCTCTCTTGCCAGGAACTGAAAGACCGCTGAAAATGTCCCGTCCGGCCAAGGAAGTCATTGGGCCAGCTCGACTGCTGCCAATGCCTCGTTGCATGAGGGAACCTAGGGATCCTCGAAAAGCATTCATGGTTTTACTTGTCTTGTAGATTGTTTTGTCTATGCGGAAGCTAGTTCCCTGCCTCTGCCGCTCATAAAAATAATGACCAAAGATGATGTCGAGGATTCCACTTTTTCGGTATTGGTATCGATCGCGCGACAGGTTGAGCCCGATGTGCAAGTGATCCGTTAGGAATTGGATACGAATGTCAGGTGCATGCTGATACTAGCTAGTAGACTACGACGTAGCTAGATACCGTACAGTAATGGTACCGGTGAGTGAAACACTGAGTGACGTGTTGGTTTCCAGAATCTCCAACGACTGAAAATGTCTCTTTGATGATCGAATGAAGACTTTAACTCTATCGCTAACAAGTTTACCTAGGACTGAACCACAGCATTTCGCTCACCGCTGAGCTACAGTACCAACTATCTTGAGGACGTACTGGAGTAATTGGACAGCATTGTCTACTAGCTAGCTAGGCAGCAGCAGACTAGCGATCTTCAATATTCATTAGTCAGCTTCATTTCTTGAGAAAAATAAAAGCCTTCCGTTGTTGTTTCTATACATTTATTTTTAGTCTAAGTCATTCATATCGCCATCATCATCCGGGGGGGCTACATTTTCTTTCTTCTTTTCGTCTGTTGGTTGGGGGGCGCCATTGGGCTCTGCTGCAGTTTCTCCTGTGGCAGCGGGTGGTGCTGGCACTTCCTCTGCTGGAGTCGGAGGGGGCGGAGGCGCAAACACAATGGGCGCGTCAGCATTTGCTGTCGATTGTGGTGCTTGGCCGGTCTCCACAGCGTCGGCGTCATTGTTTTCGCCCCCTTCTTCTCCTGCTTCGTCTTCTTTTTGCATCAATTCATCTGGATCTGGGGCACTATAGATCAAACAAGCGCAGCAACTGATCATGAAACCAACAACCAAAAACAGAGGAAAGATGAGCCACAGAGTATTGAAACCAACGTCAACATCTGCATCGTCTCCTTCGGTCTCTCTTGTATCAACAGCTTCATAAGACTGTTGAAGTTTGGCCACAAGCAAACAGACCATGACGAGCTGGACAATAGTCACGCAGCTATTTTGTCCCGCGCGAACACGCTCCTCCATTACATTTTGTTCCGACTGAGCGTAGGCCGCCTGGTATGCCCTGTATGCCTCCTCGTCTATGTGAATGCTGATGTTGTCATCATCGTCGTCCTCTTTCTTCTCTCCATTGTCGTTGTCATTTGCGGGAGCAACCGCTTCGTCTCCTTTCTCCTTACTAGTTGCAGTGGACTGTGGGGCGGCCTTTTGGGAAGCAGCAGCAGTTGTAGGGGCTGCGCGTGACGAGCTTGGGTCCTGGTCAGCCTTGCCACCACGTTCGTCCTCGGTAGCCTTCCCTTTACTCTTCTTAGACGCCGTCACTTCGTCCAATTTACTTTCGCCACTGGTGGCACCGTCGGCAGGAGAAGACGCGCCTTTCAAGTTGGACACCTTTATGGCAGCGGTTTTGTTGAGTTCTTTGATGTGAATTTCTTGTCGGCCATTTGTCAGAGGTCCTTTTACGATACCCGTCTTCCCATTAAACTCAGCTGCCTTCATTCCAAACAGCGTGACTTCCGAATTCAATGGGAAGGAAGGGCCTTCCTCAGCCTTCTTGGCATCGATGCCATTCTCTTCCTCTTTTTTACCGTCATCACCACCTGTGGTTTCTTGTAATTTTTCATTCAGCTTTTCCAGATCTTCTTTTTTCATTGCAAGAACGACCACTTCGTCTTCATCAATGGACGAAGCCAGACAGCAACACGTGAAACAGCTCCGTAGCATTCGGAGCCCCATCGAAACAAAAATAGGGATAAACACAATCCACCAATTCATATCCACGTGGTCATCGACTTTGAGAATAAGCAAAATCAGAAAGGCCACATCGAATACCATACTTTTCAGCATGCCACGACGAGCGTCATTGTAGCCTTGCATCGCTGCTTCAAATTCTCTGGAAGAAGAGACACGAATTTCTTCCTTTTCTTCAGCGGACAAATCCTTATTTTCTTCGTCATTTTCCAGTTCATGTTCTACATCAGGTGGTATCTGATGCACCACCACATACTTTCCGTGCAATGCCATGAGTTCCTCTTCCTCTAATTCTTCAGGTTCTCGACCATGCAGAACTTCTTTCAAAAAATGATCCTTGGATACCATTTTGCTCATATCTTTTTGTATGTGTTGCATCACCAATACCGAATGGAGCCATTTCATAATAAGCGCGAAGTAAACGGGAACAAATATAATCACATAATCGGCCGTGATCGTGTTGTCCCAGCGCAGTGCCATCAGTAAAAATGCCAAAAACCAATCCAATTGTTCCACAGCCGTTCCAAGGATGGGCATTCTTGCTTCGGCGGGTGCCATGAAAGAGACCAGGAACCAAAAGAAAATAATTCCTCCATGAAAAATCCACCAAGGAATGAGCAAGGCCACCCACGAAGCATCGTCCAAACCATCGTCTTCATTGTTGAGTATATGATTCACTTTGACAGCGACTAAAATTGGCTGCAGCAACATGAGGGCTGGAAATATTGACACAAACAACACGAGCTTCGTTTTGTCGGCAAAGGATGAATCATGGAGGTTTTTCAAGAGACCCATTTGATTGCTGAGCCCGCCTTCTTGCGTCAAAAACCGATACCGCGTAGGACTTTTGCCACAACCGTGATATTTTTGTCGACTTTCTGGATCGTTCAGACACGCGTGCGCTTCTTGCACCAATTGGTATTCTTTGGCCGCTTCTTCGGCCGTCGTTTTGCTTTCTCGTCGTTGAGCAATCTTGTCGGGGTGCAATGACAAACTCTTGAGCTTGTACGCCTTTCGAATGTCTTGCTCTGAAACATTTTTGTTGGATGGCAAAGACAGGACTTCATAAAAGTCTCGATCTTCTTCGTTCACGGCGGGCAAAAGCGCCGGAAAAATGTTGAGCAAAAGGACTGTTGTAAATGACATGGTTCGCAAACAATTTCGGTTGTCCTCCAACACAGAATGAAAAAAATAGGCTACTGATCAAGGAGACAAGGCTTCCCGCGACAATTTTTACTGTGATAGGTAGTATTTCTGATGTGAAGAAGAGTACAGTGGAGTTTAGAAGACCCGTCTTAGCACGTCTATGCATTATTATTTATTATTGCCAAGGACGAGAGCATTGGTTGCCCGAAGCGACGACGAAAGGTCAATCAAGACTGGCTGGATCATTGACTGGAAGTGATTCTTCTTCACAAGAACGACGGCCAGACAGCCAAAAACTTTGACCGGGGGGAACAGAAATAACGACCCGGGGCCACAAAAGCGATTTATGTGAATGACAACTACATACCGGTACTAGCTAGAGTACCTTGTAGTTAGACTTGCCCCTACTATTACTCTAGCTAGCTAGCTAGCTAGCTGGTAAAGTGTTGGTCTGTCTGGAGAATTGGAGAAGAGTGATGGCCTGGTTGTGATTTGACATTGGCTTCCTAGTTCCTTACGCAACTTTGCCAAGCAAGCTGTGGCGCATCGTCTCAATCATGGCTTGCACACCAGCATGCACCCAAGACAGCCAAAAATGCGGGATCATTTTGAGACTCCTGCGTTACCATCACCACAGAAAGGCGCCGTTTGATGCCGGGCCTTAATTTAAGATACTGGTATTCTTCACTTACCATCTGGCTTGAAAAAGATGAAAGCGATCTGGCGCCTACTGATGGAAATACTGGAGCGGAGACAAATATTCCACAACTATCATAGTCGTAGGCAAAATCGTTGCTGGATCTTCCAAAGACTCGACAAGGATGACTTTGAACATCTAGTGAACATTCAAAGACTAGAATGCAACAGGTGAAGAAGATATCTGCCGAACAAAGGACGCTTGGTCGCTTTAGTAATGAACCAGTACCCTTGCGCCGAACAGCCGATATAGCGACCCAACAGTGCAACTGCCTATACGACTGAAAGATAGTAAAAGTGAGTGGGTATGATCGATGCAAGCGATGAACCCGGCCCCGCGCAACCGCATGCGAGAATGGGCCGAGGTTTTGAGGCAGGGATGGTCGAGAAAAATGCTGAATGATCACTGAAAGATGCTGAAGATCTAAAGATCGCCAACGGTGAAGCTTCACTGTCTCAACGACAGAAGATAGCTTCACCGTCTCTTTATGTATGCTGTGCATGCAAGAATTTGTACCAAAATCTTCATCGTTCCACATTACCATATTTATTTTGGGGCACAAAGGGATCTAACGTGAATCGAGGCTAGCAGCTTATAGGCACACCAAAGCAATGTTCAAAGTGACTAGGACAAAGCTCAACTAAATTTTAGACTGGTTACATCGGTTTAGACTGCTGGAGCACATTATTTGTTTCGGGAGTGATGAACCTGTCGGGAGGAAAGCGTACTTAGCACGCGGGACTGCAGAGTAAAACTTGGGTTTCACGTTTTCTTCGTTTGGTTGCCACTGCGCTTTCTGGCTGTCAGCCTCCGCTATTTTCAAAATATGAATGTGGAACATTGGCGAACTGATGTGTCCCGGGATCGTCTATGAAAGCGCGCGTCAACTGGATGCACACAACTGATTGTCGGCCTACTACTTGTTTCGAAGATCAAACGATGGCTCCAAGAACAGTTCGGAGTTGGGTCGGTATAAGATGGCCGAGTTATCAAGGCGAGCCTTCAATTGCTCTTCGAAACCGCCATGTGAGGGAAGCCTTTTCTCGACGTGAATCTCTCGGAAAGAACATAGTTTCACAGACCAGTGTATTTCCATCGTCGTCGAGATAGCGCTTGCTCTCAAAGTCTCCACCATACTTCTTACCACCGCGGAGGAACGAGCGATGGACACGTCCATATTCCCACCAAGCCTCCGCTTTTACAGCCTCCTTATCAGCTGTGATGATAGGCACAAAAAGGGGGTCATCTTCTGGTGATGCTAAAAGAGTTCGCTCCCAGTCTCCCCGCATATTTCTTCCACGTATTGTCAGCTCTCGTCCATCATTTGACTGTGTAATGGCTTCGGTTGTCATCGAAATTATCGATAGAGCTACTGTACGAACGAGCTGTGGTTGCTGCAGACGTAACAGATAGCGATCATATTCTGACTTGAACTTGTTTGTCACCACCAGTTCCCAGTTGCCTGATAAATCGACTTGCGCTGTTGCGGATCTCACCAAAGGCTCTGCCACGGTTACCGTGCTGACACTTGCCTGTGGGATTTCTACAGCAGTTTCATCGATAAAGGCACTAGCAGGAGCGGGAATGAACGAGATCGAGGCTGCGGCTTGTTGTTCTGACTGGATGCTAGTAGACTTCATGCTTGGTCCTTTCGCAATTGCCTCCAGTACGACTGACGGGATGGGTGTCGTTTCATCCACAGCATGCTCCCCCTTGAGACTTGTGAAAGCACTGTCAATCATTTTCGATCCTACCTGTTTGGCAAATCTCTGCTTGATTTTGTATGGAATTTGCACCCAAGAATACACAATCGACTGTAAGTTTGTGAGTAAACAGAACACGTAACGGCGACACCAAAATTAATCATGCACAGTCAAGTGTACTTGTCAAGAATACCTACCTTTGGGTAGGAGATCACTTTCTTGATGCTGGAAACAAAACGTCTTCGTCTACTCTCTTTGGGTGATCCGACAGTTGCCATTTGTAGTCGAGTGATGGGCAATAGAGGGCATGGTCGGGCAACTCCATGAGGCAATGGAGCCAAAGTACGGGCATTGGTTTTACTAAAAGAAGTGGCTGCTTGAAATGCTGCTGTTTGATGGTGATTCAGCGAGAGCAACCATACTAGTACCAAAAGGTTGACGGAAAACAAAAGCTTCTTCATGGTCCACAATTTTTGATTCAGACTGGTTATGCTGCTGCTACAACGACAGCTTTTAGTTGCTATGAAACAAAAGTGAACGAAAGGACGACACGAGATTCAGGGCTGTACGACTCCTTCGGCTGAATCTCGGTGGAAGAAATGATGCGAGCGAAAAGTAAGAAGGAAAGAACCACCCTGTATGACACCGAAGTTGAGCTTAGGCTTGGTGCACCAGAGAGTCAGCTTTCAGAATTTGGAGGTGAGGTTGAATCTCAAATCCTTATTCGTTGAATGAATCTCGGCGAATGAAAAACTGCGATGACGTAATACCCTTTTGGCACTTCCGTGTACGAAGGAAAAAGGGGGAAAACTAATGAATCCACTTGCAGGTTCTCATCCTCCAAGCAGCATAGCATAGCCCCACTTGTCGGCGGAATAGTCATTTCGCGTAGGCTACCGTAGAAAGTGGTCATAAAAATATAGCACACTAATTTATATAGTTGACGTCACAGAATTAACCAGAAGATCGCACATTGTCCTATGTGCTCATCTTTTTAAATGACATGTCGAAATCTAACAACATGTTGACAATGGCGCTCTGGAGCGCTTTATCCTTGCAGCATAGCTTCTCGTTTCACTCTTTTTGCTTCCCTATTGTCCTGCTGTCGTTCGTTTGCTGCTAGTTGTCTTTTGCTGTCAGCTTTTATGCATTTCATGCCTTCACATTTGTCGATCTGAAGCTTTGTTTCCGGAGATTTTCGTCTTTTCAGCTCTCTTCTTATGCAAGTCTCGCGACACTGGCATGAGGTTATGCTTCTGTATCTATCTCGTAGTTTCATCAACATTTGATGTTGCAATTCAATTGTATCATCTGCTTTGTCAGCAAGGCCACCACACCTCACAACTTGGTCCACGAGATGACCATCAAAAGTCAAATGCCACTTTGGCTGAAGAGCACCCAACTTCAATGACAACCACAATTGTTTGGCATCACTGGTGGCTTTCCGTAGCTGCTGCATTTGATCATCTGTCGGCAATAACCCAGCTTCAATGCCCCGAACGTTTGACCAAACTGCATCCAGCAAACCAAATAGTCGCGCGCATTCTTCACACTTGCTGTCAATCTCATGCTCTGGCTTTGATGGAAGTCGTTTGGCTTTGATAACCAGTGAAAACTCACCGAATAAGGCTTCCGCTTTTGTCATAATGCGCATGCACATGACACCGTTACACTTTCCACCGTGGTAGTGTTCTTTCTTTATCTGGTGCGCCCTAAAGATTGCATCATGCGATTGAGAGATAGAAACAATCAAAGAGTTGTGTCTCTCTGTCTCTTATACACATCTCCGAGCCCACGAGACTAAGGCGAATCTCGTATGCCGTCTTCTGCTTGAAAA
>ENA-ORBV01010631-ORBV01010631.1-microbial-mat-metagenome-genome-assembly--contig:-NODE-10631-length-14668-cov-3.350833_pt1 | contig 14668 bp, 23 predicted proteins | sample MGYA00237777_ERZ505514 | MGnify/ENA primary metagenome ERZ505514 (study PRJEB26160, sample SAMN06269048) | microbial mat metagenome | isolation source: Oligotrophic lake microbial mat | place... | reverse complement strand
TCCTTGATTCATGGTGATCGACCTAGCGTGGCCGCTCTGCCGATGACAACGATGATGCATGCGGGCAGTGCAGGGATGCGGCAGCGTGGAGCAAGTGCCTCGACCTCTGGTGGTGCTGCCCGCCTGCATGGCATGGGGGCCAATCTGGGACCTACCCAGGGCCTGGCTGCTCGAGCTGCCTGGACAGGCGACTCGTCCTCTCCATCTGCAACTGCGCTGATAGGCTCATTCGCAGCGATGTCTGTGCAGAACCGGCACGATACGTTTGCAGGTGGTCGTGTGGACTCTGGGCTGACCAGCGGGTCTGCTGGCGCTGCTCCTCTGCGCTTGATCCTCGAAGACAGCACGGCTGAATTACCGCAGGCGATGGGATCAACTGATGCTCATCGGATGAAACTGGCTGGTATGTTGGTTGGATCTCCCATGCGCCTTTTTGTTCCTGCTATTGTTGCTGAGTTGCCGGTTCGTCATGCGTGCATACAGGTGCTCCGCCTGCATCGAAGCTGGCTATCAACGCCAGTGAACCGGTCAGCTATGTGCCAGCCTCTAGCGTTCTGTTGAGCCCCGCTATGCGTCATCACATGCAGGAGCGCGCAGACGCGGCATATGCCAAGCACTCCGCATCAACTGCGCAAGCCAGCTCCAATATGACTCACGCTGCAGATGCTTCGTTGAGGCCTCGATCGGTTACTGAGGCGACGGCGAGCAATCAGTCGAATGGCTTGCAACCCTCTCTCTATGCGTCCTCTGCAGTACCTACAGGGGCAGGGGCCTCGTCTTCGCACCTGCATGCCCCCAGGATGTCTGGCTCAGCTCTCCTGCGGGGCACTGATCGGATGACTCCGGGACCACGCTTACCAGCGACACGAGCACGAGCAGTGGACAGCGACACGGACAGTCGATACCTCGCTGATATGTTGGTTATGCGGCAGCGCGTGGAGGCGATGCAGGCTCAGATGGCAGACATGCAGCGCACGGTGGAGTCATTGACCATGCAGAATGGCAGTGCGGCTTATGCTCATCACCAACATCGTCACCGTCATCACCACTCTCGTTCGCAGGCGAAGCGGCACTTGCATATAGGCCAGGCGTCACATGATGTCGATGCAGTGTCACCAGGTGCCACTCATGACGGCTCGTTGGCATCCTCCGTGAACCGACCAGGCAGTGCTCATTCCCAGCACCGCTCCAGCCCCATGTCAAGACACTCGCGACACGGCCAGGACGGTGCTGCTGGAGCTCACGCTGACGTTCATCAAACTCGACAGCACCAACCCGCGATGGGCATTGGGCATGATGTGCAGCACACGGTACATGTGCACCCGCACCGACCCTCTACTCTAGGCATCGATCCGGTACACCATCACGCTGCTGTTGCTGAGGTTTCTTCCCATGGCATCACCCATCATCACACACCCTCACATCAACATCATACTGGCTCACAGCACACTTCTACGCAGCATGAGGACGGCCACCACGCTCTCTTTAGAGCGGTGTCGTTCGATGCCATGGATGACATGCCTCTGCACCACATCAGTGATGCACACCACAGGCGTGATCATGGTGATGGTGATGGGGGCAGCAGCAGAAAGAGCGGTTCAGGCCGGGGCTTGAATCAAGAGGATCAGTCCCGGTCATCGCGACGTGGCTCAGTCCAACATGAGGCTCATCGCCAGCACGTGCTTGAAGCAGCAGCTGATGATATTCAAAGCGATGACGATAACGATGATGAGCGACATGACAGTGGAGTGGAGAGTGGCAGTGAAAGCAATAGTGGCAGCGTCACGCCCAGTGACTGGGGCTCAACGGCCACAGCAGACAGCGACACCAACTCCAGCGTGGTTCGAGCTAAGCAGCGGTTGCACCGCCTGCAGCTTCGCCTCAGTGTATCCGAGAGTGGACCCGCTACCCCTGCGCCGTCTGCTAGTGCTGGTGCAGCAGGGGGCTCATCAGCAACGATGGGTCCTGCATCACCAGCACACATGGCGCTAGCACATGCCCCGCAGAGATCTGCTGCAGAAGTAACAGCTCCACGTGACGCCAGTATTCAGGACAGTAGCGCTGTGCCTAGGGCTCAACCGCTTGAAGGACCCGCTACCACCACACCTCAAATTGTTACACTTCCTCCAGCGTCTTCGTCCTGGCAGGTTCCACAGCAATTCACGGATGGCAGCGCTCGTGTGGTATCACTTGATGCGCAGGCAGGCAAGAGGATCGACAATGGTGATGCGAGTGACGCTACAGCTGCTAGTGCAGGCGCGTTACCTGCCTCGCAGATGGCAGCACCAGCACAACCATCAAGCATTGCAGCTGCTGTTGTCGCGTCATCACCTCCGCCCGTATCGGCAGCCAGGTCACCGGAACCAGCCAATGCTGCTGGTTTGACATCTGCCCCGCGCCCTGCTCGCGCGGAGAGTGCAGTCAGCACCCCATCAACCGCGTTCGGGCCCGCCACCTCGTTCTCGTCACGCCTTGCTAGCGCGCTGGTCACCGTACCGGTTCCGCTGTCGCTGGGTCAAGCGCAGCTGCAGGCTCAACAGTCAGGAGCTCCATTTCAGCAGCAACAGCAGATTAACGGTGGCGGCGCCTCCTCGATGCCGCTTGCGAACTCTGCGCTGTCGAATGCGCCTGACGGCTCCAGACGAGATCCTGCCGGCGCCTTCACCTCCAGCACCATGCTTGACATAGAGCGGAATGTGGCGCGCCAGCGCTTGTTGTTCGATCTTCACGACAAGAGCGTAGACCCTAACGCATCGTTTGAAATGTAAGTGAATATTGCATCTTGGGTATGTTCTCGTTGTGTGCTCATGAGGTGTGATCCTGTCACTCTGACAGCACGCCTACTGGCACCTTCATTCGCGGGGAATTCGCTTTGAATCGATTCGGTATCTGCATCAGTCGAGTTCCCCAAGCGGTGGAGCGCAGCCTAGCGCGCATCGTGAATGTGGTGACCAGCCAATCGCAGCACCGCGGCACCCTGAGTCTTGACCGAGGGGTCGCCGCACAGGCTGCTGATATGGAGGCTGAGGTGGATACAGACTCAGATCGCAGCGAGGGATCTATTGACACGGTGGAGAGGCTGCATGCTCGTGATGTCAATGATGATCGTCAGCGCTCTCAGCGTGATCACCGCCTGTCCCGCAGGGGCACTCGAAATAGCGATGTTGATCTTGATCGTGACGCAGAGCACAGTCACGCTGCTGTGATGGCCGCTACTGATAGATGGCGCTGTAAGATGCAGCTCTCTGACTATCTACAGCTGTCAGTGCTGGGACGTGGCTCGTCGGCAGTAGTCTATCGGTCGTTTGATAAGGCTAATGTTCGACTAGTCGCACTGAAGGCCATCAGCATCTTGGAGCAGCCCAAGCGAAGGCAGCTCATGCGAGAGCTGCGTGTCCTGACCTCACCTGCAGTGATGGCGTCACCATTCGTGGTGGAGTTCCACGGTAAGTGCTCACCATGTCATGGCCAGTACACCTGTGTGCAATGATTATTTATTGCAGCACTGACGACGCTCCTCAACTTGATCAGGCGCCTGCTTTGATGAAGGCTTCATCTACCTGTCCCTGGAGTATATGGACTGTGGCTCCTTGCAGTCCCTGTTCGAAGAGAACGCGGGGCTGCCGCTATCAGAGCCCGTCATTGCAGACATCACTCTGCAGGTAACGCATGCGAGATCACGCTGCGGATGGTCTGGATTGCTAACTCCCTGCGCGTGTGTCGGTGCCGGTATCTGTGGTCTGTGATAGCTGGTGCAGGGGCTCGAAGTGCTACACCAGCAGCGGCACGTGCATCGAGATGTCAAGCCGCACAATGTGCTCATCAACAGCTTGGGACACGTCAAGCTCACAGACTTCGGCATCATGGCTGACTTGAATCATAGCGATAGCGCTGGCAGCGATGCGCGCAACGCAGTCTCTACTGCACAGGATGACGGGCTCTATATACAGCCTGCAGCAGGTACTCCGATTGTGCATCCATGCTCGATAATGTGTTTGTTCCTTGCACTTGCACGAGGATGTATCGATGTCGCTATCCTAACTCGCCCGCGTTCCGTTCGCAGGTGTAAATTCAGGGCTAGACGCTTGCAAAACCTTCGTGGGCACCCTGTTGTACATGTCGGTAAGCTGCTCGCTTGCCTGCCCGCTGTCTCACCAGGTGCTGTCGGACGCTCATGTTATATCGAGCATCGCTGACGTGCTTGTGGCCTGTGTGTCCAGCCTGAGCGAGTAGATAACGAGCCTTACTCCTTCAGTTCGGATGTGTGGTCTCTGGGGCTGTCGATCATGGCGTGTGCTGCCGGCAAGTACCCCATCCCCCACAAGGGTAGGTCATCAGTGCTGTGGTGATGTATGGGCCCTGCTTGCTGGCCAACTGACTCGATTCTGATCGTGCATATGCTACGGATGGTCGACAGACCAAAGTGCGCTTGTGGACAAGGTCCGACACGGCGATGTCATCGCGGAGTTCCTATCGCTTACAGTCCCCCTGCAGCCCGCTTCACCATCCATCACGCTAGCCTCGCCTCCTGGATCACCAGCTCAGCCTGTGCCTATTGCGAAGGATGGGCCTGCCCGAGCAGGGGCTGGTGTCAGTTGGCCTGCAGCAGCAGCAGCACCATCAGCTGCTGGACTAGACGGCACAGCCGCTGTTGACGGCTCTGATCTGCATGCGGTCCGTATGTCGCGGTCGTACAGCGACCCTACAGTGCAGCGTACCCCGCTGGACCCAGGGGCTGGTGCTGTTATGCGGGGCGTTGGTCTAGGTTCCTTTGCTCCAGATGTGGCTGGCGAGATCACCGCAGGTGCTGATGGTGCGAAGGTAGGTCTCCAGACCGATCAACCTGGAGCTTCTTCATCAGGCAGTGCCTGGAACAGCGGTCGAGCCCCACCTGTTGATCCGCGGGCTGAGGTGGATGCTGCTAATGTACCCGGAGTGCAGCTGAGTCGATCATCCAGCAAGTGGAAGCATCAGCACCCGATGCCGCTGCAGCTGGATCAAACGGCTCGCACCGCCGGTTTGTCGGCATTCATCAAACCCGAACCGACAGCTGGCAGCGCCACTGCATTGAAGAGCTCTGCTGGTGCTGGTGCTGCTACTGCGGTGCCGCTTTCTGCACATAACGTGACCTCCGCCAGCGAGCTGCCACAGCAGTCCATCAGACACTCTGTATCGCCTCTGTTTCTCGATTTCTTGTCGCGCTGGTAGGTCGTGCATATCGCAGCCTCAACTGTGCCTGCATTCTGACTTGTCTATTTGAATGGTCGTGTAATCTTGCTATTCTCGTACAGCCTGGAGCGGGACCCCGCCAAGCGTGCGAGCTGTGCTGAACTGATGGAACACCCCTTCCTACGCGAGGCCAGGCAGCAGCCGCGCGGGCACGCCCTGTGCTCTGCGCTGGAGCAGATCAAAGCTACCAAGGCTGCTCGCTCAGCGTCATCATCGGCTGCCTACACGCCTGCATTCTCCTATCGTAAATCACAGGCCAGGCGCTTAGCTCAATCCTCCAGCTCCGCGTCTATTGCGGGTGCAGCGGCAGCATCATCGGCATTCAACACCCCGTATCACGGCTCCTCTCTGCAAGCAGTCGACCTGCGATCTCCATCTCCGGTGCATATCGGTGGCCCTGCGGTCAGCGTAGCCGCTCAGTCCACAGGCCTGAATGGTGTTCGATCAGCCGCTGCAACCCCAGTGTTTGGACCTGCCTCCACCACTCACCTGATGGGCAGCAAGCGGGACCGTGCTAAAGCGTCATCGGCTTCCTCTGATCTGTTGCGCGTGTGTCAGGTAAGGGCGGGTGGATATGCAGTGCCTCTGGCGCGTCGCTGTCTGCCCCTGTCCCGTTTAACCTTTGCTCACGAGTTCATGTGCCTGTGTGCTGTGCGGTGCTGCGTGTTTCTGTGTAGTCGCTGGTAGCGTATCGTCTGCAGCAACACAATGGTCAACTTGACACTGCAGAGCCACCCTCTGCTCTCAGCAGAGCAGCATCTAATCCCAGCAAGGCTGCCTCACCGCTGCCATCGCCAGTGCCGTTCTCGGTGCGGCAAATGCTTGTGCTCGTTATCGATCAGCGCTTGGGTTATACTCATCTTTGTGTTGCTGTCTTATTCTACCCGCGGCAGTTGAACGGACATGCTCAATCATGTAGCGCAGCAATCACGGGTCCGCAACGGCAGCGGCTGTCAGCTGAGCTCGTTGACGCATCCAGTCAAGCGGCGGCTGATGACACATCAGGTGGCACTAACATTGCACCTGGAGCACCTGACACAGCAGCAGCAGCAGCAGCATCATCATCCGGCTTGCCGCTGCAGATGGCGCCCGATGGTCGATTGCATGGTCCCGCCAGAGGTGCTCATCACACTGCCCCTCCACTGGTGCCCGCATTGCCTCTACCGCTCCCCTTGGCTCTGCAAGGCTCACAAGGCTCTCAGGGCAGCGGTCCCCGGCCTGCAGCATCATCTCCTCTGCCTCCACAAGCTAACAGTGGATCATGTCCTGTACACGGTACGTGAATGGGCTCGTCCAAATTCCTATTGCGGTGGGATGGTGCCTCACGTGCTGCTTTGAATATCAACACAGGGTCATCTGCCACCGCAGGATCCGTTGCGCTGGCGCCTTCAGCCGTCTTGTCTGCTTCTCGCAGTGCTGCCGGACCCGGCTCAACTCTCCTATCGCCACCAAACCTGATCTCGGCTGCTCGATGGCCTGCAGTGGTAGACGGCGCTACCGCCACCACTGCTCCCAGCACGCACTTCGCGTTCTCTGCTGTGCCGGTGGCGGACCCTGCGGCTCTTACTCGTGCGCTGAGCGCTGGAGCAGGCAGTGTGTCTGCTTCACTGGGCCCGCCTGCACCAGCTTTGTCCAGTCTGTCCAACGCCATCTCAGCATCTGGATCCACCACGGGCTCCCGATCATCGGGCGGCACGCTTGGTCTGCTGGGAGGACCCTCTACCACTCGCTCGTCATTGTGCACTTGCTCTGCGGTATCAGCACGGGCCCCCGGCGCCGCCGCCATCAACGGCACTGGTGGAGGAGGCATCACCGGCCGCTCTATGGTCTGCATGTCGCCCTGGGCGGGCTCCACCTCTCTGGACACTCACACGCACTCGTCTCTGGTCAGCGATGAAGAGGTGGCGCAGCTCGCCAGCATGTTTGGAGTCAGCTTCGACCTGGCCATGGACACATGCCGCGAGGCCTGTCACACCAAGGTGAGCGTTTGGGAACCATGCCCTTGCCGTCGGGTGTTGCAACACTCTGACACCTGTGCTTTGATGTTGATGGCAGTTGTCGGAGCTGCAGCTACAAGCCGTTGCAGAGTGAACGAAGCTGATCGTCTTGTCAAATAATATTAGCAACTTTTACTGCTCAATATCCAAGATCAATAAAACAGCAGTAGAGCAATGAGCCGGCACAGCACTGATTTGAACACAATCAGCGCTTAGCGCCTTGGGCCTTCTGATCCGGTTTGCTAGCAGCAACCGGTGCCGGGGCAGCAGCACCAGCCTTGCCTGCAGCAGCAGGTGCGGGGGCCGCAGCAGCAGCAACAACTGCAAACTGCTTGCTGGCGAAGCCATGAGCGAGCAGCACCTCTGCCACCTTCTGCTGGGCGGAGGGCGGCATAGAGAACACGGTCACCTCTGCGATACCATCCACCTTGGTCTTCTTGCCCACGGAGTTCTTGACCACTACAGCAGGCTTCTTGGGGGCCTTGCCTTGACCAGCCTTCTTGACTTCGTCTTCGTAGGCAGCATCCCTGCGGTCGAGCAATGAACAGCGTGAGTAAGGAAAGGAACAACAGCATCACGTTAGACTGGTGACATACAGGATAGGTTGCAGCAGCTTGACGTCGAAGGCAGTCGGCTTGCCGAAGAACCCGTACAAGAAGCTCTCGCCCAGGAACACGACATTCTTCTGCTTGGTCTTGAGCTCTTGTGCGTAGTTGGGCACGTTGCCGATGTAAAGAGTGGCCTCAGGTTCATCAGATCTGTGATGAGACAGCACCACACCACATAGTAGAGTCACATCACATGTACCCTCACGACCATGCAGTCCGATGGCGTCATCACTCACTTGAACAAGGCAGATGCGCTCGATGAGTCCACCAGTCGCTCCATGCGCAGCTCCAGGTTCTCCAGCGTCAGCTCCTTGATGCGCTCGGGGTCCTTGCGGTACCCATCGAAGAACTTGGACACGGTGGTGACGATGGCCTCCTCTGGCACCTGGTAGCGGGACACCAGCTCCTGGAGGATGTCCTCCTTCTTGCGCAGGATGTCGAAGCCGAAGTCACCAGCCACGAAGTACAAGCGGACAATACCGTCTGACAAGCGCAGGGTCTGCAGATACACGGGAGGGAGCGCGGGTCAATCGATCAGAAATGGACTCTGCGGATCGCATTCACATGAATGATCAAGCGATCGATTACCTTGATCATCTTGATGAAGCCCACTTCTGAGGTGTTGTCAGCGTGAGTACCGCAGCACGCCTCGGTGTCGGTGTCGACGATGTGCACCACACGCAGCTCGTTACCGGGGACCACACCACCCTGGTACAGCGTGAACCCGTACTGCTTCTCTGCCTCGTCTTTAGGCATCCAGGACTTGTTGATGTCCTTCCGGCTAGCAACGATGCGGTTGGCTTCCTTCTGGATGGCCATCATGTCTTCGAATGACAAGCTCTCGAAGTGCGTGATGTCCAAGTGTGCCTGACTCAGCTCCTTCTTGGCACCATGCTGCCACACGTGGGGACCTATACCGGTACCAAACGGCAGCATCGATCAGTAAGCGACACGAGATCAGGCAATGGCCACACAGGACGTTACATACCCAGCACTCTGCGACACGCAGCGAACACGATGTGAGTGGCAGTGTGATTCTTGCGCAGCTGGTCTCGACGCTCGACATCGATGGTGCCCGTCACCGACACGCCCTTGAACTGGTTGGACTCGCTCCAGCCCTCCAGAGGGCGGTCCAGGTAGTGGAACACGCAGTGCCCGATCTTCTCCACATTCACCACAGCGTACGTCTTGCCGCTGATGACCATCTTGCCGCTGTCATGCTCCTGACCACCGCTCGTCGGATAGAAGGCGCTCTTGTCGGCCACCACGATATCATGCACGAACTTGTTCTCCACGTTCGGCGGGGTCTCGGTCTGTTGGTCATGAGCATAACAACCGTGAGAACCGGACTCCAGCAATTCCTAAACAACACACGGGACGTACAATGGTGGCCTTGAACTCGTACTGATGGTGATCGGCGTAGTAGGTCGACTCGGTGGGTGCCATGTTAGCAGTGCTGTACAGCTGGGTGGGCAGCACTTTCTGCATGCGCTCCTGTCGCTCTGCGAGCTCAGCGTACAGGTTACCGGGGGGATCCTGTCCGGAGAGCTTGGCGACCGTGTCAGCAGGCAGACCGAATGTGCTCAGGCACAGGATCCAGTCATCGACACTGAGTGCCTGTCCTTTCTATGATCATCACCGTCACAGCACATGCGTCAGCCATATCGCCATCATGAGCATCAGCACCAGCACTGCAGGGCGAGCGACAGGTACCTTCTTTGCCAGCAACTTATCCAGCTTCTTCTTCTGCTCCTCATCGGAGTTCTTCCAGCGCTGGAACTCCAGCTTGATGATGGGCTCGAAGGACTTGTAGGGCGGGAACTGACCGTACAGCGCAGACAGATCCTCCTTGTGCTTGTCGAACAGGGTCAGCAGGCCGTCGATGCCGACCTTCTCCCACCAGCCATTGCGCTCGAGAACAGCGAATACTCGGCGCAAGATGTTGCGCACATTGGCAGCACCACCGACGTTGGAGGGCAGTGACCCATCCATGATGGCCATCAGAGCTGCGGTCAAAGTCGCATTGCCACGACGTTAAGAGTGTGCTATAACAGGTCACAATCAGCGGATGCAGGGCACCTCCTACCAGTGCGAGTGTGATCGCAGATGACGTAGGCGTCTCGAATGGGCTCGATCGCCTTCTTGAGCACCTTGGTCTCCACGCCAATCTTCTTGGAGATATCAGCCCACACCTCGTCGATGTTCTTCACCTCGTCCACGTTGAGCAAGGCAGAGTAGGGGCCGAACTTGGTCCAGATCTATCCATCAGAACAGTCGTCGCACAGCGTCCACTTCAGCACCAGCACGATTGATTGCATCTCAAACGACAGGCTAGAAGCACGCTTACATCATTCTCGATCTTGACGTTGACCTTGTCCAACAGGTAATGCAGCGCCTTGGGGAACACGTCCATGTATGAGGTGGCGGTGCCGTTGATGAGCCAGGGCACGCGCTCCAGACCGATACCGACATCGATGACCTTGACTTGCAGCTCCTCACGGTGCCCATCAGGGAAGGTCTTGAACTGCATGAACACCATGTTGCCCAGCTCCAGACCGTTCACAAAGTACTCGATAGAGGGACCCAGGTTGCCACCACCAGCCCACACGTCCTCAATCAGGGTGATCTCCTCCTTGTCAATGCCCAGCTCGTCGGTCAGCCAACGCAAGTTGAACTCGACACACTCGTCCGACCAGAACTTGAAGTCGTTAGGCTTGTTGAACACCTGCGGCAGCAATCAAGGAGCCCGCATTAACATCGGATAGCGGGAATGCACCTGATGAGCCCAGCGCTAACCTGAATGCCCAACATCACGAAGCCGGAGTAGTGGCGGCCAGTCAAACCAATGTTGTCCAAGTCGTTGAATCGCAAGCAGAATTGCGGGCAGATGAGAGGGTTGGCCGGCGGCTCCAACTCACCGGTCACGCAGTACGGCTGCACACGAGCATAGACCGCATGTGAGTAAACACACAGTGCGCGCTGGAGTTCACTCAGGGCTGCCTAGATACCTGGAAGCAGAAGATACCGGCAGCCACGAACTCGACATCCGCACGCCATCTTGCCACCACCTGACCAAATCAACCATGACGGGTCAGAAGTCGCTCTGGTGCTCCAGTGCATTATGTACACAGCAGCCTGTACCGGGTAGCGTTTGATGGGAGTGCACGGGATCCGAGCAGACGACAGAGATCGAGAGAAGCCCTCCCATGCCTCAGCATAGGTGATCTTCTTGCCCTTCTTGCCGATACCAGTTCCCACACCGATGAACGAGTAAGACCCGGCGCACTGACTGTCACCGCAGGTCTGTCCAAACGTGAAGGATCATGAGCACAGTGCACGCATCCTGCGTACAGAGCGTGATCAACCCGATGGCTACCATACCGTGCGCTTAGGCGAGGCGCGCCAGAAATTGTTCTTGCAAACCGGGCACTGCGAGCGCGAGAAGCCGAGCTTGGCCAGCGTCTTGGTAGGGTAGAACTTGTCCGGATTCGCGGCAAACTCAGGCTTGGCAAGGTTTTTGATTTCCTAGTACACGAAGCGGAGAAGAAGTCGCATTAGCAACTAGGTTCGAATGCATTCGATCGCATCGTGCTCGCACGGCGTCAGCTCACCTTGGCGGTCATAACCTTGACGAAGCCTGCATCAGATCCTTTTTCGTCCGACATTGTTGGCGATTACAAACAGAAACACGTGCACCTCTGCACAATTACTAGGGTTTATAAAGATTGGATGCGAGCGCGGATCACACGCTTTCCTAGCAACAGACAAAGCTGCCGCAACGAAGGCACAAATGGATTGCACGTGATAGAATGCTTAGACACCAAAGAGCTGATCACCGTAGAGAACAGACCCAAAGCAGAGGTCTGTGCGAGTTCGGCGGTGTCGCGGTGTTTGTGTCTGTCATCTTCTGGATACACAAAACCGCTCGCCATGCAGAAGGATCTCAACAATCTCCTCAATTTGAGGTATGTAGCGTTTTCTTGATTCTGCGTTTGAGGGCGCCTCGCCAAGCCTCATTGCACCGCCCCTGAACGAGCTAACCTGACCGCGTGACATCTGTCACTAGGAATCTCATGAAACGGGATCCGTCTGCCTACTACGAAGAATTCAAGCAGCAGCACCGTCATTTCGAAGTATGCCTGTGTGTTTTCTTGTTGGGCGCATCTCCAGTGCTACCGCTCACTTGCTGGGGTGTGATAGGCTAATTTGCAGATCTTCAAGATTCAAGACAGCAAGAACAAAGACACAGAGCATTTCGCCAACTTGATCGAATTTCTCGCTCATGTAAGTGCATCGTAGATTGGCATCAAAGTCCACTTTGTCCACACTTCCGCACTCTCGTATTGTCCAGGTGGCCCCGTCTTTCCCGGACGAGTGTGCTCGCTATCCGACGCAGCTGCTGGACCTGATATCTGAACATTATGCAGCTCTGGACTCCAACCTCAGACGATGCATCGTGCAGTCTCTGATCTTGCTGCTGAATCGAGTGCCGCAGCATATATCGCGTATCAAGGTGTATCCCGTGTTCTTCACGCTGTTCCGGTGTCCGGACAAGGTGCTGCGGTCACTGCTATTCTCGTTCTTGGTGAACGATGTGAAACGCATGAACCGCAAGACTCAGAACAACAAGCTGAATTCAGCTCTGCAGAGCTTCATGTTCAACATGCTGGGCAACGGGTCCAAGGACTCAGCTGGCCCCATCACCTCCACTGCAGGCGCTAGCGCTGGTGCTGGTGCTGGGGCTGGTGCTGCCTCCAGTGGTGGCGTAGCGGCAGGAGCTGCGCTGAATGCATCCATAGCCCAGGAGCATGAGCATACCAGAATGGCTGCCAAGAAGAGCTTGCAGGTGATGATTGAGCTGTGGCGCCGCAAGGTCTGGCGCGACGAGAAGACTGTCAATGCGATCTCAAACGCGTGCTTTTACAAGGTGCGCTGTGGTTTGTACTTGAATTGTGAGGTTGACACTGTCAGAGGATCCATCGCTTGCATCACATCGCTATGAGCAGCTGCAGTTTGCTTATTAGACTGTGCTCTCTCGTGGCTACCTTGATCTTCAGGACACCGCCATCAAGGTGCTGGCGCTGCGGTTCTTCCTGGGAGTACAGGACTATGACGAAGAGAAGTACGACGAGGACCGTGCGGAGGCAGTGCAGACCCAGCACGAGCTGAAGCGAATGAGCGCGACAGCAGGCGCCTCTAAGCGTAGACACAAGAGGGAGCGAGATATGAAGCGTGTGGCCAAGCAGATCAAGCGCAAGGAGAGTGGAGAGGCAGCGCACTCGTCAGTCAACCAGGCACTCACGTTCCCGGCCATTCATCTGGTGTATGACCCGCAGAAGTTTGCTGAACGCCTCTTCTCGCAGCTGCAGCAGTCTGGGGAGGTAGGTGTTCCATGCACTGCACTGCTATTGATGGCTGTGTTCTGGATGATAACACGCGCGCGCGTGCCTGCTGGCTTCTCATACAGTCCTTCGATACTCGAATGCTGATGATGAACGTGATCTCTCGATTCGTCGGCGCCCACAAGCTGTTCCTGCTCAACTTCTACCCGTATCTGCAGAAGTACATGCAGCCTCATCAGAAGAACGTCACGCACATTCTAGTCTATCTCGCTCAGGTACATGCTCAGCATGTCTGCTAGTCCTCGAGCTGTGCTTCATCTGCTGTGCTTGGTGCAGTCCTCGCACGAATTGGTCCCTCCGGACGTGCTGGAACCGTGTGTGCGGACCTTGGCGAATAACTTTGTTACTGATCGCTCTACGCCTGAGGTATGCTCCTTATTGTGCGACAGCCAGCACGCAGATGACTCACCAACAGATGGTGGCTCAGGTGATGGCAGTGGGTCTGAACGCCATCCGAGAGGTGTGTGCCCGGTGTCCGCTCATTATGGAGCAGGATCTGCTATCCGATCTCGTGCAGGTTAGTGTGACTGAAGCTGCTCAATTGATCGTAATGTGTAGCTGTCCTATCTATGATATGCTGCGGCCACACGGCTCACGATGTCTGTTTACTGTTTTCGCAGTACAAGAAGAGCAAGAATAAGGGTGTGATGATGGCTGCGCGGTCGCTGATCTCCCTGTACCGAGATATGAACCCTGAGCTGCTGCACCGCAAGGAGCGAGGTCGCACTGCCGCCATGGACTTGGCAGATGGCAAGGCCACCAAGATACTGGGATACGGTGAACAGGTGCGTGCAGCTTCCAGTGTTGCACACACGCCGTGATTGCTGATCGGTCGGCTCACTCGTGTTGATGATGCTAACAGCGTGTCAGCGAGGACGTAGAAGGCATCGAGTTGCTCGAGCAACTGGAGCAGCTGCGTGCGGAGCGGAAGGTTGCTCGTGAGCAGCAGGCTGCGAATGGTTCCGGTAATGATGCTGCTGTATTGGGTATGCCGATAAGCTGTCCCTTGCTGAACTGTAGCGCTGCTTGTGCCGGCAGCAAACGGCAAGCGCAAGGCTGGTTTGAACGGCTCGAAGCACAGCGGACGCGGTGCCGCGGAGTCTACTGCAGACGCTGATCATGATGCCATGCAAGTGGATGGATCGACGAGTGACGTGGAAGTGGTATCCGATGTTGATGAGGAGACGGGCAGTGTACTGGGTCAGGTCGGCGCCGATGATGATGACGATGAGGAGTTGGTGGTCGAAAGCGAGGATGATGATGGTGATGGTGACGACGATGATGAATCCGGAGACGATGATGCTGATGATGGTGCTGGTGCTGATGCGGGTGCTCGAGCTGCCAAGCGCGCTCAAGCTGCAGATGCAGCGTCACCGGCCAGCAACAGCAGTCGCAAACGAGCAAGATCGAGTGCCCCGCCCACAGCCAATGG
>ENA-ORBV01010629-ORBV01010629.1-microbial-mat-metagenome-genome-assembly--contig:-NODE-10629-length-14674-cov-4.991300_pt1 | contig 14674 bp, 12 predicted proteins | sample MGYA00237777_ERZ505514 | MGnify/ENA primary metagenome ERZ505514 (study PRJEB26160, sample SAMN06269048) | microbial mat metagenome | isolation source: Oligotrophic lake microbial mat | place... | reverse complement strand
GTCGTCGAAACTCGTTGATTCTCTCCTTGAGATCAGCGCGATCACCCACAGGGTTACCACTGTTCATATGTATCTCGGAGACTTGTGAGTTGCCCGTCGCAGAGTGACGAGCTTTTGTGAGGGAGGACCAGTAACGTGAGCGAACGGCTTGACCGGAGCAGACGAGTGCCCCTTTGCCGACGGTAGGTAAGATTAGGTGTAACGCCGATTAGTAGAGAGAACTTCATGAAAAGGTACCCCGATCGCGGACTTCACGGTCGCTTAGTCGAAGATCTGGGGCTCAGCATCATGGGGGGCAAGATGGAGACGGGTTCGATCGTCGACACCGAGGAACTAGCGGCCTCACATGATGTTAGTCGAACCGTCGTTCGCGAAGCGCTTAAGGTGCTAGCTGGGAAGGGGCTCATCGATGCCCGTCCGCGCCGAGGTACATTCGTTCGTGAGCGTGCTAGCTGGAACCTCTTGGACCCGGATGTACTCCGCTGGCAGTTCGACTCCGTTACGGACATGGCGATCTTGGACAAACTGCACGAAGTTCGGGTCATAATGGAGCCTGGAGCGGCTGAACTTGCCGCCGTGCGTCGTACCGACAGCGATATAGACGTCCTTTTCGCAGCGCTCGATGCAATGGCCGTGGCAGACAGGACCGCGAGCGGCATTGCTGAAGCCGACATTCAGTTTCACCTTGGACTGATTGCCGCAACGCATAACGAACTTGTTGAACACCTCAGCGTCGTCATCAGTATCGGGCTGTCGGCAAGAGATCGGTTCGTCCATGACCATCGTGTCTCCAGCGAGCAGGAGCTGGAGTTGCACCGGAAGATTGCAGTGGCGGTGAGGGATGGTGATGCCCCGGCCGCGCGCGCCCAGATGCTGGCTCTCCTCGACGCGGCGGCCAGCGATGTACGAGAGGCACACAGCTTGCCGAGCCCGATCAAGAGCGCGTAGCGAACCTACGTCGGCGGTGTGGATCTTTCACGGCGTTCGTAATAGTCGATGGCAGCGCACTTCCCGTCGCCCCCTGCCGTCAGGGCTGAGTAACGAGAACATCGAGCGGGGATGCCGCTCGGGCGACACGCTCTTCGGCATTTATGGCAGAGCTGCCATCCGCAGGTCAAAACCCGCCGGGTCAACAGGCTGGTACCGGTGAACGAATGATCGCACTTCCTGCAGCCTAGACCCGCGGCTGTAGCCGCCGATCTTGGCTGCGAGACCCCGGCCAAAACCTGCGCTACGGCTTCGCCAATCGTTTGCTTTCGGACTCCTCTGCGCGGCGGTCAATCAGAAGGTCGCGAGTTCGTCGGCGAACTCGAGGAGGAACCGCTCGACGCCTGCTTCTTGATGTTGGTCAAGTTGGTAGCCCGGACGTCGGCAAAAGTCAGAAGCGATGAGTCCGCGCCGCATTGAGATCCTCTTCTCCACCTGAACGATGAGCTCCACGTTCTCCATCCATTCAAGCAAGTAGGGCGCTAATCGACGATGCAGCGAAGAGAAACTATCGATTTCACCCGCGCGCCAGAAATCCCACATGGCGACATAGAGCTCCACGAAACTGCAGCCTGGTTGAACGCCAACCGCACCCCGCGCCAGAGAATCTGGAAGGTATAGTCCGGCGTAACCAACAAGACACGGCAGTTGCGGTCGGAGTTGGCCGAACAGCGACACCGACTTTCCCGGCGGTACGTTCTCGACTTTGACGGCCTGAAGATTGTCATAGCGCTCCGCCAGCGCGACGAGTTCCGCAGCTGGGAGCACACTTCCCGTCAGGCCCGGCGCGAGTTGCACGATGACAGGAACGTTGGGCACCGCGGCGAGCACTGCCGCAATATGAGCCTTGATCTCGTCTACGCTAGGCGACAGAAAAGAAGGAGGTAGCAGATTGAGAGCCGTCGCGCCGTGGTCCGCCGCCCATTCTGCTTCTTCCACCGCGAACCGCGTGGCGTGGTCGGGGATCGAAAGCACCGAAGCGACGGAGTTCTCGCGTGCACCCGCGACGACCAGCAAATTGAGCGCATGCCGCTCATCCTGATTGAGCTTCGAGAATTCGCTGGCGAATCCAGGAAACATCATCCCGTTGACGGCCAGACTGCTCACGTGTTTGACAAGGCAGTCGAAACTGACCAAGTCAACGTCGCCGTGAGACGTAAAGGGGGTCTCTAGGACCGGGAGGACTCCACCGAAGATGGACCGCGGCGCGGAGTTACTCGACATTGAGCAGCGAGGTCGTTTGGCCGCCGTCCACGACGAGGGAAGCACCCGTGATGTATGAAGCCCCGTCGCCGGCGAGAAACATGATCGCCGCAGCAACTTCATCCGCTCTCCCGAGTCGCCCGAGAGAAGCCTGTCGAGCAGCAGCCGCGATCCCCTCCTGATCGAAATCCTTCCAAGCCCTCGTCATGATCGATCCAGGCAGCACACAGTTGACCCGGATGTCAGGCGCATAGTCGATCGAGAGCTGGCGAGTAAGGGCAACCACGCCTCCCTTCGCGGCGGCATATGCAGGATGCCCAGGCCATGCCATCAGCGCGTGAACGCTGGCAACGTTCACGATGCTGCCGCGAACGGCCGCGAGCGATTCATGGAAGGCACGGACTGACCGGTACACGGAGGAAAGCGTCACGGAAAGCTGTAAGTTCCAATCCGGCTCAGACTGCTCATGTGCGGGAGCCTTGACAACTGAGAAGGCATTGTTGACTACGACGCCGGGGGATCTTCCTTGCAAACGAAGTTCCATCGCGATGTCAGTCCATGCCGCAGGTTCTGCGACGTCTAGCAGGTGCGAGGATGCCGCGCCCCCCGCGCGGACAATTTCCTCGCGGGTCGCTTCTGCTGCCTCTTTGTCAATGTCCGTGACGATGATGTCGTGGCCTGCGGCGCCGAAGGCCAGTGCTGTCGCGGCGCCGATCCCACTGCCAGCGCCGGTAACAAAGACTGACTTCGTCATGTTGCGTCATCCATTCTGAAGGTTGCAGCCCAGTACTCGCCTCGCTATAGTACGAAGATAATACTAATCGGGCGTAAGGATGATCCCCGGTGAGAACCCTGACCACTGTTTCGCCCGCGGGATTTAGCTCGACGGCCGCACGCCGGTGGGCCCAACATCAGCGTAAGCGTTGCGGTTTCCATGTCGGGAGCAAATCGACCCTAGTCACCCGTTTTCTGGAATTCGACAACGCCGCGCAAGTCGCATTGATGCAGGCACCCGCGAGCGCTCAGTGAGGGATGCGGCTGTCGGCGCGAACGCTCGACAGAATCGACTGGTTCGCAACTTCTGGTCGAACAGACCTCGTCGGCTTGAGCGGGGCGAAGGGTCGTCAACGGAAGGCGCAGGCTTTTCTCGGATACTGATTACCGGGCCCTCGAGCGCCCTCAATAGAAGTGGCCAATTCGGGAGTCAGTTTGATCGTAGACAAAAGGAGTGGCCGCATTCGGCTTCATTTCTATCTGGTTCATGGTCGAGTTTGGATCCCACGGGGGTTCACGGGCGACCGCCAGCCGCACGGTTTGACTGTTCCGACGAGGTGTCGGGTGTGCGAATCATCTATTCGCGGGTTGACACCGAAGCTCTTTGCCGCGGACTACCGACCTAAGAGCGCCGACCGAGATCGGTCGAGGATCGTCCGGCGGCAGCATTTGAGCTGACTTCCCTGCTAGCTCCTCGCACACACCGCGCTGCGCCGCACCGTTTGAGCCTCTCTCGAATCGCTGCCCACGCACGACCGACGTGAGGAGCTTAACGTGAACCAGACCGTGCCGGCCGGCCGTTTGTTCTCACTGGGTGAGGCTCTTGCGGTTTCATCCCAACGGATTCCCCTTCCCTTCAAAGCGCTCTTAGCTAACGTCCGACCGTCGCCGGGTCGGAGTGCAACGTCGCGGCGGGAGTCTCGCAATAAAGGCTCCCTGCGACATTCGTGAGGGTGGTGGGCAATGACGGGCTGGGCGACGCGGTGGAACAGACCCCAACTGACTAGGGCCTCGACGCCCGCGTCGGCTGAAGCAAACGATCCACCGGTGTGCTCGTTCGCGATCTCGGCACTGACGCTCCGACCGGCGCGGTTCATCTCAGGATTAACACCGCGGCCACAGGGATCTCCCCCGAGCTTGTTGATCGGGCTTGGTCGGGCGACGTCGCCGCGGTATTCGTGACGGGGATCACGGTTGTTCGCTCAGCAAGTGCACTCGCGGCAGTTCAGCGGACGGCGATGCTCGCGCGGGCGGGGCGCCCTTGTCGTGGTCGACCCCAACCTGCGACCGCAGCTCACCAACCGTGAGGCGTTCACCTCCGCACTCGCCAACCTTCACGGACTGGTGGACGTCGCTATTGGCGATGAGAACGAATTGTCACTCCTCAGCGGAACCTCACCAACGTGCGCACATCGGCGCCGATCGCAGACGGATGCGAGCTGGTAATCACGAAGCGAGGCGCGGCCGGAGCAACCGCCACGGACGGCCGTGCGGAGTACTCTGTAGCCTCCGCCGTGACCTCAGTCATCGACACCGTCGGGGCCGGTGATGCATTCGCTGCAGGCATCATCGTAGGAATGTTCGAAGGGAGCGATATGGATACAAACCTCAGCCTCGCCTCCGCGCTCGCGGCGCGAGTGGTATCGGCATGTGGCGATGTCGATAGACTCCCCCGCCGTCGCGATCTCGATCTTTTTTGCGAACAAATGAGCAGCATCCTCGAAACTATCCGGCAGTATGGAGTCGTTGCGATCGTCCGCGCCGCCGATAAGCGCGAGGCGTTACAGACCATTCGCGTGCTCGTCAGGTCTGGCTTGCGAGTGCTTGAAGTATCGCTCGTAACACCGAATGCGCTTGACCTCATTCGCATGGTGGTGACAGAGGTCCCCGGGGGCGTGCACATCGGCGTGGGGGACCGCCCTGACGCCTGAACATGTGAGACTCGCCGCAGCGCCTGGTGCGACTTTCGTGGTGTCGCCGGTCCTTGTCGAGAGGGTCCTCAAGACCACACTTGACTAGGGACTCGCGAGTCTGCCCGGGGTAGCGACTCCGACCGAAGCGCTACGTGCACGCAAATGGGGTTCTACTTTGGTCAAGCTATTTCCAGGGTCACTCTGGTCGCCGGGGGCTCTGAGTGAGCTCTTGGCGGCTTCGGCTGGCCTAGAGGTAGTTCCGACGGGCGGGATAACACCGACCTCCGCAACTGAGTGGATTTCTGCGGGCGCCACCGCGCTCGGTATTGGAGCTTCCCTTACGAAGTCCTCGGATCCCGCGGTCACCGTCCGGACCCTGCTATCAATGATTGCCGAGGCAAAGTCCTAATCTAGGCGCGATGGTGTCAACCTCCACGGCCGGCCGCAGGGGGCCGTACCTCTTGCCGTAACCCATATAGTCGTATAATATAAAACTCCTACAGTGCTCTGTAGCAATGACGCTCCAAGAGAGGACACAATGAACAAGCCGCGGATCCGCTCAGATCGCTCGGTTCGGTCAGGCCGAATCGGTATTGCCATGGGGATCGCACTCACCGGGGTGGTCGCGATCAGCGGCTGCTCCGCCGCTCCAAGCGGACCAACCAGCACAGACTCGGCGGGGGGCTCCGGTGCCGAGTGCCCGACTTCCTCCACTCCGGTAGAACTCAGCTACTGGTCCTGGGGCGCTGGCTTCGTCGAAGCTGTCGACCTTTGGAATTCGACCAACCCCGACATCCAGGTAACCCACAGCGACATCCCGACGGGCAACGCGGGCGGGTATCAGAAGATGTTCGCCGCGCTTGAGGCAGGCACGCCACCCGATCTGGCATTCATCGAGTTCGATAACCTTGCGTCGTTCGCAGGTCAGGGAGCGCTCCTCGACGTATCCACGTACTTGACCAGTGATGAGAAGTCGGACTTTCTCGCCCCAGCACTTGCACAAGTTTCGCTCGGTGTAGAGGGGGCAATGTACAACGTTCCGCTCGGCGGCGGGCCCATGGCGCTCGTTTACCGAAAGGACCTTTTCACTCAGAACAACATCGCGGTCCCGACCACCTGGGCAGAATTTGAGGCCGCTGCTGCGCAAGTGCAGCAAATCGACCCGACTGCGTCCTTGGCAAACTTCGATGGGTATGGGAATGCGAACTGGTTCGCGGGTCTGGCTTCGCAGAACGATGCGCAGTGGTTCGCGAACGAGGGCGACGCTTGGGAGGTTACCCTTAACTCGGGGGCAAGCAAGGAGGTTGCGGATCTTTGGCAATCGATGCTTGACGCGAAGACTGCGAGCTCGTTGGCAACCTTCTCTCCGGCTTGGAGCGATGCACTTGCGCAGGGCAAGATCTGGTCATGGCCGACCGCTGTCTGGGGTGCAGGCGTCATCAAGACCTCCGCGCCAGATACCTCCGGCAACTGGGCTGTCGCCCCGCTGCCGCAATGGTCCGCAGGGAGCAAAGTCTCTGCCACCTGGGGCGGGGGCGGCGTAGCAGTTTTCGCCGAGTCGAAGAATCCTTGCCAGGCTGCGGAGTTTGCGTTGTGGATGGGGAACAGCCCCGACGCCTTAGCGATCCTGAATCCAGCGATCGGAATTTATCCGACCACCAAGTCACTCTTGGCGAGCGACTTGTTTACCCAGCCCGACCCGTTCTTCGGTGGGCAAGTAATCTTCGATGAATTCAAAGCAGCGTCCGCTGAGGCTCCAAACTTCACCTTTGGTCCATCGATGGGCAACACGTACGCTTCCGTAACGGATGCTTTTGCTGCCGCGGTGGGCGGCGGGACGCTCTCCGGGGCCTTGGATCAGGCCAACGAGTCGGTGATCTCGTCCCTAGAGAAGGACGGGTTCACCGTCAAGTAAGTAGTCACATCACACTTGAATTCGATCAGCGGACGCCAGAACTTGAACAACACACAGAACGACACCCCAACAGTACGGCGTTCGGGGGACTATCCTGGCGCCGCTTCCGCCCAGCAATCACGGGGGCGGAAGCGGCGTCGGGGGAGGCCGGACAATGACCCGCGCACAGTCGCAGTGCTCGTCCTGCCGTTTCTGACACTTTTCTTCGTCTTCTTCTTGGTGCCTATTGGTTACGCGATCTGGCAGAGTCTCTTCGCGCTGCAACGGAGCGGGCCGCTATCTCCCCCGACGAGCGTTTTCGTCGGATTCGACAATTACCTCACCGTGATCGCAGATTCCGCCTTTCAGCAAAGTCTGCTCAATGTTCTTTTGTACGGCATTGGCCCATCGGCACTCACCGTTGTGATGGGCCTCGCGATCGCCCTGCTGGTCGATTCGAGGTCGAACGACTTTCTCGCTCGACTTACTCGCACGATCGCGTTTGCGCCGTACGCAGTGCCTGCCGTCATCGGCGCGATTCTGTGGGGATTCCTTTATGCACCCCAGACGAGCCCGCTAGTCAGCCTTGCGAGCTCGATCGGTTGGCAGCTCGACCCACTATCGGGTCCGACCGTGTGGGTAGTTGGAAACGTCGCAATGTGGACTTACATCGGCTTCAACACGCTGATTTTCCTATCAGGGCTCGCATCCCTAGATCCGAGCATGCTCGAAGGGGCGAAGCTGGACGGAGCATCTCCGATGCGTATCGCTTGGTCGATCAAACTCCCCCTACTCCGGCCGTCAATAGTGCTCAGTGTCGTCTTCAACATTATTGGCACATTACAACTGTTCACCGAACCGACAACTTTGCGGTCTATCAGCAACCAGATCACGAGCGGGTGGACGCCGAACATGCTGGCTTTTGCGGAGGCTGCTGCGAATCGATACAACTTCTCCGCGACGATCTCAACATTGCTTGCGGTTGTTACGGCTCTCGCCTCATTCTTTCTGCTTCGACTGGCGACAAGGACACGGGCGTCTTGAAAGCTAGACGACAGCACCAGACCCTCAACGCCGTGTTTCTTATAGTCATTTGTTCCTATTTCACGGTGCCGCTTCTGTGGCTCATGGTTTCGAGCACCAAAACGTTCGGGGAGCTGATTCTCGACAGCGGTTTCTGGCCGCTCTCGACCCACTTCGTGAGCAACGTAGTGGAGTTGTTTGGCCGGTCCGGCGGGGCGTACGGACGCTGGCTGCTGAACAGTGCCTTGTATGCAGGGGTGGGCGCGGCAGTTGGAACAGTTCTTTCAGCCGCGGTCGGATACGCCTTGAGTCAGTTTAGATTCCGCGGCAGGGCGGTGCTGTTCAATGTAATTCTCGCCGGCGTGCTCGTACCGCCCGCCGCACTTGCGCTCCCGCTGTTTTTGATGTTTAGCCAAGTTGGGTTGACCAATACGGTGTGGGCCGTTCTATTGCCAAGTTTGGTGAGCCCACTTGGGGTTTACTTGGCCAAAGTGTCGGTAGATGCTGCGGTGCCGGTTGAGCTTATAGAGGCCGCCGTTGTCGACGGCTCAGGGGGTCTGCGGACCTTTGGGGTTATCGGCTTGCCGCTAATTGGTCCTGGACTTGTGACGATCTTTCTGTTCCAGTTCGTCGGGATCTGGAACAACTTCTTCCTCCCGTTGATCATGTTGAACGACTCCGACCTTTACCCCGTGACGCTTGGCCTGTTCAACTGGAGCGGCCAGTACATTCAGGATCCGACGCTGGCAACGAGCGTGTTGGTTGGTTCGTTCGTCTCTGTTATCCCGGTGTTGGTCGGCTTCGTCTTATTGCAGAGGTTCTGGAACACTGGGCTTACCGAGGGAGCAGTGAAAGCGTGACAATCTACAGTTGCATCCCCGTACGTCTCTGGAGCGATTAGACGATGACTCACTCAACTTGTCGGTTGCTGAAGGCGACACTTTCTGTAAAGCAAGAACACCAGCGGATGCGCCGGGCGTGTAAAAGTCGTATTATAATAAAAAAACAAAACTGGCGTACAAGGCGCTAGCAGGCGTTGGTTTGGAAGGAACAGGAACTAGTGAGTACGAATTGGCGCTCGACAATCCCCGGATACCTCCCTAGCCGCTTGACAATCTCGCTTTGGGATTTCTCTTGGTACACAATGTCTGGGCCAGACGAGCCCTTTCATAACCTCGAGAAGGTGCTTGACGAGCTGATTGAACGTGGGTATAACACCATACGGATATGCGCCGCTCCGATTCTTCTTTACGGCGATCTTGGAGTCGCGGCTAACGCTCTGGCGATTTCGAGTATGGGTGGCGCGGTGGGCGAGGGTACCCGATGGTACAACCCGCGCGGGGGCATCACCATCGACTTGCAGAGCCGATTGTTCGAGTTGCTCGCACTGGCCAAGAAGAAGTCTGTTTGGGTGATTCTGTCGTCTTGGGAATATCAGCAGTCGCCGGCGTTTTCGGAAACCTCTGACTGGAACGATGCTCTGATGGACATTCCCCCGGGAATGCGTTTTGAGGTGCTGGCGCAGTGTTGGGTGCGCATGCTGGAGGAGATCAAAGCAAGGGGTCTCCGGGATGCGATCGCGTATGTCGAGCTTCACAACGAAGTCGACCTCTCCCTTGTTGGAGTAAATGGCCGGTGGACTGACTCGGATCATTGGGACAGGAAGACGAGCATGGAGGACGCCATCGGACTCCTGAGGTCGGCTCACCCTGATCTGCTTCACACCACCTCTTACGGGATCCCGCCCTTCCTTCACATGGATACCGCCCCGTCGAACTCGCAGGTTGCGCACCACCACCTCTATGTATACGGAGTGCTCCAAGCCCTTTTTGATTGGTCTCAGATCCGAGCCGAGCCCCCGGTGTATCCCACCGCTGAGATGAAGTCCCTGCTACGCCCAGATGCACCAGATTTTGACACCTATCGTGCAGGCGTCAAGGCTTGGACTCTCGATGCAACGATCACCCCCTTGTCCTACCTTTATGCCTCCGACTACGCAAACGGGGCGGCATGGGACGCTTGGCTTTACCGAAACTACGCGCTGCATGAGTTAGAGATGAGGCGCGGCATCGACTACCGGCTAAGCGCAATCTCGACATGGTCCAAACTCCACGGCGTACCAGCGGTTATCGGTGAAGGATGGGTTGGGTTCACGCCCGCCGCGTCAGAGTTCGAAGACGGCCCAATTGGTCAGGAGATCACGCAATACGCGGTGCAGAGCGCCCGCGAGTTGGACTTCTGGGGCATCGTTGTCGGCTCGAACCGTGCTCCGCATCACTCAGGCTGGAGCGACATCTCGCACCAGCTTTCAATTAACGAAGAGTTCATTCACGGGGGAACCCGTGAATGAACTAGCTAGTAAATGAAATCGTTGGCGCGCCTCAGTCAGGTCGTCCCGCAGCACATCAGATGGAGGAACAAGGTGTGCCCGTCCATCGAGACACCCGTCTTGCTCTGTGGCAGTTTTCGACTCAGATTCCTCGCCTTCTCGTTTAATCGGCGTTTGGCTTCAGCTCAGGATTCAGTTCAGCGAGGGCTCGCACCGATCGCGCACCCTCGTCAAGCCGACAGGACTCGGTCGAGTTGATAATACGCTCTCTGACAACATACCGAGTTGCCCCGCGCTGGCTCTTCCTTAAAATTGAGACCGACGATGGACTCTGCGGCTGGGGTGAAGCAGTGCTTGAGGGTCACACATCCGCCGCCGAGGCTGCCGTAAGCGAGATGGGGAGACTGCTCATTGGGGACTGACCCTCGTCGCATTAACGACATCTGGCAGTTGCTCTATCGCCACGGATGTTACCGGGGTGGGCCGATCTTGATGAGCGCAATGTCGGGCATCGACATTGCGCTGTGGGATATCCTCGGCAAGTCTCTCGGGGTCCCGGTGCATTCACTGCTCGGGGGGGCGCAGCGGGATCGTGTGCGGACATATTCATGGATCGGCGGCGACACACCGAGCGGACTCGTCACCGGTGCGCGCCGCGCAGCCGAGCTAGGGTTTACAGCGGTTAAGTTCAACGCAACTGGCTCCATGTCTATGATCGACACCTCAAAGAGCATCGATGAGGCGGTCTGCCGAGTGGCTGAGTTGAGAAATGCCGTCGGGTTCGAAATGGATTTGGCGATCGACTTTCACGGCCGTGTGCACTTGCCAATGGCCAAGCAACTTTTGCGAGAGCTGGAGCCGTTCCGGCCAATGTGGGTGGAAGACCCAGTACCTGCGGACAACACCGCCGCCGTTATTGAGCTTGCTCGCTCGACGTCCATCCCGATCGCAGTCGGCGAGCGAGTGCACAGTAGATCAGAGTTCCTTGCACTCATCACTTCGGGAGTCGTGCGTGTGATAAATCCCGACCCTGTACATGCGGGAGGCATATCTGAGACGGTTCGTCTTGGTGCCCTCGCCGAGATGTTTGGCATTGCCTTGGCGCCTCATTGCCCGCTGGGCCCGATCGCCCTAGCTGCGTGCCTCCAGATCGATGCGGTCTGCTATAGCGCGGTCATTCAGGAGCAGAGCGAAGGAATCCACTACAACGGGCGTCAAGAGGTGTCCTCATATCTCAAAGGTCAGCCATTCGCTTTCGAGGAGGGCTTCCTCCGAATCCCCCAAGGACCGGGCATCGGCGTGGAAATTGACGAGGATTACGTCGAGGAGCAAGCAGAGCGGGGTCACGACTGGAGCGCTCCCGTCTGGCGTCATGCCGATGGGTCGGTTGCCGAGTGGTGACTGGATCAAAATGCACCCCGGTTTTTGTTGTCGACAGGAGTCTCGGCGGCTGGGCAACGGTAATGCCCGAGTTCAACCAGTGATCGCGGCGGAAGCCCTAACCGGCCCTGTCCTTCATCATGGGGAGGGGCCGACGTGGTTCTCGGAATTCAACGAACTCCGCTGTGTAGACATGCTTCGCGGAGAGGTGGTCGGAGTAGATGAACGAGGTTCTATTTCTCGTCGCGCCGTCGGTTCGGTCGCGTCCTTTGTGAGGCCAATGCGAGGTGGTGGCGCCGTCGTTGGGTTGGAAAGCACAATTGGCGCCACTCGCGAAGACCCGGTTCGCGCTTCCCCATCGGTTTTTTCGGAACCCTTCGAGACTATCGGGGTTCGGCTCAACGAAGCGGCGTGCGACCCGAGCGGTGCTCTCATCTGCGGATCTATGTCTGACCGCGGACTTCCGGGTCGCGGTGAGGTGTACCGCATCGACCAGAGTGGTGAAGCAGAGTTGCTGAGAACAGGGGTGGACATATCCAATGGCATTGGATTCTCACCGGACGGTCAAACCTGCTATTACGTCGATTCGGGCCGACATGCAGTGGAGATCATCGACTACCGCAATCGACGATTCAATCGTGGCGGTGCGATCGATCTGAGTTATCATCAAGGAAGTCCGGATGGGCTTACAGTCGACTCTGACGGCAATGTTTGGGTAGCAATGTGGGGCGGCGGGGCTGTGCTGCAATTATCACCGGACGGCCGCCTCATTCGGACTATTCACCTGCCCGTGCAAGCCGTTACATCTTGCACCTTTGGCGGTCCGGACCTCTCGACTCTCTTCATTACTACATCGCAGCTCATGCTCGAATTGGAAGACCCCGCAGTGGCCGGGGCAATTTTCGTCGCCGTCCCCGGCGCAATCGGCCAGCCAGCCGCCGAGTTTGGATAGGGACGGCCACGCCCGCCTGCGACGTCGGCCACGATCGCTTCGTGAACTATTCCAGCTAAGGGGATCGGGATCGGGCTGGAAACAGTTCAACGATCGCGGCAGAGGCAATCCTGCGCCGACCTCCGGTCAGGTAGCAGTCGCGGTTCTAGCTTCGAGCCGATGCTCGACCGTGGGTCGAGCGCATAGGCGGGCGCACACCCAGCAGGGCGACGAATCGACGGCCCCACTTCCGACTTCATTCCCTGCAGTCGCTCAAGTAATGGTCTTCATCGGCGCTGGCGCTACTTGCGCTTCAGGGTCGAGAAGATGCCGCGCAGAACCTCGCGCACGACGGTCTGCCCGGTGCGCGAGCCGAGCACGTCTTCGATGGGGTTGCCCTGATTAGACCGCGAGGTTCGGGTCGTGGTGCCGCTTGTCGGACGCTTCGGCGCCGAAGCCCGCTGCATGTCGCGCACGGCCTTGTCGTAGTCGGCCTGAATGCGAGCGGCGTCCTTGGCCTGAGCCGCGGCGGCTTTCTCGGCGTCGACGCGAGCCGCGGCATCCGCTGCAGCATTCATCTTGACGGCGAGGATCTCGTGGGCGCTCTCGCGATCGATGACGGTGCCGTATTGCGCTGTTAGCGGCGAGGCATCCACCGTCGCTTGCATCTCGGCGGCTGGCGTCGGCGCCATGGAGCCTTGCGGTGCGCGGAGGCGAGTCCATGCGACGGGCGACGGCGCACCCTTCTCGTTCATAACCGTGATGATTGCCTCGCCGGTCGCAAGCCCGGTGAGCACCTCGCCAAGGTCGTAGCCAGAGGTCGGGTACGTCGACACGGTCGACTTGAGGGCCTTGGCGTCATCCGGGGTGTGGGCCCGCAACTGGTGCTGCACCCGCGAGCCGATCTGGGCGAGCACGTCGGATGGCACATCCTTCGGAGTCTGCGTCACGAAGACGATGCCGACACCCTTTGAACGAATCAAGCGCACCGTCTGGGTGATCGAGGCGATGAAGTCCTTCGAGGCATCCTTGAACAACAGGTGCGCTTCGTCGAAGAAAAACACGAGCTTCGGCTTGTCGATGTCGCCGACTTCTGGCAGGTCGTTGAACAGATCTGCGAGCAGCCACATGAGGAACGTCGAGAACAAAGCCGGTTTGTCTTGCACGCCCGGGATCTCGAGCAAGCTCACGATTCCCTTGCCGTCGGCCGTCGTGCGCAAGAACAGCGCGGTGTCGATCTCCGGTTCGCCGAAGAACACGTCGGCGCCTTCATTGGCGAAGGTGATGAGCTCGCGCAGAATTACGCCAGCGGTGGCCGCCGAGATGCCGCCGATGTTCTTGAGCTCAGGCTTGCCATCGTCGCTCGTGAGCCACTGCAGCACAGCGCGCAGGTCTTCGAGATTGACCAGCGGCAGCCCTGCTTGATCTGCGTAGTGAAAGACGAGTCCAAGGCATGACTCTTGCGTCGCGTTGAGTCCGAGCACTTTTGAGAGCAACAGCGGGCCGAAACTCGATATGGTCGCCCGGATCGGCACTCCAATTCCGAGACCACCAAGCGTGAAATATTCAGTCGGGGATGCCGCGGGCAGCCAGTGCTGGCCGATCGAAGCCGTGCGTTCCAGCAGTTTCTCGTTCGGCTGGCCCGGGCTCGCGATGCCCGACAGGTCACCCTTGATGTCGGCGGCGAAGACCGGAACGCCGGCGGCGGAGAGTTGCTCGGCGAGCACCTGGAGAGTCTTCGTCTTGCCCGTTCCGGTCGCTCCCGCGACGAGACCGTGACGATTCACCATCGCGATCGGGATGCGAATGGGAACGTCGGCAAGCGGGTCACCGTTGACGAGTGCACCCATCTCAAGGGCCGGAGCATCGAAGGTGTAGCCAGCCCGTATCACCTCGACTTGCTCTGGCGTGAGTGGCGAACTGGACGCCGCGATTGGCGCCGACTGCGGAGCAACCGCTCTCCGCTCTGCCGCGAGTGCCGCCTCCGCCTCGGCAAGAGCCCTTTTCGCTGCTTCGACTTGCGCTACGGCATCCGTCATATCGGCAAGTGTATTGGCGGTTCAGGCCAGTCGATCCTCAAGGCCCCAGGCCTGACCGTAGCCGCCATCGGCCTCGGGCAGTGCCATGAGGTCGAGGAACGGCTTCGCGTCGAAGGCCTCAGGACCAAGCACTCCTGAGCCAGTCCAGACGCCTTTGGCGAGCAGTTCGAGGGCGATCACCGGGTTCAGCGCGGTCTGCCA
>ENA-ORBV01010627-ORBV01010627.1-microbial-mat-metagenome-genome-assembly--contig:-NODE-10627-length-14676-cov-4.405507_pt1 | contig 14676 bp, 12 predicted proteins | sample MGYA00237777_ERZ505514 | MGnify/ENA primary metagenome ERZ505514 (study PRJEB26160, sample SAMN06269048) | microbial mat metagenome | isolation source: Oligotrophic lake microbial mat | place... | reverse complement strand
TGTCAGGCAGATCATGGGTCGTGTTCACTCGGATAAACACAAGGTAAACCTCCGGCTATATAAAGGGAAAGTCGTGTCAGACCTTGAAGATAAATTTTAACAAACAAAGACAGGGAGAAAACTTATGAAGGTTGTGACATCTCAGACAATGGCAAAAACCGAAAAATGGGCTTTTACAGAACTGGACTATAGCCCGTCAGAATGGATGCAACTCGCCGGGACAGGAGTGGCCTCCGTTGTGGAGAGGTTCGCCGAAGAAAACCTATTGCAAAGTGCAGCTACAATTATCGCCGGCAAAGGGAATAACGCTGGTGATGGTTTCGTCGCAGCCCGAATTTTGGCGTCGCGCGGATGGCATTTGCGTATTGCGCTTTTGGTCAAGAAAGAAGACCTGAATTCCCTCGCAGCTGAAGAAGCCAAAAAATGTGCGGATGCAGGATTAATCATTGAAGAGATCTCCTCGAAGCAAGATTTGATTAAGTTTGCCAGCATGTCGAATGAGGCAGTCTTTATCGACGCGCTCTTTGGGACCGGGTTTAAAGGGGAAGTTGAAGGGATTTTCGTTGATGCGATTGAATTTCTGAACAGTCTACCGAACCCGGTGATTTCGATTGATGTCCCGTCAGGTATGAGTGGAACGACAGGACCGAATCAAAAGCATATTATTCAGGCGGACCTGACCATTGCCATAGGATTACCTAAAGCTGGTTATTTTATTGCCAATGGATGGGATTACGTTCGGCGCATTGAATTGGTCGATGTGTTGATGCCAATGGAAGCCATCGACAAAATGGAATCTGATCTTGAATGGTTTACCTATGCCGAAGCCCGGACACTTCTCCCGTATCTGAAGCCTACAAGGAATAAATATTCACGCGGGTTCTTGGGGATTGTCGCCGGATCCAAAGGATTGTACGGAGCGGCCAAATTGACGTCGATGGGAGCTTTGCGCGCCGGTGCAGGCATCATTAAATTACCTTACCCAGCGAATGCCTCACAAGAAATGGCAGGTATGCCGGTTGAGATTGTGGGAGTGCCTTTAAAGGAAAGGCCGCAGGCTCAACTCAGTTCAGACGACACAGTAGAGATTGCGGCAAGCCTTGAGAAAGCCGATGCCATTGTGATCGGTCCGGGCCTTTCACGCGACGCGGTTGCGGGGACTTTAATTAAAAATTTGGTGGATCGGTTGCAGGGCAAAAAATTCGTCTTCGATGCTGACGCCCTCAATCATTTAGCTGATGGCGCGTTCGTCCCCCCTGCAGGGAGTATTTTGACTCCTCATTCCGGGGAAATGATGCGCCTTTTGGGTGTGACAGACCACGACAAGTTCCTCCGTGATTTTAGAGTTTTGTGCTCGGAGTACGCTAAGAAGCATCAGGTGATCGTTCTTCTCAAAGGAGGACCTTCCTGGATATTTACTGGGGAAAAGACGTGGGTGGTCACGAGTGGGGATTGCGGTCTAGCCACTGCGGGGTCTGGGGACGTGTTATCGGGAGTCATTGGGGCGCTTTGTTGTCAGGGGCTTTCACCTCTCGATGCTACGCTTGTGGGGACTTGGCTTCATGGGCGCGCGGGGACGTTAGCCGCAGCCGATTTTTCTGGGCACAGCGTTATAGCGACGGACATCGCCAATTACATTGCCTATGCCATTCGGAATCTTCCAGGCAAAAGCCGATTTACCTACCTGAACCAAAGATAAGGGAACAACAGCGAAGATTAGAAATAGGTAAGGCCTCGGAAAAAAGTTCATAAATTCTGCCTTTAAAATTTATGAATAGTGTGCGATGGTATGCCCCATTAACAAAGAGCCCTCAATTGATAAGAAAATATAACCCATTGGGTGTTTTCTTTTATTTTCCTTAATGCCTTATGTCTCAAGAACAAAACAAACAACAGAACCCTGTAAAAATTCGAGTTAAATATGACGACTTAAACGCGCGGTATGCAAGTCAAGTCATCCTGAACAATTCCTCTGAAGAGGTTTTCCTCGATTTTTCCAGCGGGATTTTGCCGGATCAAGCCAGTGGGGAATCACTTTTCCCGGTGCACACACGTATTGTCATGACCCATGCGGGTGCTCGTCGACTGCTTCAAGCATTGAACCAGACTTTGAATAGTCAGGCCCAATCAAATCCAAACCAAAAAGCCGACAGTGGAGTAACCGTAAAAACTGAGCCTGCGACGCCCACGCGTAAATCAGACGACCAAAAGGCTTCCCTTCCGAAATTATAATCCACCTTCATTTTCATTAACCGAACAAATCGATGTCGGAAATCCAGCCAGTTGCTCCTCTTTCTCCTGCTACCCAGCCTGAGAAAACTTTGAACGTTCTTAAGATTAGTAATGATCTTGTAGAGGTGGCAGAAGCCCCTTTTGACGGTACGCGACCTTATGCCGCCTATGCCGCGTACTTGTTGAAACTAGTCAACGCCCTTGGAATCCTTATCTACGAAATTAAGCCCGATCGAAAAATGGAATTGATCGAGCAACTCTGGAAAGACAAAAACTGGGCGGAGAATTTTAAAGCCAAAGCGGAAGTTCAAAATCCTATTCAGGAGGGTTCAACTCGACTTGAGGTGAATGTTTCGGAAACTGAACACGAAGGTAAAAAGGTTTTTGCGGTGACGGTGCCTGTGATTCATGAAGGCAAACTGAGGTCTTTTATCTGCGCTTTTCTGAGAGCGGACGACAAATCCGACTTGTCTCCTTTTATTATCATCCTTCAGGCGGCAACCGGTTTTCTAAATTACCTGTATAAACGTAAGGACCAATCCACCGAAAGTTGGGCACTGGAACAAACTTCAGCGCTTGTGGAAATCATGTCTAACGCGGCGGGTGCCACTGATTTTAAAGAAGCCGCTAGGCTGATGGCGAATGGTATGGTCCGTCATCTGGGCTGTTTTCGTGTGTGTGTCGGAATCATGAAACGCAAGGAAATGACGTTGGTTGCTATATCCGGCGTTGAAAACTTTGATACCCGCGGAACTTCAACCTTGGTGCTGCAATCTGCGATGCGCGAGGCTTACCATAAAAAGGAAGATGTGGAATGGCCGCGGGAAGGCGACCCGGTTGACCTTTCAGAAATGGCACATCACGAACTGCAACGATTGCTTGATCTCGATAAAGTTATTTCGATTCCATTGCCTAACCATGATGGCAAGCCATTTGCGGTCATGACGCTGCTATGGAAAAAGGGCACCACGCCGGATGAGCATGTGACTCGGTTTTTGGATACTGCGCGTCCGCATTTGGGCAGTCAGATTGAGTTGCTCAAGAAGGCTGAACCGTTGCCTCCGGTCAAAACATGGAAAAAAACCTGGGGTCGAATGACCAAGGACAAACGCACTGCCACCATTTCCGCCACCGTTTTTCTCATCCTCCTGTTGTGTTGGCAATTTAGTTATCGAGTGGGAACAAAAGCTTACGTTCAACCTGACACCAAACGAATACTTGCTGCGCCTTTCGATGGAGTTCTTAAAAAGACCCTCGTTGAACCCGGGCAAATTGTAGAGGAAGACCAAGCACTTGCGACAATGGACGAAAAGGAAATGGCATGGAAACAAGCTGAGCTGATGGCCGCCCGAGATAAGGCGTTGACCCAGCGCGATAAGGCCATGTCGGATGATTCGACCCAGAGTGCTATATCTCAAATGGCTCAGTACGACGCTGAAAGTTTCGCGATGGAACTTAAATCGATCGAAAATAAAATGCAAAACCTGGAAATCAGGGCACCCATCGCAGGGTATGTCATTCTGGGCGACCTCAAACGGTCGGAAGGGATACCTGTCTCTAAGGGTCAGATATTATTTGAGATTTCACCACTTGATCGGATGGTGGTTCAACTTGAGGTTGACTCATCTGATATTCCACATGTGAAAGAGGGGCAGCGCGTATCCGTAAAAATCGAATCCTTTCCCGGGCAAAAATTTTGGGGAAAAATTGAACGTATTAATCCCCAGTCCGAAGTGCGAAACGGAAAAAACGTTTTTTTAGCTGAGGCCTCTTTACCTAACGTGAACAAAGAAACGGGCCTTCGTCCAGGAATGAAGGGTAAGGCCGTTATTATCGCCGATACGAAGTCACTCTTTTGGATTATTTTCCACCGGTTATGGGAGTTTTTTCAGGTGTTCCTTTTCTGGTAATCCGACCGAAGTATGGAAATTCCAAAGTTTAATCCTGCGATCCGAGAAGTTAAATCTACGCGCCCGCGCTTGCGCAGTAACTTGAAGTTTTCTTTTCAGGACTACCGGGGTCATCGTTATGCCGTCACGGAGGACCCGATCTCTTCAAAGTTTTATCGGATCGGTCTGGCGGAATATTATTTTATTACTCAATTTGATGGGAACACTTCCTTTGGCGAAGCCTACGCGCGCGCGTCTCGATCCTGCGGGAGTGAAGCGCTTTCCGAGCAGGAAGCGATTAATGTGATGTCATGGCTTTCAGAGACGGGGTTAGCCGATTTTGGAGCTGAAACCTTGGCTATCCCCGGAGGGAAGGATCAGAGTTTTGATTCCAAAAAAATCCTCGGTCTGCTGGGTAAAGTAAGTTCGATCTTATTTTATAAATTACCGCTGGGGAGTCCGGATCGTTTTTTCACACGGATCGCGCCTTACATGCGCTGGGCTTTCGGGATCGTCGGGTGGGCGGTTTGGTTTGGGGTGGTGTTGCTCGGGTTGTTTACGATCCTGTGGAATCGGGACCAGTTCGAACTGGGAACCGCAGGGCTATTGGCTCATTACGGGTGGGTTTGGATGGCGGTGACGTGGTTCGGGTTAAAATTAGTTCATGAATTTTGGCACGGCATGGTTTGTAAACATTACGGGGGTAAAGCGCGCGAGGCAGGGTTGGTTTTTATTCTTTTTGCGCCCATTGGGTTTGTGGACGTGACGTCGAGTTGGGGTTTTCCGGAAAAATGGAAACGCATCCATGTGGCCGCGGGCGGAATGCTTGCAGAACTTTTTGTGGCGGGGATCGCCGCTGTGATCTGGGGTCTTCTGGAACCCGGCGCGGCCAAGCTCGCGATGTACAACGTGATAATCATGGGCACGATTGTCACATGGTTCTTCAACGCCAACCCACTCATGAAATTTGATGGGTATTATATTTTGTCGGATCTATTAGAGATGCCGAATCTTTATAACAACAGTCTTGGGCTTATTGTTAGGTTGTTCAAGAAATACATGCTCGGTGTCAGGCAAATCGAAAGTCCAGACTGGCGTCAGAGAGAGACCTGGATTTATGCGGTGTACGGATTGTTGGCGGGTATTTGGAAATTTGTAGTCTTTGCAGGCTTATTGATGGCCATGAGCATTCTGTTCAAAGGCGGCGGGGTCGCCATCGCCTTGGCTGTTTTAGCCGCATGGATAGCTTCTAATGCGGCGTCCTCTTACGACTACCTCCGGTATGGTCGGAATATGGAATTCCCTGATCCAAAGGTTTATACTGTTCGGTTGGGTGTAGCGGCTTTGGTGGTGGTCCTCATTTTATTTATCCCTATTGCTCCCACCTTGAATGCGCCTGCGATTGTTGAAATTCATGAGCAGAAGATTTTGCGGGTGGAATGTCCGGGTTTTGTCCGAAAAGTCCTTGTGCATAATGGCGAACAAGTGGCCGATGGTCAGTTGCTGGTGGAAATGGAAAATGAAGATGAGCAGATCAAAACGCGACAACTTGAAATGCGATTGTCACGTCAGGAAGTAAAAAGTCGAATGGCTCTTTCTGAGCAAGATGCCGCGGGGCATCAATATGAGGAGGCTGCACTGCGCGCGCTCCAAACGCAGGTCGAAGAAAAAAAAGGGTACATCGAATCGCTGACTGTGCATGCGCCCCTTGATGGAGTTGCCATGGGCCGAAACCTCGAACAACTCGAAGGTCGATTCCTTCGTGTGGGCGAAGAGATTGTCCGGGTGGGACCGTTGCCTGCGAATGAGGTCACGATTGTTTTTCCACAAGGCCAAGTTGATTATTTTCGGGCACAAAAGGATTTCCCTATCGATATCAAAATCCAAGGACGCCCAGGTGTTTACGACGGTGTGGTTCGAATTGTATCTGAACGGGCTTCAAAGGATATTCCGCACGCGGCACTGACTGCATTGGGTAATGGGCCTTTGTCGGTCGTTCCTATTAAAACCAATGAGAAATCGGGACAAGGTGAGAATTCTGAGAATCAATTTGAGTTAATTTCCCCGGTCTTTACGGCCAAAGCGACGATCAAACCTCCCGATGACGCAATCGAATTGTTCGCGGGAGAAAAAGCTTATGTTCGATTCAAAAGCCGTCTGTCAAAACCGATCTGGAAATTAACGCATCAAAAGTTTGCAGAGGTAATAAATCACCTTCTCCAGCAAGCCGAAGACGCTGCTAACCAACCAAGTTGATCCGGATATTATAAATATTTTTGCAGGATGGGTTTCAGTTTTCTAACTGTCTTGGCGGGCCAATGAGTTTTGGGTGTTACAAGGGCGACTGAAAGTGCGTTGTGACATTCCTCATCTGCAACCAACGGGAAGTTGGGAAGGGCGGCGGCTAAGATTTTTCCTGCCTGCTCCGCATTGGCGCGAAGGTTTGCAAGAACGATGTCGGCGGTCACGGGTTCTTCAGATAGATGCCAGCAATCGTAATCGGTGACAAAACACATGGGCGCATAAGCGATCTCGGCTTCTCTCGCGAGCTTGGCTTCTGCCATATTCGTCATCCCAATGATGTCAAATTTGTTACGTTGATAATAGAGTGATTCTGCTCGGGTGGAGAAGGATGGGCCTTCCATGTTTACATAGGTCCCGCCCATATGAAATGCGGCCCCTGCGTTTCCAGCTCCGTCGGCCAAAATTTGTTGAGTCAGAACTGATGCCGGATCGCTAAAACCTACGTGTGCGACAATCCCTTCGCCGAAAAAGGTGTGGTGCTTTTCTTTGGTGCGATCAAAAAACTGATCCGGAAAAACAATGGACCTTGGTGGATATTTTGCCTGCAACGATCCGACAGCGCTGACGCTCACGATCCATGCAACACCCAGTTTTTTCATGGCCCAGACGTTGGCTCGGTGGTTCAGCTCGCCTGGCAGCAGAGAATGATTTTTGCCATGGCGCGCGAGAAACACAACTTCGCGGCCGCTGAGGAATCCTGACAAAAAAACTTCGGACGGCGTGCCGAAAGGGGTTTTTATTTTTATCGTTTTTTTACGGGTTAACTCTGCCATGTTATAGAGACCGCTTCCGCCGATAATCCCAATCTTTGCCTTTTCCATCCTTCCGCTATAATGAAATTTTTACAGGAGGGCAATCGATGAAATTTTGTATGATTTATTTAACCGCCAAGGATGAGTCTCAAGCGATCAGCATTGCAGAGGTGTTGGTGTCTAGGAAGATGGTGGCCTGCGCGAATATTTTGCCTGGGGCGTTGTCTGTGTACGAATGGAAAGGGAGACTGTTTCGGGAGAAGGAATGCGTCATGGTTCTTAAGACCCGGGTCTCACTCGTCAAAGCAGTGGAAAAGCACATTCGCCAGATGCATTCGTATGAATGCCCGTGCTTTGTTGTGTACGCCATCAGTTCTGGATCCCGCGATTATCTGAAATGGTTAGGGAAGGCGACCCAATCAAAAAAAAGGGGGAGTAAAAGGAACTAGTACGCTGCGGGCGTCGCAGGTGAAGGCGGAGGAAGAGGAATCACTACCGTTGGAACGGGGGCAATTCTTGGGGCCGCTGGTGGCACGGCTATGGGAGCCGTTGTGGGCGTGGCTGACGATTCCTGCGGGCCGGGCGAAGGTGGGCGCACGGTGCCCGGTAAATTTTGGAAGCCGTAATCCAATAAATAGCGAGCGTCCAGCCATTTGTTGGGGCTGTTTAATAAGATGAGGTGCAACTCCCTTTCATTCCTGATGACCGAAGCGGCGTAAGTATGTCTTGAACTGTGGGTCCAACCCGTTTTAGCGGCACCCATTCCAGGATATTTGCCCAGCAACTTATTGTGATTACTGATGGTCTTTGATCGGACACTGGGAAAATAGCAGATCTTTGTGGAGGCAATTTGGCGGAGGACGGGATAGGAGATTGTTTTTTTGAAAATTTTATGGAGGTCCCGCGCGGTTGTGTACTGGCCGGGGGCAGGGAGCCCGTTGGGATTAATAAATTGTGTTTTTTGGCAGCCTAATTCAGAGGCGCGCTCGTTCATGAGGCGAATAAAGTTCCCGTAACTCCCACCGGAAGCACGCGCAAGGGCCAGCGCACTATCGTTGTCCGAGCCAATCAAAACCGAGCAGGCCAAGTCTTTAATGGGAATAACCTCGCCCGGAACGAGGGGAACATGGCTTGGCTCCACACGCGTATCGTCTGCGATGATAGTTACACTGCCGCGGAAACCTGTTTTTTCATAGGCGACGAGAGCCGTCATGAGTTTGGTTGTGCTGGCAGGAGCAAACGGTTGGTCGGCATTGCGTTGAAATAAAACAGCACCGGTCATCACATCAATGAGAAGCGCACCTCGGGCCTTAACCTTGTCGTTAAGTTGAGTAGCGGTCAGTCGCTCTGTCACCGCAGGGCCCGCTTTCTTTTTCTTCTTTTTGGAATTCTTTCCAGAGGCTTCGGCCAGCATGGGGTTTAATAAACAGAGAACGAAAAGAAGGCTGATAGATCGTTTAAACATGGTTAATCCGTAAAACCTTCACGATAAGCAGGCTTTCGTCAAGAAATGAGTATGTAAAATAAAAAAAAAGAGCATGGGCGGCGCGAATTGCGACAGGCCACCTTGACGAAAGGTCATTTCTCCCATACAAGTGTAAGTGATATTTTACAATAACCCCAAAGGAGCTTTATGACTGAACCAAGTAAAAATTTTCTCGCTGCCGACGTTGATATAAAAGGGACTATTAAGTTTGCCTCAGATCTTATATTTGACGGCAAAATCGAAGGCGAAATTATTTCTGAAGGTGGCACATTGACCGTCGCTGAAAACGCCCAAGTCAATGGCGAAATTAAAACGAAATCCGTTGTCGTTGTCGGCAAAGTGAATGGCAACATTACTGTGACCGAAAAGGTCGAGCTCAAGGCTAAGGCTCAGCTTTTTGGTGATCTGCGCGCTGCGCGTTTGGTCATTGAAGATGGTGCGACGTTTGTGGGTAAATCTGATGTGACTCCTAACAAGATTTCCATGCCCGGCCAAAGCCAGCAGGGTAAGTCCGCCAAAGAAGAAGAACAGGAACGTCGTTCCATCTTTGGTAATAAATAGTCAACTGCACCCACTAGGGTGCTTAATTTTTTAAATTTGATCCTTTTTTCTTCCAAGCCCAAGAAAGCTGAAGTGGTGTGTCCGCATTGCGGGGCACACCAGATGGAACCCGTTTCTGCTATTTCAACGGTGTGCCGCAGTTGCGGGAAAAATTTCAAACTCGAAAAGGCTCTTAAACCTCGGAAACCGAATGTCTCTAAAGGTAAGGACTTTCGGACAATCAATTGTTTCGACTGTCATACCTTACTCGAGGTCGCAGGGACTGCCATTTCAACGATCTGTCACACGTGCAGTCGTCATATCGATCTGAATGACTACACGATTTCAGTCATTTCTGGGCGTAGTCTCGAGACCAAAGGCGCTTTGTATCTCACTGAAAAAGGTTCCTTAACGGCGGAGAAAATCACGGTGAGCTATGCGCAGATTAAAGGCCGATTAAAGGTTAAGTTTCTAAAATGCGAGGGCATCGTCGAATTGTACCCAACAGCCATCGTGGATGGAGATATTTTTGCCAAAGAACTCAAAGTCATGGCTGATGCCCGGTTTACTATCGCTCAACAGGTCGAGGTCGATGCGGCTGAAATTATGGGGACAGTGCGCGGAAAATTGATTTGTCATGGAAAAGTTAAGATCGAAAAGAACGGATTTTTTGAGGGGGATTTGATTGCTAAAGCGATCGATATGGCTCCCGGCGGCACTTTGCGCGGGCCGATGCGCATCAACAACGCCCCCGAACTCGAGAAACCTTCCGCGTTGGTGGCTCCTGATCGTCCGCTGATCATCGAAGGTTCAAAGTGAAACCTCTTGCCGGATTGGTAAGTTAACTGCTAAATAGAAAGCCCTTTTATTATGATCCATCACATTGCGTTATTTAAATTAAAGCCGGGCGTTACCGAGGCTAAGCTTGACGAAATGATCCTCGAAAGCCGGATTCGCCTTTTGAAAATTACAGGGGTCAATAATCTTAAAGTGGGTAAGAACATCGATACCGCTCATGCGCATCAATTTTTTTACGCCGTTGACCTTGAAAACCCTGATCGTGTTGATATTTTTCTCAATGACGCTCTCCTCCTTAAATATCAAGAAGAGATCATTAAGCCTAATACTTTAGAACGGTCCAATTTTTGCTTCGAAATGGAAACGAACAAGACCCGACTTTCTAATTAAAATTGCCCTAAGGTTGCCCCTTCGTTTTCTCATTGCATCGGCTTCACTCCTCGGGTCAGATCCATAAAAGATCTTTAACTCAAACAAAGATCCGGTTTTGTGACTGTCAGATTTCTTTAAGGCCCTGAGACTATTTTATTGAGAATTCAGTAAAAACTATCTACAAAAGGGGTTCACACTCTAAAACCCGATAAAGCCAAATACGTTAGCTTTAATTCATAAAACCGCCCTTCTATGAGTTCCAATTTATTATTCCATTACTCTGCAGTACGGGAAGTAAGTCCTTTTTCTGTAACTGAAATTAACGAGACGTTACCTCTGGATATTTATCCCTTTTTTATGGCATCCCAAGTTCTGGCGTATGGAGTGGACGGGACAGGAATGCAGGGGCTCGATTCACGCGCTTGTGAGCATCCACCTTACCATAGTCAGTATGGGTCCTTTTCCTACATGGACGACGACTTGTACATGTGGCATTCGGGCATGAAATCTACGCACAACCGGTTGCAAATGTTGCGCATGCCGATGGGGTGGATTGATTACCTTTTGGTCATCGACGGGGAAGAGTTTAACGCGGAGGCAATTGCAGAAAATGCCACTCAATGGAAAAGGCACTTTGATTTGCGTCGGGGTGTTCTCACCATTAATTACCGCCTTAAAAATGTGGATGTTGAAATTGGAGCCTATGTCGCAAAAGGTTCCGTCATCCCGGTTTACCAATTTAAATTCAGTTCGGTTGACGGGGGGACACACGATATCATTTTACGGAGTAGTGTTCACCTCACCATGCGTTCTGGGGAAACACTTTTCCCGCACTTGCCACAGGCATGGGTTGAAGACGACATGACGGGGTTCACTCTCAATGTGAGTTCAGATGATAACGTTAAACTATTGGAGCCTTACACGATTACATTTGGAATCCAAGGTGGAGCCCCGAACAGAATTAAAAATGGATTGGAGATTGAAAAAAGTTTACAGGCCTCAGGTAAGGAATCCGCCTCGTGCTCGGTTGTCTTTTATTTCGGCTCAAACCAAACAGGGACCTCAGGGGATGACCTCTGCCGCAAAGGACTTCGCGAACCGCTGAGCCTTAGGGATCATGTTGAGCACATGGAACTGTACTGGAAAACGCACGCCTCCGTTTCAACTGGGGATCAACGGCGGGATTACCTGTATCATTTTTGTTTGTGGTTATGTGATTTCGGGACAGACATGCGATTCGGTGCCCAATGCTGTGGGAACTTTGTACCTCTTCATTTAGGGGACATGGTGTTTTGGGATTCACATTACATCACCGATGGGTTGCTCCACGCAGGGGAACTCGAAGCAGGGGAAACTTTCGTCATGTGGCTTAAAAAAGTGATGGGCCGAGATGGAAAAAGACCTTTTTGGTGGATGGTCCATTACAACGGACAGGCTGATCAAGATGATACAGCTTACACATCCTTATGTGCCCATGCCATGAGTGCCATCAAGGTGGCCATGTTCTCGAATAAGAAGGATATTTTTGAAGCGTGTAACGAAATCGTGCAGAACGTGGCGAAATATGCCGTAACCAACTTCTTTGAAAAAACCGATAAAGGCTGGATACTCTCAGCGCCTTCAACGACTGATATTACGTTCTCTTCGGAGTTTACGGACAAAGCTAAGAACAACACCTTTACGCATTGTTGGTTTTTGAGCATTTTGCTGAAGGCCCTCGAATTCGGTCAGCGCTCGGGTAAATCATACGATCATCTCATGGCGTGTAGTGAAATCATAAATCACTTTTATTTAGAGCAAAACGACCGGGAGTATTTAGATCAAAAAGACGGAAGAACAGGGGGCCGTTACGATTCATACATACCGGTGCTTTGTTATCCAACTGAAGGACATCACTGGGTCGATGGCGACAAATACCGGCATACCCGCATGCTGCATGAAATATACACCAACAACATGGCTGTCAGGAACATGAAGATGCCATGGCCCATGTTATGGGGCGCCGCAAGTGATTTACGTGTGGGGTTATCAGATGCCGCAGAGGCTCGGATTTCTAATGCCCTGATGTATGTTTACGGCCCAGGTTACTTTGCGGAATCGTATAGCGAGGGTCAGGTCAGTGTTTCAGAACCGTACCTGACGACGTGCGGCACGTTTTTAACCGTTCAAAGTGAACAGTTCTTTTATGTCGATTTTTTTGAGAATAAGATGCGCCTCTTTAGCAACTGCGGACGTATGCAGGAGTTAACCAAAATTTCTTTTGAACGTTTACGTGGATACGGTGGGTTACGCGCTAACGGGACGTACACACCGGATTCGCTTGAGGTGGTTTTAGAAGGTGGTTCGGGACAGGTCTTTGAAATTGATGTTTTTGTGCCTTACAAATTGCGTGGTTTAAACGTGGTAGTCAAAATAAACGGGAACATCCATTCGTTCGAACGCGAGCCAGTTGAATATGAAACCTTTATCGATTGTGAAGATCATTGGCGGACGGTTTCCTTGGCGTCAAAAACGATAAAAATAAAGGATGTGGCCATCATCGGGACGACAGTGATTGAAGTGAGTGAAGGGCGACCTGAGATAGAATCGGTTAAGGCTGAACAAATTTTTATTTACGACTTTTGCGGGTTGGGAACGCAGCTGGGTGGAATCCTTCAAAAAAATCAGATGGAAGTTTGTCGCACCTCGTCCATCCGGGCGTTTCTTAAGAAAATGAAAGAGGCTGATTATTGTATCTTTACGGACACCGAAGCTCAGTTGTCTCCCGAGCAAGCAAACGAACTGGAAATTGCGGTTCGCCAAGGGGCAAGTATGATTTTCTTTTTCGAGCAGGGCCTTACCACCAACAAAGAAATGTCCGCGATGCTTGGTTTGTCGTTATCGCATGCCGCAGGTCATCGTTGGAATATGACCCTGCGCGATGTAAAGTTACTCCGAGGGCCGAGTGCGCCGGGGGACTTGGCTGATGGGATAACATTTAAGGATGTCGTTCAGTTGGAGGGGACTGTGCAATCTGATGTGAAAGTTCTCTACACGGACGAAGAAGGTAACCCTTACTGCACTTTCCGAAAGTTAGGAAAAGGTCGAGTTTTATGGATTGCGAGTGGTCAACTGCACCTAGCCAAACGTGAATTCTTGCAATCCAAAGAATGGCAAGATTGGTTTGTGAAGATCGTGCGGTTCTGGAAAGAATTTTAAGTGGTCACTGGACGGCCAACGCGGAGGCCAGGCAATGAGCCATGTTTTTGAAACGGGGGTTGACGAATCCAAGCGCTTGGGTATTATTATTCACAGCATACCTGTCAAGCCTCTAGCGCAAGCCAAGCTCAAATGTGGCGGGTTTTTTATTGCCCTGATTCCGGCAAGGAAGGGGCATCGTGAAATATAACAAGCCCACCCTCTCATTCGAGCAACAGACCGACCAGCCTCTACAACGCGGATTCCAGGCAGACCGCACCCGATTGATCGAGACGTTAAGCCAGGTCAGCTACTACCGTCTAAGTGCTTATTGGCATCCATTCACCCGCCCCGATGATTCTTTCGTGCCCGGCACGACGTTGGAAAAAGTCTGACGTCGCTACACCTTTGACCGCCAGTTGCGCCTTTTAGTCATGGACGCGATTGAGCGCGTGGAAGTCGCGGTTCTCCGCACCTTGATGGTTGAGCAACATGCGCGGAAATATGGGCCGTTTGGTTATCGTGACGCCAAAAATTTTCGCCCGGAATTTACCGGACCCGATCATCAGCGCATGGTGGGCGAATTTGACGCCGCCGCACTGGCCGCGATCAAATCTGAATTTCCGAAGGTCACTGACTTTGAGCGCGAGTTTCCATCGCTGTGCTTTGCACTGGCAACCGGCGTTGGCAAAACGCGACTCATGGGGGCATTTATCGCTTATTTGCATTTGGCGCGTGGCGTGAATAATTTTTTTGTTCTCGCTCCGAATCTGACGATTTACAACAAGCTCATCACGGACTTCACGCCGAACACCTCGAAATACGTGTTCCAGGGCATCGGTGAGTTTGCTATCCATCCGCCGACCATCATCACCGGCGACAACTACGAGCAAGGCGAAGGAGTTCGCGGCGGCAGGCTGTTTGAGGAAGGCATCCACATCAACATCTTCAACATCTCGAAGATCAACACCGAGGTACGCGGCGACAAAGCTCCACGCATCAAGCGGCTTTCCGAGTACATCGGCGAGAGCTACTTCGCGTACTTAGCCAAGCTCGACGACCTCGTGTTGCTGATGGACGAAGCCCATCGCTACCGGGCATCGGCCGGGTTGAAGGCGATCAACGA
>ENA-ORBV01010625-ORBV01010625.1-microbial-mat-metagenome-genome-assembly--contig:-NODE-10625-length-14678-cov-5.569208_pt1 | contig 14678 bp, 8 predicted proteins | sample MGYA00237777_ERZ505514 | MGnify/ENA primary metagenome ERZ505514 (study PRJEB26160, sample SAMN06269048) | microbial mat metagenome | isolation source: Oligotrophic lake microbial mat | place... | reverse complement strand
GTGGACGCCACGGCGAAGCCGTTCGCCATCGATCTGGTCAACAAGTCGGGCAAGGACAAGGGCCGCTCGTGGAAGGGCATCTTCCGCCACGTGAAGACCGACCGCCTGCAGATCTGCGACAACGCGCCGGACGGCTCGAAGGACCGGCCGAAGGAGTTCGCCGCGGGTGCCGGGTCGGGGCACGTCCTCGTCACGATGGAGCGCATCAAGCCGTAGTGCAAGCGGCTCGCTTGCTCCTGCAAGCGAGCCGCTTGCACCACGATCGCGGGAGACGGAAACGCTATCGGAGATGAAGGTCGCTGGTTTGGGCCCGTGGCATGCGGCAGAACGTGGCTGCACGATCCGGCGGGATTTCGATTGACGCTCGGCTGCCGCTTCCCGACAATTAAGACTGACGCTGGATCATTCTTTTGGATTTACCGCGTGACCACTCTCCATAGCGACGCCCATCGGGCGGCAACGGGGCCACGGCGTGGAATCTTGTTGGCCGACGACGATGCGGCGGTCCTCGGCGTGACCGAGGCCGAGATCCGGGCCATCGAAGAGGCAGGCGAGCCGAGGCGACTGGTCACCGTATCGGCTCCACGAGCTGGCGTCGTCGTCCACCGCGGCATCTCGGTGGGCACTGCCGTTGATCCCTCGACGGAGCTGCTCACGATCGCGGACCTATCTCGCGTTTGGGTGCTGGCTGAGATTCCGGAAGCCGACATCCCCTACGTTCAGCGGGATACACCGGCGCAGCTCGAGTTTGTGGCCTCGGGCCGACCGCCGTTCGAAGGGCGGGTCGATTTCCTCTATCCGACGCTCACCGAGCGGACGCGGACCTTGCGTGTGCGCTTCGTGGTCGCGAACCGCGACGGCTCTCTGCGTCCAGGCCTCTACGGCGCCGCCGACTTCCAGGTGAGACCTCATGAAGCGCTTACCGTTCCGCGTGACGCAATCGTCGACATCGGCGAAACTCAGCATGTCTTTGTCGTCGAGCAAGAGGGTCGCTTCGCGCCCCGGCCCATCAAGCTGGGCGCCCGACTTGAGGATCGCGTCGAAGTGCGCGAGGGCCTGAGCGAAGGAGAATCGATCGTTGCTTCTGGTGTGTTCCTCATCGACTCGGAGAGCCGACTGCGCGCCTCGGGGGGCGGCACCGGTCACGCGCACGGTGCACGTCAGGAAGACAAGTCATCCGCGCCGAGCTCACCGCCGAGCTCGCGTCACGAGGGGCATTAGGAGCCGCCGTGATCGAGCGAATCATCGAATCCTGCGCGAAGCGTTCCTGGCTCGTCTTTAGTGCGACGGGCCTCTTCATCGTGTGGGCAATCGTCGCGATGCAGCGGACGCCGCTCGATGCGATCCCGGATCTTTCCGATCCGCAGGTCATCGTCTTCACCGACTGGATGGGCCGGAGCCCCGATCTCGTCGAGGACCAGATCACCTACCCGCTCGTGCGTGCGCTGCAAAGCACGCCCCAAGCACGGACAGTGCGCGGCTACTCGATGTTCGGGATGAGCTTTATCTATGTCATTTTCGAGGACGGCACCGACATCTACTGGGCGCGCACCAGGATCCTCGAACAGCTCGGCCGTGTGCAACAGATCTTGCCGCCAGACGTCGCTCCCGTCCTGGGCCCGGACGCGAGCGGCGTCGGCTGGGTGTTCCAGTACGCGCTCGAGGACACGACGGGACAACTCGATCTTGCTCAGTTGCGCGAGCTGCAAGACTTCACGATTCGTCCCACGCTTCAGGCGGTCGCTGGGGTTTCCGAAGTCGCGTCGTTCGGTGGCTTTGAGCGCCAGTACCAGATCGTCCTCGACCCGAATCGCCTCGCTGCGTACGGGATCTCGCTCGCCGACGTGACCCGCGCTGCGCGGGACGCAAACTCTGAAGTCGGGGCACGTGTGCTTGAACTTGCGGGACGCGAGTACGTCCTGCGTGGCCGCGGCTACGTCAAGACCCTCGCGGATCTCGAGGCGAGTGTCGTGAGCGTCGGTGCGGGGGGGACGCCCGTCCGCTTGCGCGATGTCGCGCGCGTTCAGTTCGGTCCGGAGATCCGCCGAGGTGCCGCGGACTGGAACGGCCGGGGTGAAGCCGTCGGAGGCATCGTTGTGATGCGAATCGGATCGAACGCACTGGAGGTCAACGGCGCCATCAAGTCCGAGATTGCACGACTGAGCTTGCCCTCTGGCGTGCGCATCGTTCCGACCTACGACCGTTCCGATTTGATCCGTGGTTCGGTTGCGACGCTGACGGGCACACTGATTCAGCAAGGCGTCATCGTGGCGCTCATCTGCCTCATTTTCTTGTTCAGCCTTCGCTCTGCCATTGTTGCCATCGTCGTCATTCCTCTCGCGGTCTTGATGACCTTCATTCCTGCTTTTCACCTTGGAATGACGATCAACATCATGTCCCTGGCCGGGATCGCGATCGCTGTGGGTGAGCTCGAGGACGCGTCCACCACATTCGTCGAAAACGCCGCGCGTAAGCTCTCGCTTGCACCGGTGGACGGTGCAGACAGGCGCCGCATTATCCTCGATGCGCTGAAGGAAGTCGGACGCCCCACCTTCTTTTCTCTCTTGCTCGTCACCGTCAGCTTCGTTCCCCTTCTCAGTTTGACCGGACAAGCTGGCCGCCTGTTTCGCCCACTCGTGCTCACGCACACGTTCGCCACGTTCGCGGCGGCGCTGCTTTCCGTGACGCTGGTCCCGCCCCTCATGCTGCTCGTGATGCGCGGCAAGTTTCGCAAAGAAGAGAAGAACCCCGTCAGTCGCATCCTCACCAGGATCTATCGACCTCTGGTCCGCTACGCGGTCAAAGCGCGATGGTTGGTCCTTGGAGCCGCAGCCGTTTTGCTCGTGGCGACGGTGCCGGTTGCGATGCGCCTCGGATCAGAGTTCATGCCGCCGCTCAACGAGGGCTCTCTGCTCGTCATGCCGACGACCTTCCCAGGCATCTCGATCGAAGAGGCACGTCAGGCACTCACGGCCCAGCACCGCATCATCAAGAGCTTTGCGGAGGTGGAGTCGGTGCATGGCAAGGCCGGCCGAGCGGAGACGGCAACCGATCCAGCACAGCTCGACATGATCGAAAGTGTCGTGGCCCTGCGACCCACGGAGAAGTGGCCGAAGCGATTCACGTCGCGTTGGTACAGCGGCGCCCCCGATTGGCTCAAGGTGCCGTTCCGATGGATTTGGAGTGAATCGCGTTCGCGTACCATCGAGGAACTCAGCCGTGACATGGATGCTGTGCTCCGGATGCCCGGCTATCAGATGGCGATTGCGCCGCCGATTCGGACGCGAATCGACATGCTGACAACCGGCGTCCGTACCCCCGTCGGCATCAAGGTCTTCGGCACCGACCTCGCCGAGATTGAACGCATTTCCGTCGCGTTGGAAGGGATGCTGCGCGGCGTTCCGGGGACGCGCAGTACGTTTGCAGAGCGTCAGACGGGACGCGAGTACATCGACGTCGTCCCCGATCGAGAAGCCATTGCGCGCTATGGATTGACCGTGCGTGACGTACACGACGTCGTCGAAGCAGCCGTCGGCGGAATGAAGGTGTCGACCGTGATAGCGGGTCGCTCGAGGTTTTCAATCAACCTGCGCTACGCCTCGGACTACCGGGCGGATCCTGAAGCGCTTCGCGGCATCCTCGTCCCGGTTTCCGCATCGGAGCCCGTGGCTGAGGTGGAGCTCGGTGGGTCGGGTGCAGGCTCGTCCCCGCAGGCGAGCAGCATGCAAGGTGGCGCGTCGTCCTCGCGCGCCGGTGCAGGCTCGATGGGAGGCATGGCCAGAGGCGGTGCAAAGAGCTCCGGCGCGCAGATGGGTTCTTCCGGGGCCGCGAACCCGGCACCCGGGATGGGTGGACCTTCCGCTTTCGCTCCGGATCCGAGTGATCGCTGGCGACCGTCCGGGGCGACGGTGCCCCTCGGCGCGATCGCGGACATACGTGTCGTGACTGGCCCACCGATGATCAAGGACGAGAACGGCATTCTCGTCGGCTACGTGTTCGCCGATATTGATGCGTCCAAGCGCGATCTCGGTGGTTGGGTGAACGACGCCAAGCAGCTCGTCACGCGTGAGCTGTCGCTGCCTGCGGGCTATCGGTTGCAGTGGACGGGCCAGTACGAGTTCATGGAGGAGATGCAGGCGCGCATGACCTGGGTGGTGCCGCTTACCCTCCTGCTGGTCATCTTTCTTCTTCGCAGAGCCATGCGCGGGTGGGCTCAGACCGGAATGGTTCTTAGCAGCCTGCCTTTTGCGCTGACCGGAAGCATCTGGCTGCTTTTCTTTCAGGACTACAACCTCTCGACCGCGGTGTGGGTGGGTCTCATTGCCGTCATCGGAACGGCGTCCGAGACCGGAATTCTCATGGTCGAGTTTCTCGATCAAGCGGTGTCGCAGCGTCTGGAAGCCAATCCCTCCCTCGACTTGAACGACGTCAATGAAGCGATCGTAGACGGGGCTTCGTCGCGCGTGCGACCTCTCGTGATGTCGGTGGCCAGCACGGTGCTGGGCCTGCTGCCTCTGCTTTGGGAGGCGGGCCCAGGCGCCGACGTGTCCGCGCGCATTGCCGCTCCCGTCGTGGGCGGTTTGGTATCGTGTTTGGTTCTCACGCTGCTCGTGCTGCCCGCCGCCTACACGATCTGGCGCCGGCGCCAAGTGCGGGTGGGGCGCCAATCCGAAGCTCAGGCAAGCGTTCAAAATGCTTGAGATTCCGAGTCAGCAGTGTTCCCGGACCGGCACAAGCAGGCATCAACTCGAAGGCAGTGATCGACGTGCGGACGCCTCGAATTCTTCAGCCTCCTTCGCCGTAAGCCTTCCCTGGCTATTCAACGCAGCTTCAAGCACACCCGGATTCGCTTGGCGACGAAGGAAGTCTTCCAACGCTTCTTGGATAATGCGGGAGAATCCCTTTTCGCCGCGGCGAGCCGCGAGCTCAACGAGGCGTGTTCGTTGGCCATCTGCCAATTCAATTGTGGTGCGCATGCTCGTAGTTTACGGCCACGCACATGCATGTGCTACGGTCAGCGCAGCACAAAGCCTTCTGCCCTTCGCGCGCTTGTCACCGTAGACAGGTGGGCAGCGGGCTTGACGCGTGAGGTACCGTGTACATGTGACAAGTTCGGCTGAGGTAATCCAAATGACGACGAAAAATTTCCGCATTCGACAAGATCGTGGTCCCTGGTTCGTCGCGGGGGCGATTGGCTTGTTGCTCTCTGGCTGCATGGGCGACCACGGCGGTGGCCATTCGGCTCACATGAACCTTCCCGCGTTGCCACCCATGATCCGACCTACGCCAGACGGTGAAGTTTTGTCCCCGACGCTCGCGCCTGACGAGAACCCCGATCCCGGCGTCGTCGAGTTGAATCTCCGTGCATCGCCCGCGTCGCTTGCGTACTTGCCGCAACAACCCGCTTCGGTGTGGGCGTTCAATGGCACGATTCCAGGGCCGCTCATTCAGGCGAACAAGGGCGACACCGTCATCGTTCATTTCAAGAACGACTTACCCGAGCCGACCACAATCCACTGGCACGGTGTGCGTGTTCCGAATGACATGGACGGCGCGGGCCGACTTTCGCAGCCCATTCCTGCGGGCGGGACCTTTGACTATCGGTTCACCGTCCCAGATGCCGGGCTGTTCTGGTACCACCCGCACGTGCGGTCGGACGTGCAGGTGGAAAAAGGACTCTACGGGGCCATCCTTGTCCGCGATCCTGGCGAGTCATCTCTCGGTGTGGTTGTCGATCGTGTCGTTGTGCTCGACGATGTACGCGTCGATCCGAACACGGGGCAGACCGTAGACGAGTTGAACTCGCGAACTGAGATGATGGGGCGCGAAGGCAACTTGCTGCTCGTCAACGGTCGTCCCTCCAACGCGGCGTTGACCGTGCCCGCCGGGGCGAGGGTGCGGCTGCACGTGGTCAATGCGGCAAACGCTCGCTATTTCAGCCTGTACCTGAGCGGGGCTAAAATGGCTCAGATTGGAGGCGATGGCGGTCTGCTCGTGGCACCACGCGCGACAACGACATTGGTCCTGGCACCAGGCGAGCGGGCCGATCTGCTGATTGATGTGAACGCCGCCGCCACCTTGAAATCGGGGCTTTACGAGCGGGCCATGGGCGCTGGCAGCGGCGAGGACATGGACCTACTCCGCTTTGTGCTGAACACGGATGCCCCAGCCATGACGGCGGCACCAGATCTGCCGACATCCCTACGAACGATCGACACGCTTCCCGTTCCCTCGAAGATGCAGACCCTGACCCTCAACGAGAGCATGGCGCACCAAGGGTGGACCTTCACCATCAACGGTAGGGCGTTTCCAAATGTCCCGGCGCTCGAAGCCACTCTCGGATCGAGGCAGCTTTGGAACGTAAAAAACGACAGCTATATGGATCATCCGCTGCACGTCCACGGTTTTTTCTTTCAACGGCGCGACGTGCCCGAATGGAAGGACACCATCAACATTCCTGGCCGATCGACCGTCCCGATCATCGTCGACTTCGCAAACCGGCCCGGCGCCACAGGCGACTGGATGTACCATTGCCACATTCTCGAGCACGCAGAGGGCGGGATGATGGGCGAAGTGCAGATACGATAGCCGCATGGTTCATTGTGCCGCGACACCGATGCCCACGGCGATGACGAACAGCGCGAAGCCAACCCGCAGCTTCAACACGGAGACACGTCTCGCCACGCGCGCGCCAACGATGGCGCCGAGAATGGCCGCGGCAGTGAGCATGGCGACAAGCTCGAAGTCGAGTCGATCGCCGCTCAGGTGGCCGAGGAACCCAGCGGCACTGTTGATCGCGATGACGAGCAGGGAGGTCCCAACTGCCTTTCGCATGTCCAAGCCAGTAAAGGCGATCAGCGCGGGAACGGCGAGGAATCCTCCTCCAACCCCCAGAAAACCGGAGACTGCCCCCACCGCCGCGCCGGCAATCAGCGCGTGCGCCAGCCGCGGGCTTGAGGGCCTCTCGGTGTTGCCAGCTGCGGTTGCTCGTCGCTGACCGAGGAGCATCCAGGCGCCGACGACCATCAGCATCACCGCGAAGGTGAGCATCAGTGCGCGCCCGGAAGCCAGAGGGGTAAGTCTCGCCCCCACGTACGCGGTTGCGACGCCGGCCCCTCCGAAGAGCAGAGCCACGCGATGGTCAACCTGACCACGTCGGTGGTGGGCATAGCTTCCAACGAGGCTCGTCGTACCGACGATCGCGAGGGACATGCCAATCGCCGTCGAGGGAGTGAGGTGAGCGACGTACACCAGGACGGGGACGGCGAGGATGGAACCTCCGCCCCCAAAGATGCCGAGCGCAAACCCAACGAGGATCATCAGTGCGAGCGTTGGTGCCAGCGTCGCGTCCATGTCACGCCACACCACAGGCGAGGTTCGCGGGAACGGCGATGTCCATCAACGTGGGGTTCTCCAGTTTCAGCCCGCGCATCAGTTCGACGTATTCGCGCTCCGATGGGAGTTGAAGGCGTGGGTTGTGGGCCCGCTCTTCACCGATCGTGCTCACGGTCCAGCCCTTGTAGTCGTGCGCGGGATAAACAAGCGTCGCGTCCGGAAGCTTCATCAGCTTTCCGAATAGGCTTTCGTACTGCGCATGCGCGTCGCCGTTCTGGAAGTCTGTCCGGCCCGTGCCCCGAATGAGCAGCGTGTCGCCCGTGAAAACGCGATCCGGCATCACGAAGCTGTACGAGTCGTCCGTGTGGCCGGGCGTGTAGAGTGCGCGAAGCTCGATGCCGTCGACCTTGATGAGCTCGCCGTCTTCGACCTTTCGTGATACGCATTCGGCTTTGCTTTGCGATCCCATGATGGAGACGCAGTTCGTGGCGGCTCTGAGGTCGCCGAGGGCGGTGACGTGGTCGGCGTGCACGTGGGTGTCGACCGCGAAGACGAGGCGCAGGTCGAGCTCCTTGATGAGCTGCAAGTACTTGTTGAGCTCCTCTTTCACAGGGTCGATGATCAGCGCCTCGCCGCCAGGTCGCGACGCGAGCAAGTACGAGTAGGTGCTCGACTCGCGCTCGAAGAGTTGTCGGAACAACATGGTTCACTCCCTTCTTTCATTCGTGACCGAACAGGCGCCGAAGAATGGATGGCTTTGTGCCTGCTTCCTTCTTCGGCTTCTCGCGGCAAGTGCACCGCTCCTCGCGAGGGACGTAACGGAGAACTTGCTCCACGTGCATGCCGCACCCGGCGTACGAGGGTTTCTTACATTTGGCGCATTCGATTCTTCGACACATGCTGTTTCTCCTTTGACGCGGAACACCCGCGAGGAGTAAGAGCCCGCTACAGCGCCAGAGGGTTCGGGCGTTCGCTTTGCACTGCCCAGGCCCGAACGGCTGCCTTGACCCTCGCCTGAACCTCGGGCGGCACCTCTTCCGTGCGCGCGCGCTGGCACGCCAAGAGCGCCCGCTTCAACGCGTCGCACGTGGCCCCGCACTGGGAGCAGGTCTCGATGTGCTTCTCCATCGCGGAACAATCGCTCTGACTGAGGTCGCCTTCGAGCTTCTTCGACCACAGCTCGACGACCTCGGGACAGCCAGTCCGCACCTTCTCGCGCTGAGGCTCGAGCAGCGGGAGGAACGCGGCGCGGAGTGCTTCGCGGGCTCGATGGAGCCGGCTCTTCAAAGCGTCCACCGTGATCCCGATGGCCGAGGCGGCATCAGGCGCCGACAGCCCCTCGACGTCGCGCAGTAGGATGACCTCGCGGTGTTCCTCCGAGAGGCGATCGAGTGCCACCGAGAGCGCCGACGCGATTTCCTGGTCGGCCACCCGGGTCTCCGGGGATGGGGACGGGTCCTGGGATTCGGCGAGCCGTTCGTCGCTCACAGTGGGCTGATTCTTGAGCCCGCGGCGCTTCCTCGCGCATGCGCTCCGGGTCAGTGCGAAAACCCAGCTCGTGAGCGAAGAGCGGCCTTCGAAGTCTCTCAGGTGCTGCGTCACATTGATGAGCGTGTCCTGGAGAACATCCTCCGCGTCTTGAACGTTCTTGCACATGCGAAGTCCGAACCGATTGATCGAGGGCGCGACCGTCAGAAGGACGCCCTCGATGGCCGCGGCATCACCTTGGCGCGCCCGCGCGACCATTTCGGTGATGTCGGCGGCGGTGGTCGTCTGATCGGAAGCAGGCATCACGCCTCCTATTTAGCGCGGAACCGCGGCTTCGCGTACCACCGTTTCATCCCACCGAATACCACGCGCGTCAAACACAAGGGCAGGTGCCGTGCTCACTTAGTCGATGGGGCGAATCTTGCACATGTTGTCGCAAGCGACGCCGGGTTCGCATTGCTCGCCGAATGCGGATTGAATGCGGCCGTCCCCACAGTATGCTGCCACGGTGCACGCGGTTGAGCACTTGCCGACGCCGTAGGGATTGATCTCGTTGGCACCGCCGAGGTCGCATGCCTCCGCGCCGCTTTTGATGTTGTCACCACAATAGCCCGCCAGCGTGCAGTTGGCGTTGCAGGTTCCGTAGGCACCCGTGTTCTTGCCGTCGTCACACTGCTCACCGGGATCCTTGAATCCGTTGCCGCATTTTTTCTTGCAGCGCGTGTCACAGCCGCTGCCGGCAGTGCCGTTTACGCCATTGCCTTCGTCACACTCTTCGGGCACCTGAAGCGTTGCATCGCCGCACGAAGCGAGCGGCACAGCGGCCGAACAATCCGGTACGCATCCGCCCGCCTTGCCGTCATTGACACCGTCGTCGCACTTTTCTCCGTTGTCCACATCAACCGTCTTGTCGCCGCAATACGGTGCTGGCCGACACCGCGTCGTACACATGTTCTTGCCGTACGGCATGCTCATGTTGGCCATGCCCGCGTCGCAGATCTCGCCTGCAGAGTCTTGAACCGTGTCGTCACCACAGCGCGGTCCCAACTGACACCCCGGTGCGCAGGTGCCGTAGGTGCCGTCATTCTTGCCGTCGTCGCAGGCCTCGGCGCTGTTGGGGATGCCGTCGCCGCAGCGCGGGCCGAAGAAACAATCTGCACGGCACTTGCCGTAGACGCCGGTATTGTTGGCCTTGCCGCTATCGCATTCCTCGCCGGGATCCGGCATGGCATTGCCGCACTTCAACTTGCAAGTCGCCATACAGTTGCTCGCCGAGGTGCCGTTCTTGGCGACGCCCTCATCGCACTCTTCGCCATCGGTAACTGCCCCGTCGCCGCAGCTCGGGCCAAGTTGGCAGGTGCTGGTACAGTATCCGTAGCCCTTGCCGTTGTCCGGCCCCTGATCGCACGCTTCACCGTAGGCGCCGTCGAGTTTCATGTCGCCGCAGGAAGACGCCCACACGCAACCCGGGCCGCACTGCTTGGCCCCGGTACCCGAGTACTGAGACAGGTTGGCGCCGTCATCGCACAGCTCCCCATTGCTGGTCATGGCGTCGCCGCAGCGGGCAGGCAGCGTGCAATTTGAATTGCAAGTGCCGTACGCGCCCGTGTTTTTGGCCATACCCAGATCGCATGCCTCATCGCGTGTCACGAAACCATCACCGCAAACCGGGCTGCATACACTACGGGTCGCGGTGAAATTTGAAAGCGTCAATCGGTAGTTCGATTGAGTGGTACGACGTTCGGCCTGGAAGACGACGATTTCGTAAACCCCGTTGGGAGCAAGACCCAGATCGACAGTTCTACGGTTATTGCAGTCAGTGGTCACCAGGTCACAGACGTATCCTCTGCCGTTTGTGGCATCAAGGATAACGCTGCCGCTTGTTACGCCATGCACGCCGCCGATATCGACCGCCAGCGTCTTGTTGATGAAGACCCAGACGTCGTCGTCACCGCGGAAATCCAATCGTTCTCCACCCTTGTACTCGAACCAGTAACGAACTTCCGACGTGAAGTGGAAATTATGCGCGAATGAATTGTACGAATAATTTCCCCATCCCAATCCATCCAGAGGAAAGAAATTCGAGTTGTCGTAGCGGTATTCTCCGGTCATCAATTTCGTAAACGTCAGCGTGGACTTGACGGTCTTGTTGAAATTGGCATCGTCCTTGTACCACACGCCAAAATAGTCAAACGTGATGCCCGGATTGTTGTTTGTGGTTCTGGCTTTGTTGCCGGCCACATGAACCGGCTTGCCGTCCGACCCCAGCATGGTCATAACGATTCCCGTCTCTGCTCCGAGATACTGTTCGAAATCCGGGTGGCCGTTCGTTTGGTTGTGCGCTTTGAAATCACGGTACGTGATGGGCAAGATCAAGGGATCGGCTTGCACGGCCATCGGCTGACAGTCGTAGCCTTTTTCTACCTTGCAGGTTGCGCTGCATCCGTCGCCGGCAACGGTGTTGCCGTCGTCGCATTCCTGGCCGGCGTCGATGTCCACCTGCAGCAACATGCCGTCGCCACACGCTGTTGTGCAGGCACCACCACCCGTAGGACAAATCGGTTCCCGTCGACAAAACGGTGAGCAGCCGTCGCCGCTGTCGTTGTTGCCATCGTCGCACTGTTCGCTGCCTTCGGGATTGCCATTGCCGCAAACGGTACGCTGGCAGCTCATGTTCAAAACCGGACAAATCCAGCCGCTGTCTTCGGTAGGTTCTGGAAGATCCAGTTGACAGGTCGCGCCGCAGCCGTCCTTGGGGTTGCCGATGGCGTTGCCGTCATCGCACGCTTCGTCGCCCGCGATGATGCCATCGCCGCACTGGGTGGCACGGCAGATACCACCCTGGGCACAAGTCCAACCGATTTCTAGCTGGCACGCCGTGGAACATCCATCGCCGCCCTTGTTGTTGCCATCGTCACATTTCTCAGTGCCGCCAATACGACCGTCGCCGCACTGAATGGTCGATTGACAGAGCATATTGGGATCCGGGCAGACATAGTTCGCCTCAATGAGGCACTGCGAACTGCACCCGTCGCCGGTTTTCATGTTGCCGTCGTCACACTGTTCGCCGTCGGCCAGGCTGAGTTTGCCGTTGCCACACCACTCCACCAATTTGCAGGATGTTCCGGCCGCGCCACAGGTGTAGCCACTTTCGACACGGCAGGTTGCGCTGCAGCCGTCCAGGTCCTTGTCGTTTCCATCGTCGCAGAATTCACCGTAGTTTAGGCGGCTGTCGCCGCAGCGGTCGGTCGGTACCATCAGGCATGGCCCGCCAACCCCAAGCGCGCGGGGGCATGTCCACCCCGGCTCTGTCTGTTTGCAGGTGGCGCTGCAGCCGTCGTTGTCCTTCACGTTGCCGTCGTCACAGGCCTCGTCCCCGATCACCTTGCCGTCGCTGCAGATGATGGTGGTTTGGCACTTTTGCCCCGGGGTTACGCAGGTAAAGAAGGGTTCCTGCTTACAAGTACCGGTACACCCGTCACCAGGCTGAACGTTTTTGTCGTCGCATTCTTCGGCAGCACCCAACAGGCCATCGCCACAATATTCGTCGCGGATGCACAACTGATTGGGCTGGGGGCAAGTCCAACCCGCCTCGCGTGAACAGGTTCCGGCGCACCCATCGAAAGAAACTGTATTGCCGTCGTCACACCCTTCACCCTCATTGACCATGCCATCGCCGCAACGCCCGTTTTTGACTGGAACGCACAGTTCACCCGGCGTACTACACGCAAAGCCGTTCTCAACCTCGCAGAGATCGCTGCATCCGTCATTCGACCTTGTGTTGTTGTCGTCGCACTGTTCACCGCTCATTACTAACCCATCGCCGCAGACGATGGTTGATACGCAGTTCATTCCGGCTTCAGGACAAGCGTAGTTCGGTTCGATTCGGCACAGGCCCGAGCAGCCGTCGCCGGGCCTTCCATTGCCGTCGTCACACGCTTCACCGGTTTCAATCCGGGCGTTGCCGCAAACCGGACCGGTCGAGGCATCGTCACAATCGGGTGGGCACATCGGGACCGGGTCCACAATCGATGCTTCCCGATATTGCGGTGGTGCAAAAACCGGAGCGTCGTCGTTTCCGACCACGCCAGTGTCTGTTTGTTCCGGAACGGCTCCAATCTGCCAGGGAGCGCGCTCCTCACACGCGAACAGAACCAGAAGAAAAAAAACCGACGTGGTAAGACGGATCACGTTTGACATCTTCTATTCTATTGCATCGGTAATTCATCGCCGTTTCTGAGCTGGTTTCCATAAATCGCCCTTGAACCTTCAGCTATTGGACCACCGACGTGTAGGCAGTTGTGCCCGGCGGAATGTATATTCCCCGCACGCACACACGCGCGACGCCCGACGTTTATGGGTGGGATTCTGGCTCACCCGTGTCGGGAGAGCCATCGGCGTCCCGCCAGCGCCCACATACCAAAGATCGTCTTGTTGTTCATCTGTGGTTCAATTGACGTGGGGATACATCACGTTTGGCGCTCCTAGAGAGGGCAAACGGGCGGCGGCGCGACGAAGAACGCGCGGATGAGCTGGTTGTTGTACATGCCGGCGGTATGGGTGGGTCCGATCGGCGTCACGGTGTTGCCGACCAGCGCGATTTCAAGCAGGTTGCGATCGCTCGCGCGCCACGAAAACGTTTTATCCCGGCTGGCGTCGTACGCGAGGCGCAGTGGCACCTGGTTGCTGGCATAGGTGGGCATGGCGGTGTTCGTGATCGCCCCGGTGCCCAGATCAACCGTGAAGATGTCTAGCCGATTGTTGTTGGTTGCCACGTCCATACCGTACAGCGTGGTACCCTTGAAAAACAGCAGATCCACGTCGTTCTGAATGGTGATTGCCGCCATACCGAGGTTGGTGATAACCGCGGTGGACAGGTTCAGCGTGCCCACGTGCGAGCTGATCGGGCTGTTGGGGATGGACTGCCCTGCGCTCACATACACGGTGCCGTTCGGGTGTACGGCGATGCCCTCGACGACCAGGCTGGGCGATGCCGCGCGCGTCAACATCATCCCGCGCGTGACAAGCCCCGTACAAAGATCGGCCGTTCCCCACACCGGGTTGGCGAAGTTGAGCACCATGAACGCCGTGTTGCCCACACCCGACCACGTCATCGTGGTATTGGCATAGGTCTCCGTTTCGTTCGCAGCATTGCGCAAAAGGCCCACCTCGACGCCAGCGCCGGTGGCCGGATCGACGCGCAGGAGCATGCCGTTAAATGATGCGAACACGACGTTCAACCCGGGCGCCGCCGCGTCGAACATCTCGGCGTCCGGCGATGGCGCACGGGCATCGGGACCGGGTGTCGCATCCACACCCACCGGCGCGTCCACCGCCGCGTCGGGATGGGTCACGCCGCCGTCGCTATCGCCGGAAAAATCCATCGACGCGTCGGTCGTCCTGTCGACGTCGCCCTCATCCGAACAGGCCGAAAGTGCAAATACCGCCACCAGCGGCATCAGTGTTGTGTTTCGTTTTTTCACCCCGGCAATAGAGCATGGCAAGACCGCGCGCGTCCAGCCGGCCGTTGTGGTTCACGATTGCGCTGAAGAAAAGCGACCAAGGGGTCGATATCTATAACCATGACTTCGACGCGATGGCTTGCCGTGGTGTTTCTTTTGGTTGCGACAGCGTGCAATGAGTCCTCGGATGGAATGGTCGTGCTCGGTACCGGCGGCGCAGGGGGAACATCAGGGATCTCGGGCAACGGCGGCACCAACGGTTTCACCTTTCCGGGCAATGGCGATGCCGGCCCAATCGCGATGGGCGATGCGAACAACTGCCCCGGTGGAATTTGCGTCGACCCAAACGGCGACGCGATGCCGGCTTCGCAATGTGGCAACGGTGTTCTCGAA
>ENA-ORBV01010624-ORBV01010624.1-microbial-mat-metagenome-genome-assembly--contig:-NODE-10624-length-14680-cov-7.909608_pt1 | contig 14680 bp, 8 predicted proteins | sample MGYA00237777_ERZ505514 | MGnify/ENA primary metagenome ERZ505514 (study PRJEB26160, sample SAMN06269048) | microbial mat metagenome | isolation source: Oligotrophic lake microbial mat | place... | reverse complement strand
GCCCACCGCTCCCGTAGCCCCGGCTGGCGCCCTGGTGGTCGATCCGGCGGGCCAGCCGCTGCCAGCGCCAGCCCCCGCCGCCCCGCTCCTCGCGGTGGCCGCGCCCGCATCAGCTGTCGCCCCTGCCGCACAAGCTGCCCCGGCTGCCGCGCCGGCCCCCAAGCCTGTCGCGCCGGTCACCAAGCCTGCCGCAGCGGCACCAGCGCCCGCGCCCACCGGGAACGGTAAGGCGATCATCGTCGACCTGAGCAAGCAGTGGCTCTACGCCTACGACGGCGATGAGCTTGTGTTCGACGCGCCCGTCTCCACGGGCCGCGACGGCTTCAACACGCCGGTGGGGCGCTTCGCCATCTACCACAAGGTGCGCTCGCAGACCATGCGCGGCTGCGCCGGCGGCGAGTGCTGGAACGTCCCAGACGTGCCCAACGCCATGTACATCGTGGGCGGCGTGGCGCTCCACGGCACCTACTGGCACAACCAATTTGGCAGCGGGGTGCGGCGCAGCCACGGCTGCATCAATCTCCCACTGGATGCCGCCGCCTGGCTCTACGGGTGGGCGCCCGTCGGCACCAGCGTATCGGTGCAATGGTAGGAGTCCGGGGAATGTAAGGGCGCCCCTCGTGGGCGCCCTCCGAGGAAGGCCCATGCAGCACGAAACCTTCGTCACCACCAGCCGTGGCCTGCGCCGCGACAGCCCGCCCATGCGGCTCTTCGAGAAGGCCAAGCGCCTTGGCACCTGGAACCCCAGCGAGCTCGATCTCACCCAGGACATCTCCGACTGGCAGCGGCTCAGCGACCCTGAGCGCGACCTGCTGCTGCGCCTCACCGCGCTCTTCCAGGCCGGAGAGGAGGCCGTCACGCTGGATCTGCTGCCACTTGTGCAGGCCATCGCCCGCGAGGGCCGCGTGGAGGAGGAGCTGTTTCTTACCACGTTCCTGTTCGAGGAGGCCAAGCACACCGACTTCTTCGCCCGCTTTCTCGACGAGGTCGCCGCCACGGATCACGACCTGAGCCGCTACCACACCCCCAGCTTCCGCGCCCTGGTCTACGAGGCGCTGCCTGCGGCTATGGGCCGCCTCGCCCACGACCCCTCGCCGCTCTGCCAGGCCGAGGCTGCGCTCACCTACAATATGATCGTCGAGGGCGTGCTGGCCGAGACAGGCTACCACGCTTACTTCACCATGCTCGAGGCCAACAACCTGATGCCCGGCACACGCCAGGGGATCAGGCTGCTCAAGCAGGACGAGTCGCGCCATATCGCCTACGGCATCTATCTGCTCTCGCGCCTGGTCGCCGCCGACGACGCCGTCTGGCCGCTGATCGAGGGCCGCATGGGCGAGCTGCTCATGCACGCCATGGGCGTGATCGATGAGGCGTTCAGTTGCTACGACGTGATGCCTTTCGGCCTGGAGATGGATACGTTCAGCACCTACGCCCTCGGCCAGTTCCAGAAGCGCCTGGAGCGCCTGGAGGCCGCCCGCGGCCGCTCGCTCGCCGAGATCGAGCGCGTGACCGCCGCCGTGATCGCAAGCGACGATGGGTAACGTGGCGCAAAAAAGCTTCTGGGAAGGTTCCTCCTTCCCAGAAGCTCATCTCGAAGTTGGAGTGGTTTTGCGCTAGAGCTCGCGGCCAAGCAGCTCGCGCAGGAGCTCGTCGGGGCTGGGGCGCCTGCGGCGCGGGCGCACCTGTATTAGCGCGCCCAGGGCGAGCATTACGGCGCCCACCAGCACAAGCGGGCCGGGCACCGCAGCACTGGTCGCCGCCGTCTCCGGCAGGCTCGCCGGGGCGACGTTCGTCGTGGTGGCGGGGAGCGCCACTGGCGCCTCCACGCTTGGCGCCGCGCTCGGCGTCGGCTCGGCAACCTTGGGCGCCACATCGACCATAATCGGCGCGGGGCTGCTGAAGAAGAGGTGCTGCACTGTCGTGCCGTCGGACTGCACCTCCACCGGCAGCATGCCCTGCGCCGCCACGCCCTCGCCGCTGCGCAGCTGCAGGCCCACGCTGTAGCTGCCAGCAGCCAGCCAGTGGTCGTAGTTGCCGCTGCCGTCGCTCAGCACAAGGGTGTCGTTCACCAGCACCAGCTTGTCGGCGGCGGGCGCGCCGGTGCGCGAGTCGATCACGGTGCCAGTCACGCGGCCGAACAGCGCCGGTGCGTCGTCGTGATCGTCGGGAACGTACTCGGGCGTGGGCACCAGCGTTGGCCGCGGCGAGGGCTGGAGCGCCGGCATCGCCGACGCCGGGATGGCGGTGGGGGCCATCGCCATCCCGAGGGCCAGGGCGATTACGCCGCAGACCATCAGGGAGAAGCTTGTCATGTGTCGTCGCACGGTCGGGCTCCTTTTACTTATCGAGTTCTGCAGAGGCGCGCTATAGCGCGCCCGTACAAGGTCGTCAAATGGCTTATCGAGGGCGTCGGGGCGCGCTATAGCGCGCCCGTACAAGGTCGTCAAAAATCTTTGGACGGGCTACTACGGCTCGTTGCGGGTGAACTCGCTGGTGAGCGTGGCCTGCAGGAATTCCGGCGGGAGCGGGCCGAGCAGCACCGTGAGGCTGCGCTCGGCGCGGTTGTTAGTCTCGTCAATCTCGCGCAGTGCGCCGTTCGGGTCACGCTGCTCGCCGCTTGCATTACGGTTCCAGCTGTCTACAATGATGTAAATCCGGCTGGTGCCATTGGCGAAGAAGCCAGGCCAGTTGCTTGAAGCTGCCCGGAAGCCGTTCGGGTTCGCGGCGCTAGACGGGCTGCTGGTAAGCGTTGCGCTCTGCCCCGGCTGCAGCGTGCCCTCGTAGAACCAGGCCATGCCGAAGCAAGGCTCCAGTGTGCAGAGCTCGTTCCAGGGCTCGTTCACCAGAGGTGCGTGCGACGGGTTGATGTACAGGTCTACCCAGAAGCCGCTGGCCGGGCCGGTGCCCTTGTTCGTCACCGTAGCGCTGATGCTGGCGGGCTTGCCGGCGGTGGGCGTCTCCGGGCTCACCGTGAAGGCCACGGTGAGATCGGGCTGCTGCGGCACACCACGGAGCAGCGGCAGGAAGATCACGCGGCCAAGCTCCTTGTAGCCCTGGTCTACGTTGGCGAGTGCAGTGCCAGAGACGATTGTCAGCGCAACTACGGGGCCATCGCTGTCGCTCGTGTCTGTGCCTACGTTCGCCTGCACCGCCTGGTAGCGTGCCCCCGCGCTAAAGCGGAGCGTGCCTGCGCCAGCCGGCAGCCCGGTAAGACTGTAGCTGCCATCGGCGGCGGTCGTGGCCGTATAGCTCGCCATGTCGCCCGTGAGCGTCGGCGTGAGGCTGAGTGTCACCTGCACGCCGCCGATACGCCGGGTGTCGCTGGCGTCACGGATGGCGTTCGTGTTGTCGTCGATCCAGGCGAGGCCGCTCACACCGCCCGTGCCGCGCAGACCGGCGTCCACCCCGGCCCGGATCTGGCCACTGGTGAGCGTGAAGCTCGCGCTGGTGCCGTCCAGTCTCGCGTCGTTGTCGCCGTCGATCTCTAGCGAGCCAGCGCCGTCGTTGGCGAACACGTAGCCGGCAGGCGCGGTGAAGCGCAGGCTGTACGTGCCGGGCGTAATGTCCACGAAGCCGTAGCTGCCCACCTGGCCGCTTGCCGCCGTGGTCTGCGTGCCAACCTGGCCACCGTCCTTGAGCAGATCGACCCGCACATTGGGCACGCCCCGCTCGCTGGCGGCGTCGTAGCTGCCGTTGCCGTTCAGGTCGAGCCAGACGAGATCGCCCACCGAGGTGGCCTGGTAGAAGCCGAAGTCGAGGTTGGCGACGGCGGGCGGCAGAGCTACGGGGTACGCGCCGATGAGGTCGCTGTCAAGCGTATCGTCGCTGCCCTGGTTCGTGGCGGAAGGCAGGTAGCCGAAGGGCGGCGCTACGCTCAGCACGCGCCAGCCGCTGCCAGGCGGCACTCCAGCAAGCTGGTAGTTCGCCGCGAGGCCCACGCTCGCCGTGGAGGTCGTGGAAAGCGTGATCGTCGGGTCGCTGCTGTTGATCAAGCCGCCCGTGGTGCTGATCGCCACCGTCACGGTTGCCCCAGCAAGGCCAGGCTCGCCTGTGGTCTGGAGCCCGTCGCCGTTGAGGTCGGCCCAGACAAGGTCGCCGATGGTGAGCGCACCCACGTAGCCCGCGTCGAGCGTGCTGAGCGTGGTATTCGAGCCGAGCGTAAAGCTGTCGGTGCAGCCAGCGTCGGGGCCGCTCGGGTTCACGTCGCTGTTGTCGTCGGTAAGCAGCGCGGCGCCCTTGCCAGCGTAGGCGAAGTCGGTCGGCAGGCTGAAGCAGAGCCGGTAGCTCGCGTCGCCCCCGCCCGGGCCATTCGGCTCTACGGCGCTGAGGCTGCCACCGCTGTCTTGCGGCGTCACCTTGACCCCGCCCAGGCCGGTCGGATCTACCCCGCTGAAGCTGTAGGCGCCATTCGCGTCGGTGACGGTGGTCTGCGTGCTGCCACCGCTGCCCTCCAGCGTCACCGTGAGCCCCTCCATGCCTGGCTCGCCCGCCGTGAGCAGATCGTCGCCGTCGCTGTCGAACCAGGCTGTGCCGCCGATCGTGCTCTGCTTGTAGTAGCCGAACGGCGCCGTTGTTGCCGCCTGGCCGCTCGTTACGGTGATGCCGCCAGCGCTGCCGCTGTTGCCGGGCGAGCGCAGGAAGCTGGCCGGGTCGCTCGGCAGCGTCAGGCTGTACGTGCCGGGCTGCACTGTGAATGTGACCAGGCCCGTCGCGTCGGTGGTGTCGCTGGCGGACGCGGTGCCGGCAAGGTCTACCGTGATGCCGCTCAGGCCGGGCTCGCCTGGCTGGAAGCTGTTGTTCACAGCCACCTGCTCGTCGAAGACCCGCGCGCTAAGCGTGACAGGCTGGAAGTAGCCCTGGTCACGGATCTGCGCTGTGTCGCCTGCCGCCAAGATCTGGCCAGTCAGGTCACCGTCGCTGTCGCTGGTGTCGGGCGCCACGTTGGCGGTGGTAAGCTGCCAGGCTGGCGTCGCTGTGGGCGGCGTAAAGCTCAGGCTAAATGTGCCGCCAGGCAGGTTGAGGAAGTTGTAGACCCCACCGGGCGCGACGCTGTTCAGCGTGCGGGTGAACGTCGTGTTGAGGTAGGTTATGGGGCCAACCGTCACGTTCACGACGTGGCTCAGATCCACCTGCACGTCGGGGAGGCCGCTATCGCCGCCGGATTGCCCGTCGCCGTTGGCGTCCACAAAGGCCCTGCCGTTCAGCAGCTTGATGCCGGTAAGCGCGGCGTCTACGTTCGCGACGGTTGCACCGGAGACCACGCCGAAGCTGCTGGTGCTGCCGGTGGCGGGCGGGCCGGCGACGGTGCTGCGGATGGCGTTATCCGTGCCGGTGGTGAGGAACAGGAAGTCGCTCGTGCTCGGGTTCGTCACCCGCACGATGAACTGGCCGGGCAGCAGTGTGGGCGTGCCGTCGCTGCTGTAGCTGCCATCAGCCGCCGTGGTCACGCTGTCGCTGGTGTCATCGCCGCCGCCGATGGCGTTATCTGCGCCGAGGCTGATCACCTCCACCGGCATGTTCACCAGGGGTGGCTCGCCTGCATCACGGACGCCGTCGTTGTCGCTGTCGAACCAGACCCGGCCGCTCACCGCGACGGGCTTGAAGTAGCCGAAGACATTGGTGCTGCCAGTGGGGCTGGCCTCGGTGGTGGCGCTAGCGCCGCTCGCCAGCGGGGCCAAGTCGATGCTGCCGGTGTTGCCGGGGCTGCGCGTGTAGCCGCTAGGCGTGGTTACATCAAGCTGATAGTCGCCGGGAGCCACCGTGAAGCTCACGAGGCCGCCCGCAACTGTGGTGGCCGCCGGGATGCTGGGCGCATCAGCGCCAGTGAGCGGGCCCTGGTAAGTGAGCTGCACGCTCGCGCCGAGCAGGCCGGGCTCGCCAGTTTCCCACTGGTTGTTGAGCGGCAAACTCGTCTCGTCGAAGACGCGGGCGGAGAGCGCAACAGGCTGGTAGAAGCCGCCGTCGCGGGTCTCTGTCGTGTTGCCCGCAAGGCTCTGGGCGGCAAGGTTGGTGTCGCTATCGTCGGCGTCGTTGGCGTTGGCGCCCACATCGGGCACGGTCGCCGTCCAGGCCGGGGTAGCGTTGGGCGGCGTGAAGCTCAGGCTGAATGTGCCACGCGGCAGGTTGGCGAAGCTGTAGGCGCCGTTGGCCGGGGTGGGCGTGAGGTTGCGGGTGAAGGTGGTGCTGAGGTAAGTCGTAGGGCCGACGGTCACGTTCACAACATGGCTCAGCGCCACCTGGGCGCCGGGCAGCCCGACATTCTCCAGCGAGCGGCCGTCCCCGTTCTGATCGCTGAAGAGCTTGCCGTTGATCGTGCTGGTGCCGGTAAGAGCGCCATCCACGTTGGAGGCGGTCGCGCCCGAGGCCACGGCGAAGGCGTTGGTGCTGCCGGTGGGCGGCGGGCCAGCGTCGGTGGCGCGGATGTCGTTGTCCGTGCCGGTGGTGAGGAACACGAAGTCACTCGTGCTCGGGTTGGTCACCCGCACGACGAACTGGCCGGGCAGCAGGGTAGGCGTACCATCGCTGCGGTACGTGCCGTCGACCGCCGTGGTTACACTGTCGCTGGTGTCGTCGCCGCCACCAAGGGTCGCGTCGGGGCCAAGGCTGATCATCTCCACCGACATGTTGGCTAGAGGCGGCTCGCCCGCGTCGCGCGTTCCGTCGTTGTCGCTGTCGAACCAGACCTGGCCGCTCACAGTGACAGGCTGGATGTAGCCACGGTCGCGGGCCTCGTCGGCGGGGGCAACCAGGGCCTGGCCCGTGAGGCGGTCGGCGGTGCCGGAGGGGCCGTCGCCGTCGCTATCCACAAGCGAGGGGTCGCCACGATCCGCGATGGCGGGGCTGTAGGCCGGGGTGCCAACGGGCGCTGCGGGCGGCGTGAAGCTCAGGTCGAAGCTGCCGCTGGGCAGACCGCCGAAGCTGTAGGCGCCGGTGCCCACCGCGCTGCTGGCTGTGCGCGTGATGGTGACGCCAGTGAGGTAGGGCGCCACGCTCACCGTGTGGGTGAGGGCCACGTTAGCGCCGGGGAGAAGCGTGTCGCTTCCCTCGCGCACGCCGCTGCCGTTGGTGTCCACCCAGGCCAGCCCGCTCACGGTACGCGTGCCGGTGAAGCCAGCGAAGACTGGGGTGGTGGGCTGGCTGGAGCGGGCGTCAAGCGTGGCGCTCAGACCGCTGGCCTGATCCACATCGCTGTCGAGGGCGTCGTCGCCCTGATTGGCCTGCACAAAGGCAAAGTTCGCGCTGCTCGGGTTGGTGACGGCGATGCGGTAAGCGCCAGGTCGCAGGTTTGCGCCGCTGAGGAAGGCATAGGCGCCCGTGCTATCGGTGGTGGTGCTCACGACCTGATCTTCGTTGGGGGTGCCTGCCGCGCCGCCCACAGCGCTGTCGGCGCCGAGGGTCGTAAGCTCCACCGCCACCTGGTTGACGCCGGGCTCGGCGGTGGGCGCCTCGTCGCGGCTGTTGGGCACGCGGTCGAAGAAGACGCGGCCAGAGGCGGCGATGGGCTGGTAGTAGCCCTGATCGCGCCGCTCGGCGGCCCCGCCGGTCAGGCTCTGGTTGAGCAGGCCATCCGTGGCCGAGGCGCCGTCACTGTCGCTGTCGCTGTTGTCGGCGACGTCCGCGTAGGTGACAATGTAGCCAGGGGTGGCGCTGGGCGGGGTAAAGACCAGGTCGAAGCTGCCGGTGGGCAGCTTGGCGAAACTGTAGGCGCCCGTGGCGTCGGTGAGCGGCGCGCGGCTCAGGGTAAGCGGGGTGGCGCCGAAGCTGAAGCTGAGATCGAGCGCGACCTTGGTTCCCTCCAGAGCGCTGTCGCTGGCCTCGCCGCGCACGCCGTTGGCCGTGCCGTCCACAAAGGCGGTGCCGCTAAGGGTGGTAGTGCCGGTGAAGCCGGCGTCGAGCTTGGCAAGCGCCTGGTTCGAGCTGGCATCGAGCGCGTCGGTGAGGCCGTAGGTGGTGGCGACAACAAGCGTCGTGCCGGTCACATCGCTGTCTGCGGCCTCGTCGGCGCCCACGTTAGGTGTCACGAAGGCGAAGGCGCCGCTGTCGGGGTTGAGAAATTGCACCACGAGGCGACCGGGCGGAATGGCCTGCGTCGCATCGAAGGCGTAGGCGCCGCTCACATTGGTGGTCGTGCTGAAGGGCGGCAGGTCGTCGGCGGTGCCCAGTGTGCGGTCGGGGCCAGTGTGGATCACGCGCACGTCGGCAGCCTGAAGCGGCGCATCGCTAGGCGCGCCGTTGTTCACGTTATTGAAATTGAGGTCGTAGAAGACGCTGCCCGCGACCGTGACGGGCCGGAAGAGCGCGGCATCCACGCCTACATTCACGCTGCCGGCGCTGATCGCGAAGCTGGGGGTGCGATACACGCGGCCCATGCCAACCTGAGCGCTAAGGTCGTTCTCGTCGGCGGCGCCAGGGGCGGGGGCCGGGTTCACGCCACTGTAGGTGGCAGTGCGCAGCAAGCTGCCGAGGTAGGCGGCGGGCACCCCGGCGGGCGAGGCGACGGTGGGGTCGAGCGTGAACTGCGCGTAGTAGCTACCGGCGGGCAGCGTGGGCACCGTGTACTCACCAGCGGCGCCGGTGACAACGGGCGCGCCCACGGCAACATCCGTCGGGGTGAAGAGCTGCACGGTGACGCCGGGCACCGGCGGCTCGCCCACATCGAACAGGCCATCGCCGTCGCTGTCTTCCCAGACGAAGTTCCCGAGCTCGGCGCGGGTCACACCGAAATCCGCGCCGGTAATGGCGGGCGCGGCGTCCGTGAGGCCGGGCGACTGGATGACGACGATGCGGTTGCCGTTGGCATTGGTGCGAACGACGCCGGTGGAGGCGCCGAGGCCATCGAGCAGGCCGCCGGGCAGGAAGTTCGCCTCGTCGAGGACGATCTCGTACTGGCGGCCAGGGGCAACGCCGAGGGGCAGGTTATCGAAGCGGTAGAAGCCGGGGCGCAGGCCGGAGACGGTGGTTAGCGTGGAGGGCTCGCCACCATTCTGCACGCCGTCGCCGGGAGTGCCAGCGCCGCGCCCGTCGTCCACAAAGAGCCGCACGCCATTGATGCCCTGGGTGTCCTCGCCGGGATCGACCACGCCATCGCGGTCGAGATCGAACCAGACCAGATCGCCCACCGAACCCTGGTAGAAGCCGAAGTTGTTGTCGGCGCTGCGGTTCGAGAAGGCCCCGGTGTCGGCGCCGGTGATACTGATGGCGCCGATCTGCACGGTGTCAGTGGGGCCGACGACGCCTGAGGGGGCAGTGCCATTGATCAGGCCCTTGTCGCCGCCCACCGCGTTGGGCGAGTTGGCCGCGCCGAAGAGCGGGGCGCCGCCCACGAAGGTGGCGCTAGGCACCACGAGCTTGTAGGGGCCGCCGTTGAGCGAGACGCCGGTGAACTCGAAGAAGCCGGCCTCGCCGGAGGGGCTATCGAGCACAGGGCGAGTCACCTGGGTATCAATGATGGCATTCGTGCTATCGCGTAGCTCCACGGTGATGCCGTCGAGAAACGACTCGGGCACGCCGTCGAAGCCGCCGTTGCGGTTCACGTCGCGGAAGATAAAGCCGCTGATGCCGCCGCGGGCGAAGCCAATGTCGATGCTATCGTTGTTGGCGCCGGTGTCGCCGGGAATGATGGGCGCCTCGACGTTGCCCGCAGTGAGGGCGGCGTCGGAGTCGCGCTGGTCGGGGTTGAAGCCGCCGTCGTTGGCGTCGGGGCGGGTGAGGGCGTAGCCGGTGGGCACGGGGCTCAGCACGCGCAGGGCGTAGCCGGTGCCGGTGGGGGCCGTGTCGGAGAAGACAGCGTAGCCCTCAGCGTTGGTGGTGACGGCGGGGACAACCACGGAGTTGCTTACCACATCGATGATCGCCACCTGGAGGCCAGGGATACCGGGCTCGGCGGCGTCCTGGATACCATTGGCGTCCTGGTCGTCCCACAGGCGGGCGACGATGCTGCGGGCGCCGGGGGGAGGACTGGAGGGAGCGCCGACATCCACGCCGCCAGCGAGGGGGCGCACGCCGACATCAAGCGTCTGGGTGGTGTTGTCGGGCAAGGCGACGAAGCTGACGAGGCTGTTGCCGGGCGGGAAGGCGCCGAAGACGGAGATGGCGCGGGCGGCGCTGGGGGCAACCTCGACGCGGTAAGCGCCGGGCTGCAAGGTCGGGAAGGCGATCGTGCCGTCGGCGGCGGTGCTGTTGAGGCCAACGAGCACGTTGTCCTGGTTGTAGACGCGCACAGTGACGCCGGGCACGGCGGCGTCGGCACCATTGTAGGCGCCATTGCGGTCGCTGTCGCTGTAGACCCGGACAGTGAGGTTGCCGGCGGCGTAGGCGATGGGCAGGGGCCCAAGCAGGCCGAGGGCCAGGAGCAGCGCGGCGAGCAGCCGGAGGACGAGGGCGCGCGCGGGGCGGGGGTGGTGGGGCGACGAAGGGACGCGTGAACTGCTCGACATGGTGGGAGGCTCCTCACTGCCAGGGGACAACACCCGGTCAGGAATGCGCGGCTGCGACGGTTGGGCTGCGCGGTCAGAAGGGGCCTGAGGGCACACATACGGGTGGCGCCGTACAGGAGCTAGTTAAAGCCTAAGGCGTTACCGGAGAGGCACGAAGGGAGTGCATCGGACGTGTGGACTACGCAGGGTGCGAAGGGCGCGAAGCTCTGCCCGCAAGGCCACCTAGTGCCGCCATGGTATAGTAGAGTCATGCGCCAACACTCCTACCCTGCCGTGCTCTTCGATCTCGACGGCACGCTGACCGACCCATTCGAGGGTGTTACTCGCTCGGTCGCCTATGCCCTGGAGCCGCTCGGGCGCCCGTCGCCCACGCCTGAGCTTCTGCGCGCATGGGTTGGCCCCCCGCTGCGCGACTCGTTTCTGCGCTACCTGGGCGATGAGGCGCTGGCCAATCAGGCGCTGGCGCGCTACCGCGAGCGCTATCTGGTCGATGGGATGTATGAGAATCGGCTCTACGCCGGCATCCCTGCCCTACTCGCCGCGCTCCGCGCCGCTGGCACACGGCTGTTTGTGGCCACCTCGAAGATCCGCCGCCCCGCCGAGGGTATCCTCGCCCACTTCGCTCTGGCCGAGTTTTTCGAGGCTGTCGCCGCCCCTGAGCCCAGCGACCACGTCCACAAGGCTGAGGTGATCGCGAGCCTGCGCAGCGTGATCGGCGCGGACTGGGAGCGCGCCCTGATGGTCGGCGATACGGTCTACGATATTGAGGGCGCCCGCGCCAACGGCCTGCCCTGCGTCGCCGTGAGCTACGGCTACGGCGAGCTGGCGACGCTTGAGGCAGCGCGGCCTATCGCCATCGCTCACAGCGTGGCGGCGCTTCACGCGCTGCTCGTTGACCAGCGAGGCGCAGCACAGGCAGCGGAGCGCGAGCCGGTCTCTCCCTCTGCGCCGCTGCGGTGAGGTCTCCATGCAGCTTCCAACGATCAGCGCGCTCCCCGAGCGCTACAGCTTCCGCTTCTGCCCGCGCTGCGCCACACCGCTCGCCGTGGTGCTTCTGCACGGCATGGAGCGCCAGCGCTGCCCGGCCTGCCGCTGGGTTCACTTTCCCTTGCCGAACCTCGCAGCCACCGTGGTGATCTTCCACGAGGGCGGGGTGGTGCTGGTGCGGCGCGATATCGAGCCCGACCGAGGGATCTGGCACCTGCCGATCGGCCACGCTGAGTACGGCGAGGACCCCGCCGACGCCGCGCTACGCGAGGGCCAGGAGGAGACCGGCCTACAGCTCGCCGAGCCACGCTTCCTTACTTATACCCATGGCCCCTCCTACGGCGACCCGCAGCTCTTCTACCTTGTGCTCAGCTTCTCCGCCCGTAGCGTCGGTGGCACCCTCACCGGCAGCGACGAGGGCCGCGAGACAATGGTTGTCCCCCTCGCCGAGCTGCCTCCGCTTAAGTGGAGCAGCCAGCAGGCCGCGATTGAGGCGCTGCGCTTGGGCAGGTGACAGGGTGACACGGTGACACGGTGACACGGTGACACCTATCGGTGCGGTTAGGTGTCACCCGGTCAGCCCGAGCGCAGCGAAGGCCTGTCACCCGGTCACCGTGTCACCTAGTCAGCCCTATGTTCCTCCAGCTCGACGCGATCTCAAAGGCGTACGACGACACCCCCGTGCTGCGCGGTGTAAGTCTCGGTGTGCCGAGCGGCCAGGTGGCGGCGCTGCTTGGCCCCTCCGGCTGCGGCAAGACCACCCTGCTGCGGGTTGTGGCCGGCCTTGAGCAAGCGGACGCAGGCACGGTGCGCGTGCAGGGCGAGCCTATCGATGCGCTGCCGCCGCACCAGCGCGGCTTCGGCCTGATGTTTCAGGACTACGCGCTCTTCCCGCACCTCTCGGTGGCAGGGAATGTGGCCTTCGGGCTACGCATGCAGGGCCTGGCCCGCCCGGCGGCACTGGCGCGCGTGGCCGAGCTGTTGGAGCTAGTGGGGCTGCGCGGCTACGAGCGGCGCCGCGTCTACGATCTCTCGGGCGGCGAGCGCCAGCGCGTTGCGCTGGCCCGCACGCTTGCGCCGCGCCCGCGCCTGGTGATGCTCGATGAGCCCCTGGCCGCCCTTGACCGCGCCCTCCGCGAGCGCTTGCAGGACGAGCTGCGCAGCATCTTGCGCGCCGTGGGGGTTACGGCGCTCTACGTGACGCACGATCAGGCAGAGGCGTTCGCCCTGGCCGATGTGGTGGCGCTGCTAAATAGCGGCCGGCTGGAGCAGCTTGGGTCGCCCGAGGCGCTCTACCGCTTTCCGGCGAGCGCCTGGGCGGCCCGCTTCCTGGGCCTGAGCAACATCCTGGAAGGGGTGTGGCGCGCCGATGGCCGTGTCGAGACGGCCATCGGCGCCCTTGCCTGCCGCGCCGAGGGCGTGCGCCCCGCCGCAGGCGCGCCCGCCACTGTGGTGATCTACCCGGACGCCGCGCGCCCGCCCCGCCCCGACGAGGCCGCGCTCACCGGCGTGCTGCTGGAGACTCAGTTTCGCGGCCGACATCATCGTGCGCAGTTGCGCTTCCCCGCGGGTGCCGAGCTGAGCTTCGAGCTCGCCGAGCCGCCCGGCCCGGTGGGCGCAACGCTGTCGCTCGCCCTCGACGCGGGCGGTGTGCTGGCGCTGCCCTACCCGCCCACGACCGCGACCTGAGGCTTGTAGGCGAGCAGCACCACCCCAAGCGCTTGCTCAAGCGCCTCCAGGCGCCGCAGCTGCTCCTCGCTCAGGTGCGAGAACGGCGTCTCTACGTGGTACGCGACAATCACGCTGCCAAGCTCCGACTCCATCGTGCGAACACGCGCCAGACTCCGCTCGTCGAGCTGGGCGGCTTGAAGCATCGGTGAGGACATAGCGCTCCCTCCTTGCTGCTAGTGGTTGTAGGTCTCTAGCCCATTATACCGCTTACTCCAGCAATGGGCCGGAAATCTGTGGCATCTGTGGACAACACGCGCGGCATATTGCGTTTGCATCAGCTCTGGGGCTTATCGGCGCACCAGCGGCAGCGCCACGCGCTGCACCGGCAGCCCGGCCAGCTCGCGGTAGGCGAAGTAGGCGGCCCGCCGGAAGCTCGGCTCGCCGCTTAGGTTGTAGCAGGCCCCGCCAGGGCAGCGACTCTCCAGCGTGAAGGGGATCTGCACAATGCCCCAGAGCTGCGCGTCGGGCCCGCTGGCGGGCGGGAAGTCCTCGTACTTGAACCAGAAGACGGTCGCGACGTCGCCGCGCGCCTGCATCGCCGTAAAGACAGCGCGCAGAAAAGCTGCCTGGCCCGCGCTGTTTTGGCGCAGATAGCCCGCGTTGTAGCCGATCTCTGTGATCCAGAACGGCACCTCGGCGGCGGCCGGGTCGCTGCTCGCCAGACTCTCGCGCAGGCGCGCCCGCAGCTCGTTCAGGCGGCTGTTGATCCGCACCACCTCACTCTCGATCTGGGTGAGTCCCGCCAGGATCTCCACCGGGTATGGGTGGTAGCCCAGCCCATCCACCGGGTAGCTGCCGTAGCTGGCTTTGTAGCCCGTAAACTCGCTGGAGCCGTAGAGCGCCGCGAGGTAGGCCCGGTCGCTCACCGGCGGGTTGGGCACAATGGCGCGGGCGCTTACCAGGAGATCGCTGCCGCGCGGGTGCAGACCGCCAAGCAGCAGCTTCAACCCAGCGCGCCACGCCGGGTCGGTCTCGGCTGTTCCACACTGGTTCTGCTTGAAGCAGCGGTAAAACTTGGTGTGCAGCCGCGCCGTGATGGCCGGGTCCAGGCCCTCGCCGCCACGGTAGCCAGGTGCGAGCGGCAGCCGGTTCTGCTCGTTGAGGATCTCGTAGGCCGCCACGCGCTCGCGGTAGCGCAGCGCGATGAACAGCGCCCGGTCGAGCCACTCCTTCGTCCAGCTGTTCACGCCACCACCGTAGAGCGGATCGACGCCGGAGGGCGCCACCAGGCCGTACTTAGGGTCGCGCGGGTCGATGTCCACCAGGGCAAAGCCGAGCAGGGCCATCACCTTGAGCCCGTGGCGCGGCGCCACCTCGTTGATGAAGTAGTCGTTGCGGGCCACCTGTGCGGCGAAGTCGCCGGCGCTGCTGCGCACAATAAACTCCACCCGCACCCAGCGCACGCCGGTCTCCGCCAGGATCTGCCCCATGCGCTCCTGGGCCGCCCGGTTGGGCTCGCCTGGGGTCGCCGGGTCGGTGCCGTACTCCTGTCTCTTATACACATCTCCGAGCCCACGAGACTA
>ENA-ORBV01010622-ORBV01010622.1-microbial-mat-metagenome-genome-assembly--contig:-NODE-10622-length-14681-cov-4.057382_pt1 | contig 14681 bp, 9 predicted proteins | sample MGYA00237777_ERZ505514 | MGnify/ENA primary metagenome ERZ505514 (study PRJEB26160, sample SAMN06269048) | microbial mat metagenome | isolation source: Oligotrophic lake microbial mat | place... | reverse complement strand
CTTAGTCTCGTGGGCTCGGAGATGTGTATAAGAGACAGGCACGGTACCCGGGGCCAGCGGGATGGAGGTCAATTCGCCCCCTTTTTCGCGAACCACTTCACCGCCGCGCAGGCGGATCCCCATGCGGTCCGACTGCGGAGTGACTTCAAACTCCTTCCCGTCCCAGCTCGCCGCAAACTCATCCGCGTGAACGCCCGCCGTGACCCGCACTTCCGGTTCGGGGGAATACTCCGGCAAGATCCTTGAATCGATTCGCCAGCGACCCAGCACCCGCCGGGTTACCCGCGGGATCGGCAGCACGTCTCCGTCTTGCAAAGCCCGGCCCCCGCATCCGCCCAAGCTGGCGCGCACATACGTGCTTCGGCTGCCGAGAACGGGCCGCACCTCGATTCCTCCTGCAATCGCGAGGTAACCCCGACAGCCGCTGCGGGCGGGGCCCAAACGAAGCGTCTCGCCGGCCCTCACCCCAAAGGGCCGCCCGCACGGCACCCCGAAATCTCCGCCGCAAACCGCCACCAACGCGCCGGCGCGAAATTCAATTTCGGGCCCCACCAAGGTAAATTCCAGCCCCGCCGCCTCCTCGGCGTTTCCAACCAGCAGGTTCGCCAAGCGTAAGGCAAAGGCATCCACCGCGCCGCTTAACGGCACGCCTTCCCGGCGATGGCCGGTGCGACCCAGATCCTGCACCGTCGTCAACATGCCCGCGCGCCGCATCGTGATGGTATTCGACGCTCCCACCAGCTCCTGCTTCTCGCAGCCGGGCTCGCCCTGCGGCTGCGGTGCCTTCAGGTTGGCCCCCGCGATTGGCCTGAACTCGCTCGCCCTGAGCGGCAAAAATCGCACGCGGTCCCCCGCTCTTAACCAGGTAGTTTCCTCGTTGCTCGCATCGAAAAGCTTCAGCGGCGTTCGCCCAATCAGATTCCATCCGCCCGGACTCGCGATCGGATAAACCCCCGTCTGCGCGCCCCCAATGCCCACAGAACCCGCCGGTACTTCAGGTCGCGGCGTACGCCGGCGCGGGGTCGCCAACCGCGGAGGTAAGCCACCTAAATAAGGAAAGCCGGGCAGAAACCCGATCGCGTGAACGAGGTACTCCGCACCGTGATGCGCGGCGACTACCTCGTCAGCCGACATCCCAGCTTGGCGCGCTACCTCATCTAAATCCGGCCCAAACTCACCTCCGTAACACACCGGAATCTCGCGCGTTCGGGGTAGCGGCAAGGTCACGTTCGATTCAACCCGCGCCACCCGGGTTGCAATTTCTTCCTCGAGGGCCGCAACGTCCGCGCGCGGCCGTTGAAAAAAAATCGCGACACTCGCAAACGCCGGAACCACATCGCACATGCCGCTCAGCGGATCTCGTTCGAGCTCCTGCACGAGAGCCCGCACGCGAGCGCTCATCGCCTCGTCAACGCCGTCACCGAGCCGGATCAAGGCCGCCGAATCGCCAAGCGGAGAAATCAGCATCCCGTACTATTTGCCGGCCCAAACTCGGCCGCAAAATAAAAAAGCCCGGCGCACCGCTGCACCGGGCCCAAATCGTTTCAACGCACCTTCAGGCGTTAACGGGACGCCACGCTCACCGCCAGCGGCAGGGCGGCGCAAAGTTCCAACGCCGCCTTCACGCCGGTTGCCGGCGTGCGAACGGGCGCCGCCACGACCACTTCGCCCGCGACCACGGACGCGGGGACCACGGTATTCCCCAGGTTCCTTAGATCCATGACTTCGAGCAGTGCAATTCCCGTCCCGCTGCCCGAGGAAGCGATCGCCGTATAATTGCCGGGAGGCAGCACCACGACCAAGGCTGATTCCAGCGGGTTAGTGGGAACGCCGGGGATCGAAGCGAGCTCCGAACCGGGTGTCACCGTACCAACATCCTCATTGATCGCGATCTGCCGCTGCCCTGAGTCGAAGAGCTGGAGTCGTGGATTCGCCAGCGCACCGGTGACCCCGAAGCCCGCCAACGATGGGCCCTTGACGGTGATCATCACGCGAATGGGGTCCGGACCGTTGACCGTGATGCCTTGGATCAACACTTGATCACCCGTCCCGACAAATCCACGCACCGAGACATTCGCGAGTCGAGTGCTCGGAATTTCATCCGAAGCGCGCACCTGACCGCGGACTTCGCCGCCGCTGAACGTTGTGCTGTGGAAATTCAAATACGTTCCGCCCGTGAGCAAGACCGCCGGATCGAGCGTGCCCATCGGGATATCAAACGTTCCGGAGATGTGTCCGTTCGCTGAGGTATAGCCGCCGGCATTTGCATTTGCGCCGAGACTTACCGACACCGGTCCACTCACGCCCCGAGCGCCGACGTGGAAGTGGGAATTGCTAAACGTGTTGTTGAAATTGAACAGGGAAAGACGGAGGCGGATGGAATGCGTCGCCGGATTGTACTGCATGACGGCACCGCCAAAATCGTTGAGCCCGGCAAGATTTACCGCCGGGAAAGCCGCTTGTTCCTGCGGCACGTCGATGGTTGCGACGAGGCGCTTGGGCTGCGCGATGAGCTGGCCGCGAATTTCCCCGCCCGGAAATTGCGCGGAGTGAATATTAAAATAGGCGCCACTCTGCAACAGCTTGAGCCGATCGCCGCCATGGGTGATGCCCCGGAGCGTCGCGCGAAGCGTCGAACCGGTGCGGGTATACACGGCTTCACTGCCAAGATTCGTCACCACGGATCCATTCGTGCCCGCGGGCGCTTCATGGATGTGAGACGCACTCGCGGTGTTGGCCATGTTCTCAATCGAAACGATCAAATCGAACGTGTTACTCGCCAGATCGTAGAGCATGATGGCGTTACCGCTCGCGGGAGAAGTGCTTGCCGGCACTTCCTGCATGGGACTCAAGGTCGCGCGCAATTCGATAACCTGGGCTTGGCACACAGACAGGAACGCGCCCAGCGCGCCCGCGACGAACAGCCGTCGAACAAGGGTAATTTTCATAGGAGTGGATCAACAAAGAATCGCATCGAACGGACGGGCACGAACCAAAAGGTAACAGTTTGGCTGGATTGTTATGCCCGCGGCATCGCGCTTTACACTGAAACCAGATTATCGCGAACGCCGCGCCCGTGCGCCCGCCGGAACGACCAGCCGGTTTGATTTGAATTTTCCGCGAACGCGGCGACTAATGCCTTCTTTCATGACTTCACGCCGCTTCCCCGCCACCTGCTGCGCTTTGTGCAGGGTCTCCGCCCCATGAACGACACCGTACGCCAATTCCGCGACTTCTTCGTCTCGCTTAAACTCACCGTCGCTCTGCTCGTCCTCGGGATGATCCTGATTTTCGCTGCTACGATCGACCAGGTGAACCTGGGAATCTGGGCGGTCCAGGAGAAGTACTTTCGCACCTTTTTCGTGCTGTGGCGGGCCGGCGACGTGCCTGTGCCCGTCTTCCCGGGCGGCTACTTCCTCGGCGGCTTGCTGTTGATCAACCTGGTCTCGGCCCATGTTTATCGGTTCAAAATGATGTGGAAAAAATCAGGAATTTTCCTCACGCATGTTGGCCTGATCTTGTTGCTCATTGGTGAACTCTTCATCGGCCTTTGGCAGGAAGACTACAGCATGCGGCTCGAGCAGGGACGGCCGAAGAATTACTCCGAAAGCTTCCGCGATAATGAAATCGCGATCGTCGACATTACCGATCCCAAGTTCGATGACGTGGTGGCGGTCCCGGAGGAAATCGTCGCGAAACGTGACACCATTCAGCACCCGAAACTCCCGTTCCGCGTGATCACGCGCGACTATTATCCGAATTCAACCCTGCGTCCCCGTAATCCCGAGGGCGACCCCGCTAAACCGGCCGCCGCCGACCTACCGTCGAAGGCCACTCAGGGCATCGGCCCGCGCGTGGTTGCCCAACCCCTTAGGATCACGTACAAACAAAACGAACGCAACATTCCTGCCGCCTTCGTCGAGCTCGTCGGCCCGGAAGGCTCGCTCGGCACCTGGCTGGTTTCCGCCGACCCCCGGCTGGATCCCCAGCGCGTCGAATACGGTGGCCGGACCTACACGCTCGCGATGCGTTTCACCCGCTCGTACAAACCGTTCGAGTTGACATTGCAGAAATTCAGTCACGATCGCTACGCCGGGACCGAAATTCCCAAAAACTTCTCCAGCAATATTCGCCTGAAAACTCCGGACGGGCGCGATGACCGCGATGTGCTCATCTACATGAACAACCCGCTCCGGTACGATGGACTTACGTTTTATCAGGCCAGCTTCGAACCGGGTAACGACAAGGTGACCATCCTTCAAGTCGTCCGTAACCCGAGCTGGCTCGTCCCCTACATCGCTTGCGCGTTGATGACGCTCGGACTCCTTGTGCAGTTCGGCATCCACTTATTCGGCTTCTTCGCCAAACGCCGGTCGGTCCGCCCCTCCCTCGCATGAAAAAGCTTATCCCGCTCCTCGCGCTGCTCGCCGCCCTGGCTTTCGTCGCCCGGTCCCTCATGCCGGCGAAAAACCCCGGCGCCTTCGACATCAAGGGATTCGGCGAGCTGCCGGTGCTCGTCAATGGACGCATCAAGCCGATGGATACGGTGGCCCGCAGCAGTTTGCTCCAGCTGCAAGGCCGTCAGCGCGTCAGCTCTCCCCTCACCGGCGAATTCGTCTCCTCCCCCTCCGAGTGGCTGCTCGAGGTGGTGTTCCGTCCGGAAAAAGCGGATACGTTCCCGACCTTCGCCCTCGATAACCCGGATCTGCTCGCGTTGATCGGCAAGACCGAGGACAGCCTCAAGATCGCGTACGACAGCACCGCCATGAAGGTGCTGTCCGTCTTCGGTTTTGTCCCCAGTCAACACCGCCGTTTCTCGCTCCAGGAACTCACCCCGCACATCAAGGTGATTCAGGATCAGGCGCGACTGGCTGATCCGGTGGAGTCCGCACTGCGCACGCCGTTCCAACGCGCCGTGCTCCAGCTCTACACCAACCTCGTGCATTATCAGCGGCTGCGTCACGCCTTGGTGGCGCCCAATCGCCGCGACTTCCTGGGCGATTTGCTCAAGTTCCAGGACCAGGTGGGCCCGGGTGTCGCGGCGTTTCTCGCCAAGCAACGCGGCGAACCTCACGATGAGAAACTCGTGGCCGCCCTCGCGGAGATTGGCGACCAGTTCATGATCATGGGGGAATCGACCAACTTGCTGGTGGTTCCACCCGAAAGCGAAAACACGGATCTCACGGCGTGGAAGCCGGCCGGCGCCGCCCTGCTGGAAAGTTTCCGAACCGGCCGCGTGAACGCGAGCGCGCTCGCCTACGCCGGTTTCGCCCACGCCTGGCGCAATAATCAGCCGGAGCAATTCAACAAGCTGCTCTCGCTGTTCCGCGCCGATCTGGAAAAGCGCTTTGCTCCGCAGCTCAGCAAAGTGAAGGCCGAGACTCGCTTCAACAGCGCCCAGCCCTTCTACACGAGCATGACGCTGTATGCGTTCGCGTTCTTCCTCGCGGTGTTCGCCTGGCTGGTGTGGCCCGCCCCGCTCGGCAAATCGGCCTTCTGGTTTGTCGCCATCGCCTGGATACTTTCGACGGTCGGCATCGCCGCCCGCATGTGGATCGAGGGCCGGCCGCCGGTGACAAACTTGTATTCCTCCGCACTGTTTGTCGGCTGGGGCGCGGTCGGGCTCTGCCTGTTCATCGAAGCCATGTACAAGAACGCCGTCGGCAGCGCAGCCGCGGGCGTGATCGGCTTCTCCACGCTGCTGATCGCGCATCACCTGTCACTCAGCGGTGACACCATGGAAATGATGCGGGCGGTCCTCGATTCGAACTTCTGGCTCGCCACGCACGTCATCGTGGTGACCGCGGGTTATTCGGCGACGTTCCTCGCGGGTTTCCTTGCCATCATCTACATTCTCCGCGGCACCGTCACGCGCACGTTGGATAAAGCAACCGCCGAAGCCCTCACGCGCATGGTTTATGGCATCGTGTGTTTCGCGACGCTCTTCAGCTTCACCGGCACCGTTTTGGGCGGCATCTGGGCCGACCAATCCTGGGGCCGGTTTTGGGGCTGGGATCCAAAGGAAAACGGCGCGCTCCTTATCGTGATGTGGAACGCCATTATACTGCATGCCCGCTGGGGTGGCATGATCAAGCAGCGTGGCCTGATGACCTTGGCGGTGGGCGGCAACATCGTCACCAGCTGGAGTTGGTTCGGCACGAACATGCTCGGCGTCGGCCTGCACAGCTACGGCTTCACCGAAGGCGGGTTTGTGGCGTTGTCGACCTTCGTCGCCAGCCAAGTGGCAATCATTGGCGTTGGCCTGATACCTTTGCATCTCTGGCGAAGCTCGAAGGCGATGGGGAAATCAGCCCCGGTTGCAGCGCGCGAACCGCAACTCGCAGGCGCGCGCTGACCTAGTTTCCCAGCAACTCTTCCGCGTGCGCCAACGCGCTCTTCGCCGTGCGATCACCCAACATGCGCGCGAGTTCGCTGACCCGCTGCTTTCGACTCGCCTGAATCGGCGCGATCGTCACGACCGCGCGATCTTTTGACTGGTCCTTGTGCACGACCAGATGGCAGCTTGCTTGCGCCGCCACTTGGGGGAGATGCGTGACGCATACCACCTGGTGGTTCTTGGCGATGCCAGACATCTTCTCGCCGACCACGCGTCCGATCTCGCCCCCGACATTCGCATCGACCTCGTCGAAGACCAACACCGGAACTTCGTCCAGATCCGCCAGCACCGTTTTCAGCGCCAGCATCACGCGCGCGAGTTCGCCACTCGACGCGATTCGACTCAACGGCAGCGGAGCCTCCCCGACATTCGGCGAGAACAAGAACTCCGCGCTGCAGTCACCCGCCGCGGTCAATTCCGGCAACGGCACCACGCGCACTTGGAAGTCCGCCTTCTTGAAACCGAGCTGCGCGATGCTCTTCGCCGCAATCTTCGCCAATTCCTTCGCGGACTTTTCGCGAATGCCCCGCACCACCCGAGCATCGCGTTGGGCGGCACGCGCCGCCTCTGCGATCTGCTGTTCGAGCCGCGCGAGCGTGCCCTCGAGATCGCCTTGAATCTCCAGCCGCTGCCGCATGGCTTCACGCGCCGCCCGCACGGCCGCGACGTCGCCACCGTGCTTTCGTTTGAGCTCCAGCCAGGTGTTCATCTTGCCGTCGAGCTCCTCCGCCTGTTCGGGATCAAACTGCAGCTGCTGGCTCAGCGTGGAGAACTCATCACCGAGGTCGTTCAGCTCTACCGCCGCGGAAGCCAGGCGTTCCACCAGTGGCTTGCTCGCGGCATCGATGCTCTCCAGCTGGCGAGCTTCCCGGAGCAGTTCACCGATGCGTCCCTGCACGCCCTCTTCGCCCGTCAACCCGCTCGCGAGCGCCGAGGAAAGTTCGATCAGTTCCTGCGCCCGACTCATGCGCTGAAAATCGCGTTCGAGCGCTTCCACGGCGTCCTCGGTCAGTTCCAGCGCATCGAGCTTCGCCAGCTGAATGCGGACGAAATCAATTTGATCGGGCCCGAGCTGCGTTTCGTGCGCCAGCCGAGTGTGTTCGGCCTGCAACGCCCGCCACGCGCGAAAACTCACCTGATATTTCGCCAACGCCTCGTCCGCGCGGCCAAACAGATCCAGCAGATCGAGCTGACAACTTTCCTTCAGCAGTCGCCGGGGCTCACTCGGCCCATGAAAATCAATCCAATGTTCGCCGAGACTTTGCAGGGCCGCGAGCGTGGCGAGACTGCCGTTGACCGTGATCCGTGGGGCCTTCTCGCGCGGCAGACTGCGTTTTAGAATCAACACGCCCTCTTCACACGCCGGCAGTTCCAGCCGGGCCAGGACCGCGTTGATCGTCCGCGCATCGTGAAAAAAAAGGCTGGCCTCCACCTCCGCCGCGGCCGCGCCCTGCCGAATGATGGTCTTGTCGGCACGTTCCCCCGCCAGCAGACTAAGAGCACCGAGCAGGATGCTCTTGCCCGCGCCCGTTTCGCCCGTAACGGCGGTGAACCCCGGTTCGAAATCAAGGGTGACTTCCTCGAGCAGGGCCAGGTTGCGGATGCGGAGCGACTGCAGCATGTCGGATAGAGGCACGAAAAAACCGCCGCAATCAAGCGACGGATTTGCGCCTTTGCATTATTCCAACTTCCGCAGAAGAAGTAACCACCGATGGGCACTAATAAACACGGATCAAATAGATCCAGATCGATGGGATAGAACTTCCCCTTTCACTCAACGGGTGAACGGCCTCCATCGCGCAACTCTGTTTGCATCCGTGGTCATCAGTGAAGATCAGTGGTTCAACGGCGTTTTTAGGATTATGGCTTCTGCGTGGGCGTAAACACGAGGCGCGCGTAGGCGTAGGCAATGCATTCGCCCAATACCGCCCGCACGCCTTCGCTGTAGCGCCACCAACGCCGCGCATCGTAGTCGGGATTCGGGACCGCAATGATGCCGACCTTCACCGAACTGCCTAACGCTTCCTGAAAGAGTAACCGCGTCCGCCGCGCATGCACATCCTCCGTCAGGATGTTGATGTTGGTGAGCGGAACGTTGTTTTCCCGACACCACGTCCGCAACGCGACCGCCGAGCTGTAGGTACGATCGCGGGCCGTCACGCGTGACGGCACCATTTGCACCACCTCTGCAGGCAGACCCGCGGTTTTGAGCCGACCCGCCCCAACGCTCGCCGAGGTATTAAAATCGTTCGTATACCCCCCCGTCCCATGGACCGGTCCGCCGGTGCTGAAAACCCGTTCGTAGCCGCCCGCTTTGAATTCCTCCACGGCCTTTTGCACCCCGTAAAGATCGACCCAGCCTTCCACCGCGAGCAACCGGGTCTCGACCCGCTCCGTGACCGCAAAAAACGGATACACGGTGAAGAGCCAGCCGACGAACGCTGCGAGCAACCCCGCAATCACCGCCAGAAATCCGCGCGCCGACAACCCCCAGCGTTCGCGCCGACTGACCAATCCAAGAAATTTCCGACCTGACTCAGCTCGCGGCGACAACATGGCGAAAGAGCAAACGCCTCGCCGGTCATATGCAATCATCAGATGTCGCCGGTAGCCACGCGCGGTAACGCCCAACTCGCGTTCCTGGCGCCTCCGCCGAAATTCCGGTGATCGAGCGGTGCAAATAACCCCCTTGATCAGCGAGTTCCCGGAAGTGGGATCGTTTGGTCGAATCTGGAACCGGGGGCTCCCTGGCTCGGCACCCGGCTGCAGTACGGTGCGCTCCTGCTGTTCGCAATGACAAGGTAACAACCGACGTATACAGCGGGTGGAGCGTTCACGCCAGAGTGTGAAATATTCCGGCTAGGTCCTGCGGTGGTCTTCGTAGCCGTCACCGAGACGGTCGAAAGCACTCGGGTCGTGACCAACAATCACCGCATCCATACATTCGGCGACGGCAACCTGCCACGCATCGTTTTCTCCCAGGCGGTGGGCGGATCGACGCTGCCGCAATGCCGCTCGCTCAGCCTGCTGGCGCCCGATAATCTGCCAGCGGAAGGCCCGAAACGCTTCGCGCACCGCGTCGGCGTCCGTGGCACCCTCCAGCACTTCGGCCGAAGTGACAGGAGAAATCCAGAGTTCGGCTTTTCGATTGCGCATAGTCCACGCGCGGGCCGGCCCCGTTTCATTCGTGGCGACCTCGTTAAGCAGATCGATCACGAACGAGGAATCGAGCAGACAGCGTTTCACGGACGCGGCGATATGCGAAGTCGCCGATCACCTGCGTGCCGATCTGCCCACGCCAGAAGATCCGCGCCGGTTGCGATTTCCTCATCGCGAATCAACTTACGCACGAACGTCGCCTTTTTCATCCCCGCCCGTTTGGAACGTTTCGTCAGAATGCCTTGTTCTTCCTTGGTTAGGCGCACCGTGAGAATCGCGGACATAGTATGCCACTTGTATGCCTTGGCTTTCATTCGTCAAGCGCCAGGGGCAGTCCGGCGCACGGCGATCTCACCACTCTCCACGATGCTCGGCGGCGAATGACGTCGCGATGGGGGCAAGGGCGAGAAGGGGAGGCAACCGCGCCGGAGAAATCTTTCGTTGCTCCGAGCCGGTCGCCGAAGATTTGAAATCGAGTTTCCCTTCAGAATTGTCATTTCCGTTTCAGTTCCCATGCCCACCCCACGATTTACCCGGGCCATCCGCCGGCTCATAGCTGGCTGTGCCGTCGTCGCCACTGCGCTCGGCGCCGAACCGGCTTCGCCGATTGCCCCCCAGCCCGCCTGGCCCGCGAAGAGTTATCCGCGCGACGAGCCAACGCTCGCACAGGGGCAGACGCTGTTTACCCAGCTCTGCGCGTCGTGCCACCTCGTCAGTGGCGATGCCATCGGCCCGCCGCTCGGTGGCGTCACCGACATTCTGACCCGCGCCGAACTCCTGCGACACATCCGCAATCCGGCCCAAGTCATCGCCGACGGGAATCCGCGCGCGAACGCACTCTTCCGGCGCTACAAGGTCGTGATGCCGCCGTTTGAGGTTTTGCCCGAGGAACAGATCGTGGCGATTCTCGCCTACGTCGACCGCCAGACCGAGGTGGCCAAGCTCAAGCCCTTCGCGATCAGCCTCGAGCCGGCCGGGACCGAGACCCGGCTCATCCCGCCCGTGACAAAGTCCGGCCTCGTGATCGAGTTGGAGGATTTCGTGCAGATCCCGCTCGCTCCGAATCGCCGGCCCGACAAGGGCATCGCGACGCTCCGCACCAGTCCGAAAAAGGACGGTGCAATGTTCATCAGCGACCAGATGGGCGTCATCTACCGCGTCCAGGGCCGGAAGATCAGTGTCTATCTTGACCTCCGCGGCAAACTCCCGGACTTCGTCTTCGAGCCGGGTATCGGCACCGGGCTCGGGAGTTTTGCGTTTCATCCGGAATTTCTGAGCAACGGGCTCTTCTACACCACGCATGCCGAGTCCGACAAAAAACAACCGGCGATCAACGACGACTTCTACGTGAGCGTCACCCTGACGGAGAACAAACTTCCGACGCTGCACTGGGTGGTATCGGAGTGGCGCGCGACCGATATCGGGGCCGAACGCTTCATCGGCGCGCGCCGCGAGGTCCTCCGCGGCAAGATGCCCTCCACCACCCACGGCTGGGGCGACATCGCGTTCGCACCGGTGACCGACCAGCGAGATCCCGACTACGGTTTGCTCTTCATCGGCGTGGGCGAGGGCGGTGCGGTGAACATGAAGATGCCACAACTGGCCGACCACCCGCGTTCGTTGCTGGGCACGCTCCTGCGCATCGATCCGCGAGGCACCAATGCGGCCAACGGCCACTATGGCATCCCACCCGACAATCCCTTTGCCAACCATCCCGATCCGACCGTGCGAAAAGAAATCTGGGCCTATGGCTTCCGCAATCCCCACCGCATGTGCTGGGATCTGTCCTACGGAAAACGACTGATCCTCTCCGACATCGGCGAAAGCAACGCCGAGGAGGTGAACCTAATTGAGAAGGGCGGAAACTACGGCTGGAACCAGCTCGAGGGCACGACCTTCATCGATGTCTTGAAAGATGCCAAGGTCGTCCGCGCCGCGACCGCGGCGGAACTTGAGGGATACCGTCCTCCTCATGGCCAATATGACCACGCCGACGGCCGGGCCATCAGCGGCGGCTTCGTCTACGACGGCCCGATCAAGGAACTGCAGCACAAATATATCTTCGGCGACATCGTCACCGGGCGGCTGTTCTTCATGCCCATGGATGAGACACTCTCGGACCACACGATCTACGAGCTGAACATTATGCAGAATGGCGCCATCACGAACCTCCAGACGCTGTCGCACGTGGCGCGGGTGCACCTCCGCATCGGCTATGACGAACACACGAAAAACCTGTTCATCATGACCAAGAGCGATGGCCGCGTGCGCCGAGTGACGCAGGCCCACGTTCGGTAAGAGACGCGTTACCCAAGCTCTGCATCAAAAACAGATTCACATATGAAATGCTGGATACGGTTTAGCCTGTTCTTCGCGGCGCTCGGTCTGAGCGCGGGTGCCGCTGCGCCCGCCAGTCCCACCACGCGTTACTCCGTGCACGAGGCGGCGACAGACGAAAAAATCCCGCTCGTCGTCCTGCGCGATGCAGCGACCGGGATCGAAGCCGCGGTCGCTCCGACCCAAGGCGGTGAATTGTCCAGTCTGCGAATCGAATTTCAGGGCCGTTGGATCGAACTGCTCTATCGCGGCCGCAGCTACCAATCGGCTGCGGGATTTCGAGGCAAGGCAGCGATTCTCTGGCCCGCCGTCGGCTCGAGCATTCCCGTCGGCGCCGAACCGGTGAACGGCAAAATTGACAGCGCCTACGACTATGACGGAAAGCGCTACCCGATGCCGCAACACGGCTTCGCCCGGCTCAAGCCGTGGCGCGTGCTCCGCTCTTGGGCAAACAGCTCCGAAGCCGGCGTCGAGGTGCTGCTGACCGATGATACTGACTCACGGAAGCAATATCCCTTCGGATTCGAAGTCCGAGTGACCTACCGCGTGACGGAGGGCCGCGTTGAGCTGCAGCACGTCGTGAAAGCTGCGGGCGACAACACCGCACCGATGTTTTTCTCGATTGGTAATCACATCGCGTTTGCCGTGCCGCTCGTCCCCGGTTCGCCGGTGGAAAGCATCACGCTGGAGAGCCCGTCGCGGGTCGAATATCTCCGCGGCGCGGATACAACCCCGAGCGGTGCGACCCGCGAACGGAGTTTTGTCCCGCCCGTGTTGCTGAAAAATTTCAAAGCGATACCGGCGGTATCCGTCGGCGGCTACGAGGGCGACCCGTGGTTTCGGGTGGCGGAGCCGGCGGGGCTGGCAGTCCGTGTCAGCCATCACGCGCAATCCGTGCCGCCCGCTCCCGTCGTCCAGTTCAACCTCTACGGCGGCACGGCCGAGGGATTTTTCTGCCCCGAGCCTTTTGTCGGCGTGCAAAACTCCTTCAATAAACGCGTCGGACTCATCGAGCTCGCGCCGGGGAAAACGTGGACCTGGCAAATTCGCGTCGAGCCGGAGCGAAAGCTACCTTGAGACGTCAAAGCCGGGCTACGTGCGCGCCCATTGCCAAACCGGACACGCCAAGGCCTGCCAGGGGGGCTCAACGGGGTCGGGCCGCCCCGCCGTTTCATGGATCACCCCGCCGCCTGACATGGCCTTCACTGACATCGAGATCGCCGCGCACGCCGCGCGGATCGCGTAGTCGAAAGGGGGCGCAGTCGGAAGGGGTTCACGACGCGAATCGCGAATGATTCCTCCGTTGCCTCCTGATGGCTCCGGCGCGGAGCGGAGTCCGCGCCCTACCTTTTAGAAGATCACAATGGGTAGGGCGTCGATTCCCGGCGCGGAGCGGAGTCCGCGCCCTACCTTTTTCAATGGTCACGATGGGTAGGGCGGCGAGTCCCTTCGCCGCCGCGGTGGCTGCCACCGCCAACCGGCCGATGCGCCCGTCGCGATTAGCGTCACGACCCCTTGAAACTTCTCCCGTGATCGGCAAGGATCTCCGGATGTAGGCCACCGCAATTAACAAACAATCCCTGCCCGACTCGCTATTCGCCCCACCCGCCGGTTGCCAAACCTTCGACATGGCGCGATGATGCCGGACTGATTGCCCGGATTCGGGAAATCGACCACCCGCGCCCGGACACCACCCCTCCTGCCCACCCGCTTCTTCGATGATCTCCAACTTATCAATTCACGGCCCCCGCCGCCTCTTTCCCCTGCTCGCGCTCGTCGGCGCGTGCTTCCTCCCTGATCCCGGCCGCGCGGCCGACGGTTGGGTCCCGCTCTTCAACGGCAAGGATCTCACCGGCTGGGAGCAGCACAGCGGCAAGGCGCTTTATCGCGTCGAGGACGGCTGCGTTGTCGGCAAGACGGTAATCAACACGGAAAACAGTTTCCTCTGCACGAAGAAGACCTACGGCAATTTCATTCTCGAGTTCGAATTCAAGGTCGCCCCCGACATGAACTCTGGCGTGCAATTTCGCAGCGAGTTTTACACAAAGGCGACCGAGACGGTCGTGAACGGCAAAAAGAAGCGCACGTTTCCCGCCGACCGCGTCTTCGGCTACCAATATGAAATCGATCCCTCGCCCCGCGCGTACACCGGCGGGGTCTACGACGAGGCGCGCCGCGGCTGGCTCGCCGACCTCAAGGACAACGCCGCCGCGCAGAAGGCCTTCAAACCGGGTCAGTGGAACCAGGCCCGTATCCAATGCCAGGGCGACCACATCCAGACTTGGATCAACGGCGTCAAGGCCGCGGACCTCAAGGACAGCATGACTCTGCGCGGCCTCATCGCCCTGCAGGTGCACCAGATCGGCGACGGCACCAAGAAGCCGCCCGGTGAGGAAATCCGTTGGCGCAACATCCGGATCAAGGAACTCTGAAACGGCTCCCGGCATCCGCCGTGGACGAGGCGTCCCGCTTGGTTTGCCCGCACCGAAGCGGGACAACCCGGTCGCGCGTGGGGCCCCGAAAGGCGGGCCCCCGGGGTTTAATCGTGGCGGCTCCGCGCTCTGGTAGACCCCTCTCGGCCAGCCCCCGGAAAAAACGGAAAACGGGGTCAGGTTTTAAGTCTTTCAGTGGGCATTCGACTGAAAGACCTCGAAACGGAAAACGGGGTCAGGTTTTAAGTCTTTCAGTGGGCATTCGACTGAAAGACTTAAAACCTGACCCCCTCGGCCCTTCCTTCCATGACGATCGACTGGCCGGGAATGTGGCCAACCACCGCACTGTTTTCGAT
>ENA-ORBV01010621-ORBV01010621.1-microbial-mat-metagenome-genome-assembly--contig:-NODE-10621-length-14681-cov-7.128047_pt1 | contig 14681 bp, 7 predicted proteins | sample MGYA00237777_ERZ505514 | MGnify/ENA primary metagenome ERZ505514 (study PRJEB26160, sample SAMN06269048) | microbial mat metagenome | isolation source: Oligotrophic lake microbial mat | place... | reverse complement strand
ATGCTCTAGGTGAGAGAGCAATCTTTGTTTGAAGGAGTGGAGCTGACGCAACCTTGCAAACAGTGGAGCAGTGAGGCCATCTTTATAGCACCAATCTACAACTAACATAGAGTGCGAAGATTTGAATCACCAAGTGATCCATATCTCCGAAGGAGTGTGTTGGAAGTGCAGCTAGCATTCCATAAGGGGCATGTGTGCACCTGTGGGCAACTTGAAGTGCAGCTGAGTCAATGACATGGAAGACTCCAGAAAGATCTACAACAACAACAACAACATTAGCTAGCAGCACTACAGTGCTTACAATTTCTAACAAACTGATCTGTTTCAACAAACAAACAGATCTCTTTCATCCAACACTTACATTTTTGCCGGTTTAAACAAATTGTCATTCAATGGAGGTGAGCTATGGCGCGGTGCAACTTCATGTGCGCTTTTGCGGCACATGCTTGCATGCAGTGTGAAGACACAGTGTGACATTCCAATGTCACAGATGAAGGATCAGCATGCCAACACAAGTCCTTTGTGAAATGAAAATGCAATGAGGAAGCGGAGCTGGATGGCTCCACTAGAATCTGACTTTGCACTCCACAACAAACATCAACAGAAGCATTGTCATTTTTAGCTAAAAATCAACAGTTATCTAATGTCATGCTAATGGGAAAGTAGCAGAAGCTTACACTCAAGCAGCCAATTTTTATTCAGCTTGTTTGGTTGTCAACAAACCCAATCCAAACAGCCAATGGCTACAACAATGATGACAAGTTTAAAAGTGAACGAAATGTTAGCAAGCGCAGCACCAGGTAAAAATCTCTGCAGTAGGGTTAGAGTTTATGGAGCAACTGTGCTTCCGGACAGCACTAAAAAAACCAAAAATGGTTGTCCTCCATGCCTCCTCCACAATCTGCAAAAAATGATGCAGCAGGGTTGAAGTTTGTTGAGCAAATGTGCTGCGCAACAGCACAAAAAAAAATGGAGCAAATTTGCTACATGATGGTGCATGAAAAAACAGAAAGGGTCCTCCTCCGTGTCTCTTCCCAAATCCGACACATGCGTCTAGCGGAGCAAAAAAAGACTGTTAACCTGACCCATGACACAGTGCTCCACCAAAGGCCAACGCTGCACTTCGTCTGCAAAAAAGCTGATAGACAACATTGAAGTTTGCCACGTTCAAAAAGAAGACAGGGGTCAAGAAAAAGACAGGTGAAATCCTTTCCTTGAACTTTTTAATGCAGTGAAAAATGAATTGTCATTGATGATTTCAAATTGAGTTATGACAGTGGCAGCTAGCACAAAAATCAACCATCATCTGCAACAAACCCATGTGCCCTTGAATCTCATGCAAGGATGCTCTTTGTCTTGGCTGTGTTCTTGGAAAACACACAGGAGAATGCTCCAATGAAAAGGTCCCCTTTTTGAACCACAGGGTCCCAAGGAATGGACATGTTCAACTGTGGTGTGGAGAAAATTTCCACAACTGAGAACCAATTTGAGGTCTCCATTTGCAAAAAGAAATGTGCATCCATGATTGCAAATGGATGCAGTTCTTCTGCAATGCACTTGTTGTTCTACATGCAGGCATGTGCACAGCTCTCTTTGCGGACAAATCTGACACCCTTCAGCCGAGACCCTTCAAAAAACTCCTCTCGAAGGACCAACTTCTGCAAATGACACCATCCTGCAGTGAACCTACTCTGTGACCTGAAATCATCCATGCTGCTGTGGTTAGGCATTTGGGAAGAAGAACAAAGAGGCCTTTTTGTCTTCTTCAATTCATTCATTTCTTGGGTGTGTTCATGTGTCACAGTGTGAGTTGTGCCAGTCATAGCTGCTAACCCCGCCAACAAGCCTGTTCGGCTGAAGCTGGGACGCACACCAGCTCAAATGCAGCTCAAATGCCCACAGACGTGACAATGCTGGGTATCGCACTAGGGTCTACTAGCATCTGCACATATGGCTTAAATTTGAGTTAGTGTGCGACTTTGTCAAAAGATTCGATTTGTCTGACGTTCTGCTGATGACTGATATCCTTTCTGAGTCTTGCTGCTGCCACCACCAATTTTTTTCACACACCACGCGCGTGATAGATACCTCGCTAATTACGCAAGGCACACTTTACGGTATTCGGCCATACATGTAGTGGAAGCTACCGGTAAGCCACAATAAAGACCAACCATTTCCGATGACGAAGAAAAATAAGATTGTTAAAGATAGAGGTTCTAATTGCTTTTGACGAAGAAAATAAAGACAGGAACAAACTTGTGTTGATTGACCAAGGACGAAAACAAGATACTACCACTAGCAAGTACAGTAGACAAGCTAGCAGCCATGAGTACTAGCACAAGTGGCCGAGGCAGAGCTAGTCGCAGTGCTGCTAATACGAGTGATGAGCATCAAGAAGGCGAGGATGGTGCACTACTAGTACCACCACTAGGTGCCGCCGGAGGAGCAGCTGCCTCCCGCGTGTTGCCACTGGCATTGAACAATGCTAACGTCTTTGCATCAGCTGCCGCTGTAGCCGATCATATTGCGACACTTCCTCCCATTGTTTTGGCCGATCCTCCTGGCCATGCAGCTGCTACTATGGCGGAAGCCTCTGCTGCCAAGACAATCGACGGCATTTCCATTTCCATTGCTGCTGCACCCGACACTACCACCACCAAAAAGAGAGCGGCCAGAGCTTCCACTGCCAGGGCGAGACGTCCCCTGAAGAAAAAGCCTCCTCTTGATGTTGGTGCTGATGCTATGACTCCCAACAGCAAAAGTGACAAACCCAAACGGTTGCCCTATGGACCCGCTCAAGCCAAATTTATTATGGACACACGGCGGGCCATTGATTTGGGAAAGTGTCCCGCTTTTGAAAATGATTGGTCCAACATCAAGCCAGGGTACGTACATTTTATTAGGAAGAGAAGTCTGCTTGAGGTTCCCAATGTCTTTTTTACCTTTTTGTCATTCCTACACTCATACCTATTTTGACTTGCACAGCTGCCTTACCTCGAATGCTCCCAACAACCATACCAAAGACAACAGAACCCCTCTACGCCATTCGGTTGGAGATTATTACATCAAACCCTTGGCCGTTTGGGTTCCTCATTTGATCATTCCCGGGCATGTTCCCGTCTGTCCTCATTGTCACGATACCAAGGGCGTCTACGACGAAATTTATGGCAATATGGTAAGGTTTGTTTGTATTATCTGAAACTAAATATGTTCCAAAAGTGATTTTTCATAATTTTTATTTGTTTAGCCCCGAAAACCAAAGTGGATTGCCAATCCCAAGTTGTTGTGGGGCGTTCATTCGCATAAATATTTGGACACGGTCATGTACTCGTGTCGGACTTGTGCGCATCGATGTTTTTTGGGCACCCATCCCATCAGTATGGCCCTCTCGAATTCACGAGTCTTGGGACAATTTCGATTTTATTTGCCCCAAGGCAATGCCTTGTATGCCATGGACGAGGAACTGTATAGGTACATTGCCACCTGTGCGCAATCCATTGTGCCCTTGGTCAAAATTGAAGCCACGTTGAAACGGTATCATCAACAAACCTACGATCAAACCTTGATGCGATACTTGTTGGATGCCCAACAAGGCCGCGTCATTCCCAAATTGGAGTCGCGGTTCTCGAAAAAGAAACGCAAACGCGAGGAATACCTGCCGTCGATTCAAAATGTCGTGGATTTACGTCTCCAATTAAAACACGCCGAACGACAAGCGGAAGATATTGCCTTTGAAGAGCTCTTGAATTTGAAACGCGATCGCAACAAACGCAATTTACCCTTGCCATCTTTGGGCGTTTCCAAACTCGAATTGTTGATTGGCGTGGGCATTGAAACGGCGACGGAACTCGTCGAGTGTGCCCGCTTTGACGATGATCCCATGTGGGTGGAATTGCAAGATCAGTGTAAAAAACCGGGTACCGCACAACGATGGGTCGATGCCGTGGCGGCGGCTTTGAAAGATCGTCAGGATGGCGTCATTGAATTGAAGACAAAAGTCCAACAAGCCGAAGCAGAGTTGGGGCCGGACATGGTCCTCGTGGCCAATGAATTGCAAGAACAACAAGAGCGAGAAAAAATGGAAGTGAAACCGGCTATTCCAGAGGGCGAGCCTCCCACTACTTTGAAAGTAAAAGGCGACATTCCTACTACTACTACTACCGTCACCACCACGACTACAGATACTGTCGAAACCAACGAGTACGAACCATTTTCGGACATTACCGATATTGACGGGTACAATGCTCGATTTGTCATTGGCAATGCCATTAAAGACGCGGTCCAAGAAGAGTTCAATCAACAACGTTTTGTCTATCGCGATCGCATGACGCGACTGGGTGGATCCGCCTTGAGGTTGTATTTCATTCATGACATTTGTAAAATCATTTGTCGTGGCGTCAATGACAACCCCTATCAATGTATGGCAGTACTCTACAATGAACAGGGACTCGTCATTTGGTGGGCCATGATACCCAAAACGCTGGGGTCTATCGAAGATTACGTATTGGGACCACTCAAACGATGCAAGGCGCGTCTGGATCGTTTGGGATCTTCCGTCCAATCTTTTTTTGCCGAGGATAGTGTTCTTTGTGAAAAAATTCAACAACAAGTCTTTGAGGTTCAAAAATTTGGCTTGTTTGAATGGCTCGATCGATGGAATGCATGCTTCGTGTCGCCCAAATCCAACACGGCCGAAGCCTTTCGTGCCTTGATGTGCAAAGCCGTGACGGGTATTTCGGCGGACGAATTTCGTCGTGCGAAACGAGTGCTCAAATCGCAGCATGCCTTGGGTCGCATGCCGACCCTCAAGGAGATTATTGTCGAGTGCAACAATGCCCAAGTTCCTGCCCCGGAGGAGCAAATTAGTGCCATTATGAATACCATGCTGTATTTTTATCATCACGATGTACGGAACGAGATTCTTCGGGCCAACAAAGTTGCGGGAGCTGGGGCTGTCATTTTCAACACCTACAATGTGGTGGCCAAAATTGTGGAAGATCAGCTTAAACCGATTCGTGCTGCCGGTCTCAGTGTTTCCTCGTATGCCAAGGGCAATATTGAAGAACTTTCCAAGGCCATCCAAAAGGAAGTCTTCAAGAACGAAAAACATTGTGGTATCCGCCGTGCGGAGCAAGGAATTTGGACGTTGCTGGACTGTCTGAATTCCAAAGTCGCGGGTGAAGACGGCCTCCCAGTTGACGACAATCATCTTTTCCGAAATGATGGCGCCAACAACAACACCATTACTGCTCCGTTATCGCAAATGCAAGAAGAGGGCAACGCTCTGGCAAGCGCATTGGGATTAGCACCTCCGAACTTTCAAGCAACAGAACCAACCTCCACTGCCACCAAACATACAACAACCGTCACGAATGCGGCCGAGACGGAGGATTTGGGATTTGATGTCGCGTGGGATGATAGCAAGGACGATGGTCGTGATTTTGATGAGTACCTCGAAAGCCTGACCAATCGTGAAATTCACGACCCCGAACCCGGTGTCGATGCCATCAACCTTATGACGAGAGAAGATGTGGAACTGGCCGTGGATTCGCTCATGGATATGGAACAACAGCAAGGTCCTTCGATTGCCGAGCATATCGCCAAGGCGATTTCCAAACATGAACGCGAAATGGAACAATTTCTCGAAGACATGAATATGAAGACAGGGTTTAAACCCTCCTTGCGATTATTTCGAAACCTCTCCCAAGAGGAAGGATGGTGCGTTTTTTTGGACACTACGCCATTCGACAATGATTCGGAAGACCCCGTGTGCGTGGCGGAGCGTACTGTATTTCGCAAAGCGAAGATTTATGTGGATGCCAGCTACAGCGGTACGACAGGGGACGAAGTGATGAAGGTGTGGAATTGGGAGGCAGGCCATCGTCTCAAGAATCGATGTAATGGGGATGATCCCCACCAATTGACGCTGATCCGTCTCAAGACGCTGGAACATTTTCATGACCAAATGGAAGTCATCAAGCTGGCGACGTCAAGTAATGCCGATGATTTTGATTTCCGGCTTCACTGGAGGAGATTTTGTATTACCTGTGGTTTCACCAAAAAGGAGCACGCCGCGGCCGAGTCGTTTGCCGGTACCTGTACCAAGGGCTTTTGTGCCCGATGTGGTATTTTACTGTGTTGGCATGCCCAAACCATGACCGGCATGGGTTTTTCTTGTGTGGTTACGGAAGCCCAGGGTGGTATGGCGAGCAAAATTGATGCCTTTGACCAAAAGTGGCGCATAGAAGCGACCCAGCAGCATCCCAAAAAGTTTTACATTGCGCCGAAGAACCCATCACGAAGCACTCGCAATCGGCAAGCCCAGGAGACAGAAAGCGAAGATTCAGAAGAGGAGCAAGAGAGCGCCGTCGTCTGAATGCTACTAACTAGCTAGTAGGACTTGCATGTATGTATTCCAGTAAAGTGTCACAATTAAAAACCTGGCAAGGTTAACGATGCTTTTTTATAGATTATTAGGCATTAGCTAGCTAGCTACTTGAAGCGGTAAATGCAGTAATGTATGTATGAGAGAGCTTGTCGCAACGACTCCATCCAAGAAGTTCAGCATTTTTGGTGGCCCGTCACAATCCTTAATGTTTGTTGTCGTCGTTTGTTGTCGTGATTCTTCTTCCTAAAATGATAGCTGGTCTCGAACCCTTTGAAGTACGGATTCCTCTCGGACCAACTCGTGTTGGATCCACCTTTGCAAATCCTCTTCGTTTCCGGGCTGACGAAGCTTCTTCAAGGCGCGTTCCTTTTGCTTCAGCATGAGTAGGACATCTTCCGCCATGCCTTCTTTTTGAATGGCATCTCGCTGGTGTTGTTGTGCCGCCTTGGCGTTTTCATCGGCTTGATCAATGTACCTATCGGCATCGCCTTTTTCAATCCAAAGGAATAAAGCTCGACGATCGACATCGTCGGTCATTTCGGGTTGATGTGTTTGCCATTCATCGACTTGATCAATGGCCCAAAGGGCTGCCTTGTATGCCCTCTGTTTGTACTGTACAGCTTCTTTTAGAGCTTCATTTGCCCTTTGCAATTCCTTCAAAGCGTCCCGGACCTGTTCCACTTGCTCCGTTTCTTGGAGTTTCAAAAGGTCTTCCGCCTTGGCCGCCAACATCTTTTCCTCGTCCACGACTTGCGTTTGTTGATGTTTGAGATCCAATAAATCTCTCTGAAGGTGCCTCCACATTTTTTGATATTCCCATTCCATACTGGCCACTTGCAGCAGATTTTGGTAGTGATCCGTCATTTCTTCGTTCAACCACGTTTGCCATGCTTGTGGATCACGAGAGTTGGCGACTTGTTGGAGATGAGATTCCTTGTCTTGTAAAAACTGCAGTAGTTCTTCGGCTTGACTTTCTTGCTGAAGAGCGTTTTGTTCGAGTTCTTGACTTTTTTGAATCAATGCTTCACTCTCTTTCAAGTCGGTCGCCGCTTGTTCGAGCAACAAGAAAGACTCCAAGTCGCGATGATCTTGGCCCATACTTTGCAACAATACCGCGTGTTCAATGGCAAATTCTGTTTCTACGAGAGCCCGCTGTTTTTTGCCCTTGGCCAAATGTACGGCCATGTGTGCTTCTTTCAAAACGTCGTCCTTGGCTACGACATCCAATTCTTGGGCCAGGCGTTCCATTTCTGTGGCGTCAAGCTCTTCTTGAAGGAACTGAGATTCATCTTGCACCACTTGACGGCGTTTGTGGGTCAATTGTAAGAGGTCAGACCTCAATTGGTCTTTGAACTTTTGATACTCGCCTTCCAAAGTAGCAATGGCGAGAGCCTTGTCGTTTCGATGGACAACGTCATCTCGACTTCGTCTGCTGTTTTTTGTGGCGAATGGTACTGCTATCGAATCCTCACAAGGACGGATCTTGGTTCCGAGTAGCGACGGATTATGTGTAGGCGACAAAAAGGCAGTGGTCCATCCTTCCAACAGGGAGGAGACGAAGAGAGCGGCGAATAACTTGTTCATAATTCTATCTTTGTGTGTTTCTTCCTGTATTGTTGTTCCTTCTACTATCTATTCTTGATTTGTTGATAATGATAGAAGATCATTCGTTACAATTATTTTATGATGCTAACCTTCTACAGTTTGCGAAGAACCCAAAACTCACGAAAAATGACGCCATTGTCAAGTGGGTTCTCAATTCCTAGAAAGATTTTGAAGTCGGTTCTCAATTTGGCTTCGCGTCATGAACCGTGAAAGAATGAGTCGTGATCGGAAAAACGACAACTTAGCGTTAGAATTAATCGTGAATGAAATCCCTTCATTGAGTCGTGATGAAAATCCGTGATGAAAATCCGTGATGAAAATTCGCGATGAAAATCCGTGATGAAAATTCGCGATGAAAATTCGTTATGAAAATCGGTGATGAAAATCGGTGATGAATATTCGTGATGAATGTTTTTGATGCTTAGGGTTAGGGTTCACACGCATTGTATGGATCTTTTTCGTTGGACAACAGGTCAATACAAGGGTTCGCGACACCAACCAATGAATAACCAACTCTAGCTAGTAGTAGCTTGCTAGCTAACTAGCTAGATAGTTGTATCCGTTCGTCTTCCATTGATGCCTTCTTCCTTCACCAGTCTCTAATATCGATACTAGCTAGCTAGTACTGTCTAATAGCTATTGGTAAATGGCTCAGCTATTATTATCCTATATCGAACCAAAACGAAGAACCAGAAAAGCGAGATCCCAAAATTAACCATGCCAGCCAACCATCACCAAGCTCTATCCGAGAATCTCAAGGCCCTCATTTGGGCCGTTCCTTCTCCCATTGCCTCTACGGACAGTGGTGACATGGTTGTTGTTGCTGCTGCTGCGGACGAGGATTGGGGTGACGCCCATGCTGCTGTCGCTACAACAGCAGCAACAAGTGCGGATGCCTTTCCTTCGAGTCCTGGCCACATGGCTCGCCACAACAGTCACGCCAGTAGTACGGCCACCACCAGCAGGAGTCAGATCTTGGATTACACGACCGGCGGCACCTCCCACATGGTCGTGGCCATTTTCAATTTGGTCGCCACCATCGTGGGCGGAGGCGTCCTGAGCGTTCCCTTTGCCTTTTCGGCGTGCGGGGGAGCCCTGTGGGGCTGCCTGTGGATGGCCTCGGCGGCACTGGCGACGGACTGCTCCTGCCTTTTACTGTGTTGGTCGGCCCGACCACCGCAGTGGGCGCGTGCCGATGCCGCCGTGTTTACGAAGAATGACGCGACCTTGCACCATTTGGTCTTGTCGACGTACGGCCAAGTGGGTCGGGCGGCCTTTGGACCCTTTGTGGAAGTCATTGTGGCGGCCTTGTTGTTTGTCTTTTTGGTCTTTGTCCTCATTGCCTATATGGTATTGGTCATGGATATTTGGACGCCTTTGATATTGAATTTTATACAATATTTCTATGGCAACAAGGGCAATAATTCACTACTATCATACGATGATCCGGCAAGAAAAAAAATACTGGACACAGAAATACAACAAGATAATTATTGGGGACCCTACGTTTTATTGACGATTATTGGTTTGATGAGTCCCTTTTTGGTCCAACGATCCTTACATGCACTCCGCTACAATTGTTATATTGGATTTGCGTCCGTTTCGGTCTTGTGTTTGGCACTCTTGTGGCATGCGTTGGTCAGTAATACGACCGCGACAACCTTGGAAGCCCCCCGCGAATATTCCAATTACATGGAACAACAAACGGCAGCCCAATCCGAAGAAATTACCATTGCCCTGACCTATTGGCACAATGTCTTGTGGACGTCGCATTTTTGGTTGGCACCTCAGGCCTCGATTTCCAATGTCATTACCGCCTTTCCCATTTTAATGTTGAGTTTTTTGTGTCATTTCAATGTCAATCCCATACAGAAGGCATTGATCCAACCGACCCCCGCTCGTGTTTCCACTGTGATTCATGTCAGTATGGCCGCCTGCGCTGTGCTCATGACCACCTTTGGCGTCGCCGGATATGCCTATGTGGTGGGAAATACGGCGACCTCCACCGTGGTACAAGGGAATATTCTTTTGAATTGTGAAGACCAATTTGCTACCTTGGGAAAACGCGACATATTACTGACCATGGGACGGGTTGGATGTGGAATTACAATTATGCTGGCCATGGCCATTATGATGTTGCCATGTCGGGCTTCTCTATTGGAAGTTTTGGATAGCATTGTTTTCGCACAATACCATCGGGATGCCGCGGAAATGGTCGCCACCATGAATCATACTAACAATCCAGAAACAACCACTCCTACTACGAATGATGGAGACATACCAGCATTGCAGGAAAACAATACCTTTGACAGCTACGGTCAACATTCGGAAGAAACACCCTTGTTGGACAATACACATTCCCTACTACGCGTCAGTACTACTACTAACGTCGAAGAAGCCGACTTATTGCCGCCGCCGCCGCCGTCCTTGTCGGAGAATCCGGTCGTGCATTACACTACCACCTTTATCATTGTTCTGATTTGTTACATTACCGCCATTAAAGTCCCGGGCGTCGCCATTGTTTGGTCGTTATGTGGATCTTGCATGGCCTTTGGCATTGCCTTTGCCTTGCCCTGTGCTTTTTATTTGCAAATTTTGAAACAATACCAAGCGAATCCTCCCCAACAATTACAACCAGAGGACGTAGAGGAAGCTCCGTCTCGAGAACAAGCCCAAACTCGCGACGAAAAAGAGCAGCAGCCAGTCACCCTGGGCGGCCCCAGCAGCAAATTGGACGACCAAAAAACATTGGTAGTCGAGGAGGAGAAAGACGCTCAACCTTCGGAAGTGCTGGCCTGGAGTTTACTCGTCGTTTCCATTGTGGCAGCTGTGGTCTGTACCACGCAAACCATTCAATCCATGGTAGACGGACGCACTGGTTGATGGATTTACGTGGCGGAAGTCTAGCTATAGATGGAGCGGTGGCTGGAGTTCCTCTGCTGCTATTGCTTCCGCGGAACCAAGCCAACGACGGCGACGAACCTACCTTCCTATCTGCCTACTACTAGGTAGCTCACAAGATTTCCAATTCCGTCATCTTCGGTGCCTTTGGTTCCATCCGGACTCGGCTGCCGCATCGAAGAAGCAAAAGAAGCCGGTGCAGGGGCTTTTACCGCTATCTCCTTGACATGACCCTTGTCCGTTCCCGGTTACAGAAGCACCTGAATTGATCGTGCCACCTTCTTTGGATGTCCAAACTGCGTCAGTTACAGATAGAGTTCATCAATTCAATTAGCAAGTCTAGCTTGTGGTTTCCAGCTTGAGGCGACAGAAAAAAGAAGGCCACCAGGATCTACAGTTGATTGCTCGACACTTCTTCGCAGAAAGGGCACGGCTAGATCAATACTATTTTTGAGCAGCAAAGCTATACTACGAACGGCACGATGCTGTTACATGTAGGAGTTCCATAGCCACCCAAATAGTCACACAAGTCGCTGTCCGTGGTAACCAACAGGCGACACGAAAAAGAAGTGGAATAAGATGCAGTAAAGTTTCTTCTTTTTCTTTAGAACTGGAACAAGGCTGGTTCCACCCGGAACCCGAGATTGATGGACGACGAACAACTACATTACTATGACACTCTTACTATTTCCAAATCTACTGTAGGTTCTTTTTTTTCGACGTCTACCTACCTATGACAGTTAGTCAGCTATCAGCTGCCTACCGTACTGTACAAAGCGCAGCACTTTTAGGGCCGAGATGGTACAACAGTGCGGGCATCAGGGTTGCCACAACTTTTTGATAAATCACCACGGATTAGATTGTCTGTCTTTCGGATAGTAGTCCTTCCAGTACTGTATGGACAGGAAACTAGCCAATAACAATCCACTAAATACCACTCCAATGGTACTGTACAACTACTGTACTGTCCGATACAGTAGTTGTTGTGGGATTCTTACAGTTGCATACCATTATTGCTTTTCAATTAACTCTATCTCTACTCCCTACAATAGAATGCTCTCCAAGAACGGCCAGACGTTCCACCGCACCACCACGTACGATCGTTTATCACGTTGAACGCACCAAGGACAGAATAATGAATCCTTCTCAACCATTGCTTTTCCAACCACCTCTCCATTCTTCACGCGTGATTAATGACAGAATACATTCGAGACCAACGAATGATAGAACATAGAACAATTGGGACCGTTGAAAATAGAGAGCAAAAACAATTTTGATTTTCTTTCAATACACCAAAGTAAATAAAGGGTGCAGCGAACAAAAGCGTGAATCACATAATTTGTTAGTAAGAGACAATAACAATTTATATTCGCCGTCATAATGCAGGGCTTGAACATACTCCGTATAAAAGAATCAAAGTTGACTGACGCACTGCATTTTGAGCCTATTGTTGAGTCTTTGAGGTTGTCAAATTCCATCTGTTCTATTAGAAGAGGCTTTGAAGCGAATGCGCAATACCTATTGCCTCTGACGCCAAAATGATTTTGCTGTGGGACCATCTGGCGCTTGTTCCACGGGACCTTATCTAATATGTTACTATTGCCCAGTCAACGGCTGTGTCGGCTGCGTCAGCTTCAGCATCATACGTAATTGAACAGGAAAGATTTAGGGGTGATGTAAAGGGAGTGGCTAAGCGGCCTTGTCTAGCAGTTACTGTAGATTCATACACCGAGAAAGAAACAGGTGGTTCTCGTTCTCTCAATCAAGGTAGCCATTGCCCCCCTCCGAAACCCCCCATCTTTTTCGCTTCGCCTGCCGTTGCCTCCATGCGAAGCAGCCTTGCTTGGAAAAGAATCCTTTTTTTGGTGCAATCCCAAAAATTGTATGTACCGGTACGTAGCATGTATAGCGAGTAACTACGAAACCTCCTCCCTTCATTCAGTACAAAACGTACGTAGATCTATTTGTCATTAGAGCGTCTCGATCGATTTATTTAGTGCTGATGAATAGGTCTGCTCATAAATTCAGCTTTGCTTCAAAACTAATTTGTGTTACCAATAACACGCAGCACTTTCCTTGAAACCAACTCCATTAACTCAACAAGCTATTACTATCAATCTATCATCATGAAGGACCAATCCAACGCACCTTCTCGCTTCAACGGTGGCTTGAACGATAACAGCTTCTCCCTGCGAGACTCCTTGGACGCTACAACTATAAATCCCGCACTGCAAGGTTCTCAACATCATCCAGCTCGTCAACCATTACAACGCCAAGCCGTCTTGGATATCATTCAAAATGTCTTGGCCCTTCTAGACGACGATGAAGACTTTGATTCTTCCTTTGGTGGCAGCTCTTCACCTGATTCTTCAAGACATCCACCCTCGGATGGTGCCTCGGGCCTCGCACAATAAGTGAGCTGCTTCTACTCTGCTACTACTTTTCAGCTAGCTAACTATGACGCTCCAGTACCAAGTCCAAGACTTTCTTTTTTCATATGATCCACATGGACCAACTTTTAAGCTTGAGCTTGACTGGATGCCACACAATGCCATGGAAGGAAATGCACCTCAGTGCAGCAAGGAGAGAGCAAGGAACAGGAGGAGGGGCAAGTTTCTCCGCGCCTTTTGGAAGGAAGGATGGTGGCTTCACAACTATTATTTGGTTTCATACTATATTTCAATGCTCTATTACTAAACACTACATCTTATTAAGGAAACTTGTCATCTTTATCTATCTTCTTTTATAATCTCATCTAGGTAGAGAGTCAACCAAACTACAACTAGTATTGTTGTTTCAGCTAGCCTAGTTGGCACATAGTTTTCACTAGTGGTTTACCGAACTTTGTTTTACCTAGCTAGAGCTAGCTAGCTTCTCCAGCACGAACAGCGATTCCTGTCTTTTAGTTCGTGGGATCAGTAGAAATTCTACCATGCTTCGCATACCAGCATTTGCACCGAAACTCATTGTTAGTGGTCGCATGCCGGCTTTTTTATTCCCCTGTTATTCTCCGATTCAAACAGCCAGCGTAGCTCTGCCATTAATTCAAAGAACCAGCGTAGACTGGTAACTTTTGAATTTCTCTGGGATCAAGAGCGGGCCATCCCATACTCAGTTACAGAGTGCGCACACGGTACGTAAGACGTACTGTTCTGACACAGAACAGACACATCAATCGTTTCTGGCGATTCAATGTGCCGCGCCGGTCCGTTGAGCAGTCATATCTGCAAAGTGCAAACCACCATCTTGCAGTCTACGTCGATCTGTGCAGTCATTGGAAGGCAACGTCATAAAATTTGCTCTTACCGTCGAACGCTGAAACCATACAAATATTAAGAGTGAAACGCAACGCATCACAATGGAACATCGGTTACTTTCTCCGGCAATTGCCAGCGCAGACGAACCATGTGTGAATGTTCCATCTACTGAAACACAAGGCAGTTGCTTCGAATCTGCCTCCAGTTTGCAGTCATACAACAGTGATACGAACGCAAAGAACTACGCCAGTTTTATCATCAAGCCTTACGTACATGTTGTCTGTGACATCTTGAAGTTACAGCGGAATACCCGGCATTAGGGGGCTCCTGGTAAATTGGGGTTCACGTTTTTGCTAGAGGTCGCAAAAAGAATCTCTATTGGTTTCACTTCCGGGCAGAAAAGAAGTCGGCAATTGGATGGACAATCAGATGCATTTTTTCTTTTTTCGTCCGCCCATCTCTGCGGGCACTATTAGTGTTTGGTACCGCTAATGTCCCGCTAATGCATTACCAACTAATGCCAAGTGATG
>ENA-ORBV01010615-ORBV01010615.1-microbial-mat-metagenome-genome-assembly--contig:-NODE-10615-length-14686-cov-6.595044_pt1 | contig 14686 bp, 10 predicted proteins | sample MGYA00237777_ERZ505514 | MGnify/ENA primary metagenome ERZ505514 (study PRJEB26160, sample SAMN06269048) | microbial mat metagenome | isolation source: Oligotrophic lake microbial mat | place... | reverse complement strand
GATCCGGAGTTTGGCCGCGCGTTTGCGTTGGATTTGGGGCAGGGGAGCCTCGAAGGCTATCCGCACCGGTTTTTGCCGATCAATGAAAAGTGGTCGCTGCATCCCTCCGATTTTTTCGGCATCCGCCTGCGCGGCGCGCTCGGCCCGCTCTTCCGCGAGAAGCGCGTGACGGCGCTGTGGATTCAGGGCTGGCAAAAATACGCCTACTGGCAGGCGGTCGCGCAGGCGCGCCGCGCCGGGGTCGAGGTCTGGCTGCGCGGCGAGACCAACGACCTAGCGCCGGCGGGTGGCGTGCTGAAGGGCTGGCTGAAGGGCGTGCGGCTGCGCGGGCTGTTCGCGCGGGTGGACCGCTTTCTGTGCATCGGCGCGGCCAACCGGCGGTTTTACCAAAGGCACGGGGTTGCGGAGCGGAAACTTTTCTCCGCGCCCTACTGCGTCGACAACGCGCGGTTCGCGGCCCAGGCGGCGGAGCTGAGAAGTCAGAGGTCAGAGATCAGACGTCGGTGGGGGATCGCCGAGGATGCGCGCTGCGTGCTCTTTTGCGGGAAATTCATCCCGAAGAAACGTCCGCTCGACGTGGTGGCGGCGGTGGAGCGGCTTGAATCGCCGAAGCCGGGCCAGCCGCAGGCGCCGTTGTCGTGGCACCTGCTCTTCGTCGGCTGCGGCGAACTCGGACCGAAGCTCCGCGCCGCGACCGAAGTCGTCTTCGACGCCGAGGCGCCGACCTCCGGCTCCGAACGCTCGACCCCCGACCCTCAGCTCTCAACCGGCCCCTTGCGGCCCAAGGCGAGCTTCGCGGGATTTCTGAATCAGATCGAAATCAGCCGGGCCTACGTGGCGGCCGACGTGCTGGTGCTGCCCAGCGACCACGGCGAGACGTGGGGCCTCGTGGTCAACGAGGCGATGGCGAGTGGCGTGCCCTGCATCGTGAGCGACGCGGTCGGTTGCGGGGAAGATCTGGTGGCGCCGGTCGATCCGGCCCGGCGTTTTCCCCTCGGCGACGCGGCGGCGCTGGCAACGGCGTTGGCCAAGCTGTCCGGCGGCGATCACGCAACCGCCGGGCTGGCGGAAACGGTGGCCCGCCACGATTTCTCCGCGACGATCGCGACGCTGATCGCGCTTTCCCAACGCGCCGAAATGCCAGTGCGCGTGACGAAACTCATTCCCGGTCGTTGATTTCACCAATCTTCTCACATGAAAGCCGCTTCCCCCGGGCGTAGCCTGCAATCGGCCGATGGTTACGGCTATCGCGATCTGGCCCACCATCCGGCAATCGCGGCCGCCCGCGTGGTAGTGGAGCTGCTGCGCTCGCGGCTGATTTTCCGCAGCGTGCTGGATGTGGGCTGCGGCGTCGGTCTGTGGTTGAGGGAATATTGCACGCAGGGAGTCGAAGACGTTTTCGGTTTGGACGGCCCTTGGGTGCCCAAAGAAAATCTGGCGATCCCGGCGGAAAATTTTCTCACGCACGATCTGACGATGCCGTTCCAACTCGGCCGGCAGTTCGATCTCGTGATGTGTCTCGAAGTGGCCGAGCACCTGCCGGCGGCTTCGGCCGATGTCCTGCTCGACTCGTTGGCGGCGCACGGCGGGCAAATCTTTTTTTCCGCCGCCATTCCAGGACAGGGCGGATTTCAGCACGTGAACGAACAGTTGCAGGACTACTGGATCGAGCGTTTTCGGGCCCGGGAATTTACGGCTTACGATGTCATTCGTCCGCTCATTTGGAATCACCCGAACGTGCCCTATTATTATGCGCAGAACGCCCTGGTTTTTTCGCGCACGCCTCTGCCTTTCCCGACCGAGTTTATCCCTTCGCCGATCCACCCGGAAATCTTCCGCCGCAGGAGCGATCCGCGGAATTATTCGCTCAAGGCTATCCTCAAGCACGCGCCGTTCTACCTGCGCCGTCTGCTTAAATCCGGCAAACGCGCGGAGACCGATCCCACGTGAGTCTCCGCATCCACGCCATCATCCTTGCGCTGAACGAAGAGCGTTTCATCGCGAACCAACTGCGCACGCTCTATCCGTTTTGCGCCGGAATCAGCGTGATCACGCAATACGACCGGGATTGGTATGGCCGGGCGGTAGCGCCGGACCGCACGGCGGAACTTGTGCTGAACCATCCCGATCCCGCCGGGAAAATCCATCTGGTGGCGCGCCGTTTTCCCGACGAGGCGGCGGCCCGCAACGCGGAGATGGCGGGATTGATGACGCGGCCCGACCGGGGGGTGATGAGCCACGGTTCGTCAATGGAGCGAATCCGGGAATTTCACGCGGTGCCCGATTATTTTTGGATCGTGGATGCGGACGAGTTTTACGACTTGGCGACGGTGCCCGCGATCCTGGCGCATCTGGACCGGCGCCGGCCCCGTGGCCTGCGCGTTCACGGGCTCAACTACCTCGCGACTTGGAACCGGCGGGTGCCGGCCGAGGCGATGCCGTTTTGCCATTTCGGCTTTATCCGCCCCGGCGTGTTCTTCGAGTGTCGCCGCACCGTCAGTTGGAACGAATCGCGTCTCGCCAAACTCCTGGGCACTCTGCGTCTCCCGGATTTTTCCGCCCGCTGCTTCGGGTTTGAGACCTGCCCGTGGGAAGTGGGTTTCTTTCACCACGGTTGCTGGCTGGGCGACCGGGAACGGCTGGCGGCCAAGGTCGCAAAGTCGAGCCACCGGGAATCCAACACCGCAGCCTATCAAAACCAGGTTGCCGCGTACCGCACGGATTACGTGGCGACGTCCGATCTGCCGCAAAACATCCGCGACTGGAACTGGCCGACCGGCCTCTTCGAATGAACGCCTTGCCCGTCGACACCCTTCCGTCACCCCCTCCGCTCGCCCCGGCGGGCCGGCGCGAACTGCGCGTGCTCGCGATCGTGCCGAGTTCCTTCTGCTTCGGCCTGCAAAATCTCACGCTGGCGTTCTTCGCCCATCTCTCGCCGCAGGTGCGGCCCTTCTTTCTCAACACCGCGTGGAACGACGGCGAGTTTCCGCGCCGGCTCGACGCCCTGGGGATACCGCACGCGGAGACCTGGTTCGGGATGTTTTCGCGGAAGCTGGACCCGCTTAACGTGAAGATGACCTTGCACTGCCTGGTCAAGCTGCCGCTCGGGTATTGGGATTTCTGGCGCGCCTACCGCCGCCACCGGCCCGACGTGATCTACCTGGCGAACTACCACGAGATCATTTTGCTCTGGCCGCTCCTGCTGTTTTTGCGCCGCAAGGTGGTCTGCCACATGCACGATCCGGCGCCGGCCATTCCCTTTCAACGGGCGAGCTTCGCGGTGTGGCGCCGGGCGGTCGGGCGTTTCCTTTTCATCTCGAAAAGCGTCCGGGACCGGACCGCAGCGCTGGGACCGTTGGGACCACGCGATGTCGTCGTGTACAATGGGGTGAAGGTTGCTCCGCTGCTCTGGCCGCGCCAGCGGGACGATTGCTTTATGCGTCAGTTCGGCTGGCCGGCGGAAAGCGTGATCGTGGGCATAACGGGCCAGATGACGGCGACCAAAGGGCACGAGGATTTTCTCGCTGCCGCTCGGCGTGCCGCCGTTGATCCGCGCCTGCGCTTCGTGATTGGCGGCCGGCCGATCGAGCCGCTGGCGTCGCGGCTGCGGGAACTCGTGCGCGAGCTTGGGCTCGAGTCCCGGGTGGGGTTCACCGGCTGGCTGCCTTCGTCGCAGGAGTTCTTCGCGGGACTCGATATTCTCGTTCTGGCGTCGCGGCATGACGAAGGTTTCGGCCTCGTCGTCGCGGAGGCGATGGAACGGGGCGCGGCGGTGTTGGCCACCCGCAGTGGCGCGGCGACGGAGATCATCGAGCACGAGGTGAGCGGACTGCTGATCGCCAAACAGGCACCGATCGAGATGGCGGAACAGATCCTGCGGCTGGCCGCGGACGCGACGTTGCGGGCGCGGCTCGCGCAGGCGGGCCGGCGCCGGGTGGCGGAGCTTTTCGATCTGGACCGGCAGACCGCTCGCTTTGAGGAGGCGCTTTCCTTTGGACCCTAGAATTTTCGAACTGCTCCTGCTCTGCCTCTGCTTCGTGGTGATCGCGTTGTTCGTTTGGATCATCAAACGCCATCGCACCGCGCTGATGGGGTTCACGATGTTCGCCGCGCTTTCGTTCTTTCTGACGAACCTATCCGGGTTCTTCATCGGCAAGGTCTTTCTGCTGCCCGTGCCGACGGCCATGCCAGAACAGTTGGTGGTCTGGGGCTATACGCTGGGTGGATTGCTCGCCTACGCGCTGGGCGTGTGGCAGGCGTGGCGGCCGCTGCGGCGCGGCGCGGCGCGGATCAATCCCTACGTGGTCGAACCCAGGCTGATCACGATTTTCGCGGTGGTGGGCGCGATCATCAACCTGTTCGCGCACCTGCTGCCCTATATCCCGACCATCAGTCCGATGCTGTTCAAGCTGGGCCTCCTGATCCAGCTGGCGTTCATCGGAGCAGTCAGCGCGGCGATCGACCGCTCGGACTACGGCCGTCTGTTTATGGCGTTCGCGATCTTTATTCCCGTTGGCATGATCATGGTCGTGACGACCGGCTTTGCCGGGATGCTGGGCACGTTCATGCTGCACCCGCTGCTGGTTTTTCTCTTCTACAAGCGGCCACGGTGGTGGAAGGCGGGAGTGTTTGCGGTGGCGATCTACGCATTCTTTACCCTGGCCAGCGTGTGGTTTGCGACCCGCAGCATTATCCGCGAAGGCGGCTTGCGCGGCCTCGGAACGACGGAGCGCGTGACGTCCTTCTTCAGTCAGTTTATCGATGCGATGAATATCGACTTGATCGCGCCCGAGACGGCGTACAAGTCGGCCACGACCCGGATCGATCTTTCGGTCTACAATACCTACCAGGTTCAACACATGGGCCTGCGCGAGCCGTATTCCTGGGGCAGGAGCCTCTTCATCGATCCCATGCTCGCGCTTGTTCCCCGCGCGCTCTGGCCCGGCAAGACGATCTCACTCGGTGACAGCGAATTCGTCAACCGGTACACCGGACTGACGATGAAGACGGAGAGCATCAGCGTGGACACGAACATCACTTTCGAACTCTACGCGAACTTCAGTTGGCCCGGCGTCATCGTCGGCCTCTACGTGTTTGGTTTCCTCATCGCGCGGATGGAACTCAAGCTCGTGCGGCCCGGTGTCACGCTGACGGGCATACTCGTGCTGTCCATCCTTCTGATGGGACTGAGCTCCGGCGGTCGTCGCGCGGCGGCGATGGCGCTCGAGCTGGGCACCTCGGTGGTCGGCGCGTTTCTCCTCGGCAAGCTGCTGGAATCGTCGCGCTCGCTCCGCCACAAGTTTCGCCGGCGCCGGAACGTGCGTCGTTACCGTCGGCCGTTGCGCGGTGGAGTGGCGCCCGGGGCCGGGGTTTCCCCGCCCGATTCGCTTCCGGCTGGCACCTGACGCCAGGTCGCATCTTTCATGCCTACCGTAATTCTGGGAATCAACGCCTTCCACGGCGATTCGTCCGCCGCGCTGGTCGTCGACGGCGCGCTCGTCGCCGCCGTCGAGGAGGAGCGCTTCAATCGCGTCAAGCATTGGGCGGGTTTTCCCGCTGAGGCGATTCGCTACTGCCTCGCGACGGGCGGCCTGACGGCGCGGGATCTCGATCACGTCGCGGTATCCTTCAACCCGCGCGCCAACTGGCAGGTAAAGGCTGCGTTTGCTTTCCGGAACGCGCTGTCGGCCCGGGCGTACATCTGGCAGCGCGTGCAACGAACGGGAAAAAAGGCGTCGCTCCGGCAGTTGCTCGCGACGGCGACGGGTGTGGCTGTGAAGGACATCCGGGCAACCTTTCACGGGGTGGAGCATCACCAGGCGCACGTGGCGAGCGGGTTTCCGGTCTCGCCGTTTCGCGAGGCCGCCATCCTCTCGGTCGACGGCATGGGCGACTTCGTCAGCACGATGTTCGCCGGCGGCTACGATCAATCGTGGCGGGTGTACGACAAGGTGTACTACCCGCATTCCATCGGCCTTCTGTACAGCGCGGTGACGATGCTGCTCGGGTTTCCGCACTACGGCGACGAGTACAAGGTCATGGGCCTCGCTCCGTATGGGAAACCCAGATACCTGGACGCGCTGCGGCAGGTGATCCGCCCGACGCCCCGCGGCTTCGAGCTCAACCTGCAGTATTTCCGGCATCACCGTGAGGGCATCCGGCTCGGCTGGGACGGAGGCGCTCCGGTGGTCGCCCCTTTCTTCAGCAAAAAACTCGAGGAACTGATCGGCCCGGCGCGCGCCCCCGCCGAAAAGGTCACCGCACATCATCAGGATGTGGCGGCCTCGCTCCAGGTTGTGACGGAGGAAATCGTGTTTCACCTGCTGACCCTGCTGCACCGCCGGCATCCGTCGGACAACGTGGTGGTGGTCGGAGGAGTAGCAATGAACTCGGTCGCCAACGGGAAGATCACCGAATGCACGCCGTTCCGGCACGCGTTCATCCCGGCCGGCGCGGCCGACAACGGAGGGTCGTTTGGTGCCGCCTTCTACGTGTGGCACACTGTGCTGGGCCGGCCGCGGCGCTTCGAACTGCGGCACGGCTTCTGGGGGCCGGCCCCGATCGAGTCGGAGATCGTCGCCGCGCTGAAGGCCGAGGGTGCCCGGGTGCAGGCGGAGAAACTTTCCCGGGCGGCTCTCATCGAGCGGACCATCGATTCAATCTGTCGTGGCGAAGTCGTCGGCTGGTTCCAGGGCCGGATGGAGTTTGGCGCGCGTGCACTGGGCAACCGCTCCCTGCTCGCGGATCCACGCCGCACCGACATGCGCGACATCATCAACCTCAAGATCAAGTTCCGCGAGAAATTCCGGCCGTTCGCGCCGAGCATCCTCGAGGAGCACGTGGGCGCCTGGTTCGAGCGCGATGAACCGTCGCCCTTCATGGAGAAAGTCTTCAAAATCCGGCCGGAAAAGCGGGACGCGATTCCCGCCGTGACGCATGTCGACGGCACGGGGCGGCTGCAATCGGTGGGGCTCAAGTCCAATCCCCTCTACTGGGATTTGATCGAAGCTTTTCGGCGTCGCACCGGGGTGCCGATTCTCCTCAACACCTCGCTCAACGAGAATGAGCCGATCGTGCACACGCCGTCTCAGGCGCTGAGTTGTTTTCTGCGCACCCGGATGGATGTGCTGGTGCTGGGATCCCATTTTATTACCCGCGGCGATGATCGTGCTATCGAGCAGCATTGATTCCGACTTGGTGGCGGGAATCGGCGCCCGACTCGGCGGCGCGGCAACGGTTCTTACCACCGTTTCCGAAGGGCGCTACCGTCGGTTGTCATCGGGTCACTGGCCGGGCAAGCTCTGGCTGCGCTTGCTCGGCTGGGTGCTGCATCCGCTGCGACTGGCGTGGCGGATGGGGTTCGATCCGCGCGGTACGGTGTTCGTGGTCACGACCAATCCGTTCTTTGCCCCGGTCATCGCGGTCTGGCTGGGTCGCTGGCGCGGGCACCGGGTTATTCATCACGTGTTCGACCTTTATCCCGATGCTCTGGAGGCGGCTGGGAAGATTCGCCCGCATGGCTGGCGTTCCCGCGCGATCGCCGCCGCCACGCGTTCAGTGCAGCGACACTGCACGGCGGCGGTCTACCTGGGCTCATCGCTGCAGCGTCACGCCGAGCTCCGGCACGGCCGCGCGGCGACCGGAGTGGTGATCGATGTCGCGGCGGACGAAGCGTTATTTTCCAGCCCGCGGCCCACGCGGTCCATCCCGCTGGTCGTGCACTATGGTGGACAACTGGGCGCGATGCACGATGCGGATATTTTGATTGAAGCGATCGCACGGCTGCAGCCGGAGCGCGAGGCGGGTAGTGTCCGGTTCGATTTCCGAGTCGGTGGCGCACGGGCCGGCCCGTTGCTGGCCCTGGACGGTCTGCCTGGAGTCCTGGCGGAGCCGGTGCTGCCGGCGATGGAGTGGCGGGCGCGGACGCGTGACCTGCACATCGGCGTTGTCACGCTGATTCCCGCGGCCGCCTGCGTCTGCTTTCCCAGCAAGACCTACGCGTTGCTCGCCGCCGGACTTGCCGTGCTGGCGATCGCCCCGCGCGACAGCGACCTTGCCCGCGTTGTCGAAGAGACGGGGGCGGGCTGGGTTGTCGACAACCGGGGAATCGATGGTGCGGCGGCAGGGGAAGCGGTGGCCTCGTTGATCCGGAAACTGGTGCGAGATCCGAGAGACGTCTGGCGCCGTCGGGAAGCGGCGCGCTTGGCCGCGATGACGCGGTTCAGCCGTCAGTCGATCGCGAAACGTTGGCAGGATCTGCTCGCGGAGGTAACCGCATGAACCGGTCGCTGCTGATCTGCCCGTCGTATTTCGACCAGCGGCTGGATGGGGTGGGACGCGTTTCCGGAGCGCTGGCCGTCGCGCTAGAAAGAGTGGCGGGGAAGCCTCCGTTCATCCTCTCGGCGAACGATCCGGCGGGCGCGTGTCCGGTGGAATCGGGACTGTGCTTTGGCCGCCGCTACCGCGCGATGATGTTGGCGGTATTTTCCTCCACCACGTTGTGGTCCCGACCGTCCGGTGGATCCGGCGTGTCGCGCCCGAACCCGCCCCAACCGATCGTGTGCGCGCATCTTGGGCTCTCGCCGGTCGCGCGGCTAGTGGCCCGGCGCCTTCGGCGGCCGTATTTTGTGTTCGTGCACGGGGTTGAGGCGTGGAAGCCGCTGCGCTTCCGCCAGCGTTGGGGTTTGCGTCGTGCGAGCCGGCTTTTGGTGAACTCGAACTACACGTTGGGGCGCTTTCTCGCGCACAATCCCTGGGCTGGCGTAATACCGGCGGTGGTCGTGCCCCTCGGAGTGCCGGTGGCGGGACTAGCGCCGGCGGCCGGGGCGGCGCCGGGCGTCGGAAACTTCACCGTCCTCAGCGTGGGGCGCATGGCGCGCGAGGAGTGTTACGAGGGCTTTCGGGATCCGTCCGACCTCTACAAGGGATTCCGCTCCTTGGTCGAGGCGGTCGCGTTACTGCGCGAGGCAGGCGTGCCGGCGGTCTTGGATCTGGTCGGAGACGGCAACGCCCGCCCCGATCTTGAACGATGGGTCGCGGCGCAGCCGGTGGCGCGCTTTGTGCGATTTCTCGGCCGGGTATCCGATGCGGAGCTGGCGCGTTGCTACGCGGCCGCGACGGTGTTTGTGCTGGCTTCGGAAGGGGAGGGGTTCGGCCTGGTTTTTGCGGAGGCGATGGCCCATGGACTTCCGTGCGTCGCCGTCGCGGCGGGAGCCGCTCCCGAGGTCGTGGCTGACGATGTATCCGGATATGTGGTTCGCGCGCGGGACAGTCGGGAGATTGCGGACCGCCTGTTTGTGCTGCTCCGCAACCCCGTCGTCCGGGCCCGGCTGGGCCGCGGAGCCGCGCTGCGACATGCCAGCCTTTACAGCGAGGCGAGATTCATTGAGCGGCTGGTCGTGGCGCTCGGGTCGCCGGCCGTCGCGCCCGCGGGGGTGCGACCATGAGTCCATTCACGGTCATGAAGACATCCGGCCGCCGCTTACGCATCCTGCATTGCACGGCGGGTTACGCCCCGGCCTGGACGCTGGGTGGGCCGCCGCGCAGCACCGCCAATCTTTGCGAGGGGCTGGCGGCGCGCGGCCATGACGTCGTGGTGTTCACGACCCGACTTGGCCTTGAACATCGTTCCGACCTGCCGGAGGACGGGCCGGTCGTGCGCCACGGCGTCACGGTGCATTACTTCCCTCTCAGCGGCGGGCCGGGCATCAGGTCCACGGCGTTCGCGCGTGACGTTCACGCCCGGGCCGGCGAATTCGACCTGATGCATGTGACGGGAGTCTGGCAGGTGACGAGCATTTCGGCCTGCCGCGCCGCAGCGCGGCACCGGCTGCCCTATGTCGTCTCGCCACGCGGAGCGTTGAGCGAATACTCGTTTTCCCAAAAGCGGCTGAAGAAGTCGCTCTACTGGCTGCTCTGGGAACGCCGGCAGGTCAACGGCGCGGCCGCGGTTCACTATACTGCGCTCGCGGAACGCGAGGAATGCCGGCGGTTGCGGCCGCGCGCCCCGGGATTCATTGTTCCCAACAGCATCGATCTGCGGGCGTGGCAGCCGGACGCGGAGGCGGGAGTCGCCTGGCGTAGCCGCCACGGCATCGGACCAGACGAGTTCGTTTTCCTCAACTCGGGACGATTGCACCACAAAAAGGGCCTCGAGATCCTGCTCGATTCGGCGGGTGGACTGCCCCGCGATCGACGCTGGAAGATCGTGTTCGCCGGACCCGACGAAGACGGCACGGGGCGGCGGCTGGGCGAGCTTGGCGCGGCGTGCGGAGTGGCGGATCGACTGGTCTTCACTGGACCACTGGAGACCGCGGAGTTGTGTGCCGCGTATTCCGCGGCGGATCTGTTTCTCTTCCCGAGCCGGAACGAGAATTTCGGCAACGTTGCAGTCGAGGCGTTGGCGTGCGGCACGCGCGTGGTGCTGTCGGAGGGCGTGGGCTGTGCCAGCGAACTCGCCGATTGCGCCGGGGTCGTGGTGCTTCCGCGCCTGACCGGGATGTGGCGGAACGAAATGGCGCGGGCGCTTAATCGCGCCTCGCTGCCGGGAGACATCCAAGCGACGCGCCGCCGCCGCCTCGAGGCACGTTACTCCGCGGCTGCAGTGGCAGCTGCGATGGAGAATTCGTATCGTGAGGTGCTGGAGCGATCCGGCGCGGAAAGAAGGGCCGCCGCATGAAACGCGAGGGCGAAATTCTGATTATCTCCCAGGTGTATCCGCCGGATCCGGCGGCGGTGGGGCAGTATATTGCCGATGCCGCCGACGAACTGGCGGGACGTGGCTGGCGGGTGCGCGTGCTCACGGCCGATCGCGGGTACGACGATCCCGGCCTGCAGTTCCCTTCCCGCGAGGAGGCGAACGGCATCCGCATCGACCGCCTGCCGTGGTCCTCGCTGGGCAAGCGCTCGCTCGGAATTCGACTCGTCGGGATGGTGAGCTTCCTGGCGCAAGCGTTTCTGCGCGGACTCGGCACGCGCGATCTTCGGGCCATCTGTGTCAGTACTTCGCCGCCCATGGCGGGAGCGGTGGCCTGGCTGATCGCGGCCCTGCGCCGGGTGCCACTCGTCTACTGGGTGATGGACTTGAATCCTGACCAGGCCGTGGCGAGCCGCCAAGTCCGGGCTGGATCGCCGCTCGTGCGGCTGTTTGCCATGGTCAATGCCCGCGTGCTGCGGGACGCCGCCAGCGTCATCGCGCTGGATCGGTTCATGGCTGATCGATTGAGGGCCAAATCCGTGCCCTTGCGGCGGCTCGCGATCATCCCGCCGTGGCCGCTCGACCACCGCCTTTCGCCGCGACCGTTGGTTGGAAATCCTTTCCGACGCCGGCACGGGCTCGACGGCAAGTTCGTGGTGATGTACAGCGGGAACCATAGTCTGGTGCATCCGCTCGACACACTCCTGGCCGTGGCGCGGGAACTCAGGCACGAGCCGCACCTGTCGTTCGTGCTGGTCGGCGGGGGAGTGGCCAAGGCGCCGTTCGAAGCGGCGGAACGCCGGGGGGAACTGCGCAACCTGGTGCTGCTTCCCTACCAGCCCCTCGACGAAGTCGCCACCTCGCTCTCGGCGGCGGATTTGCAGGTGGTGGTGATGGGCGATGCGATGGTTGGATGCGTGCATCCGTGCAAGTTCTACGGCGCGCTGGCGGTCGGAAGGCCGGTGATGCTCATCGGACCCGCCGAGTGCCATGTCACCGATGTTTTCCGCCGGGCGGATTGCGGCTGGAGGCACGCCCACGGCGACGTCGCCGGAATCGTCGCTCGGCTGCGTCGTCTCGCGCAGCCCGAATCCGCGCGGGAATTGGCGGCCAAGGCCCGCGCCGGGCTGCAGGCGCTGGAAGATGGACTCAGCCGGGACCGGCTGCGCCGGCACTGGGGCAATGTATTCGAGGACGCGATCGCCGAAGGCGGATGAGAACCGTGGTCATCACTGGTGCGAGTGGATTCGTCGGTCGCGAATGCTGCCGCCGATTCCGCGACGGCGGCTGGAGAGTGATCGCCCTTTCGCGCCGTCCGGACCCGACGGTCGCCGATCGGACCTTACCCTTTGATCTTGGCGCCAGCGGACCCGGCCCGGAATTCGGAGAGGATGTAGATGCAGTGCTCCACCTTGCGGGCCGTGCCCACGCACTGGCCGAAACCGCTTCGGACCACGACGAGTACGAACGGATCAACGTCGAAGGGACCCGGCGACTGGTCGGGGCGTCCGTCCGCGCCGGAGTGCGCGCCTTTGTCCTGATGAGCACCGTCAAGGTTTTTGGCGATGCGCAGCAGCGCCCGGATCGCGGGCTGGAGGAAACGGATCCGCCCGCACCCGACTCCCCGTACGGCCGGTCCAAACTCGAGGCCGAGCGGATCGTGCTTGGCGAACGCGCGCTGAACCAGCGGGTCGTACTGCGTCCGGCTCTAATGTATGGAGCGGACGCGAAGGGAAACCTCGCGCGCATGTGGAAGGCCGTCGCGGCGGGCCGGTTTCCTCCGCTGCCCGAGACGGGAATGCGGCGGTCGCTGGTGCACCGCGACGATGCGATCGCTGCGCTGGAGCGTGTGGTTCGCACTCCGGCGGCGAACGGAAAGGTGTTCCACGTGACCGATGGTTGTCCGCTGTCCGCCCGCGAGATGCTCGATGCCGTCCGGGTCGCGCAGGGCCGGAGCCTGATCCGGCTTGCGCTGCCGGTCCCAATCCTGCGGTGCGTGGCCGTGGCCGGCGATCTGGCCGGGGCGTTGCGCGGTCGCCGGGCACCGCTCGATTCCGATGCGTTGCGCAAGCTGATCGGTCCGGCTTGGTTCAACAGTGCATGGATCGAGCAGGCGATCGGGTGGCGGGCGCGCCGCACGTTTTGTGAAGCGGTCCGGGAACTGGGTCCGGCCAGGAGCAGCGACTAACGACCATGTGTGGAATCGCCGGGTACTTTGGCAACGGAGCAGTGGATGAAACGGTCCTGATGACGCGGCTGCGCCATCGGGGTCCGGACGCCGCTGGGGCGTGGCGAGCCGTGCTGCCCGCCGGAGGCGTGCTGCAGCTCGTCCATACTCGCCTGAAAATCGTCGACCTATCGGATGCCTCGGCCCAGCCGATGCAGCTGCGGCATTCGTCCTCCGTCGCCGGGGCTCGGTCGTCGTGGTTGAAGGTGGGCGGGCCGGACGGTCCGGGCTTGGCGCCAGCCAGAGGCGATCACGGGTCCGAGACTGCCCGGAGTTCACTCGTGCTCGTATTCAATGGGGAGATCTACAATTTCCGCGCTCTGCGGGCCGAATTGGAGGCGTTGGGTCACTGCTTTCACAGTAGCGGCGACACCGAGGTTTTGCTGCGCGGCTATGCAGAGTGGGGCGAGGCGGTGTTCTCCCGGCTTGATGGAATGTATGCGCTGGCGATCTTCGACGGGCCGAGGCAGCGGCTGGTGCTGGCGCGTGACCATGCGGGTATCAAGCCGCTCTACTACGCCCGGGCGCGTGACGGCGGCCTGATTTTCGCGTCGGAGGTCCGGGCTCTCATCGGTTCCGGGCTGATCGCGGCGCGCGTCGATCCGATCGCGGTTTCGGACTATCTGCGTTTCGGATCGTGCCAGGAGCCGCGAACCATTGTCGAGGGGGTGCGGGCGCTGCGGCCCGGCCATCTGGCGTTCGCCCGGCTCGATGAAGGATCACCCGCCGCTCTGGTACATCGCCCTTATTGGCTGCCGGAGCGGCTTGAGGTCGATCCCGATCCGGACGTCTGCAGCTGGAAGGAATCCCATCGCAATCTCCTCGTGGAGTCGGTGCGGGAGCAATTGGTCGCCGATGTGCCCCTCGGGATCTTTCTTTCCGGCGGGGTTGATTCGACGTTGCTCATGGAGCTTGCGGCCGAGGACGCACGCGAACGGATTGTCGCGTTCACGCTGGCGGGTCGGATTACCGAACACAACGAGGGGGCGACGGCCATGGAGTCCGCGCGTCGTGCCGGCGTTCACCATCTGCTCGTGCAACTCAGCGAGAAAGAAGTTACGGCGTGGGTGCGGGACGGAATCGGAGCGATGGACCAGCCGTCGGCTGACGGGATCAACACGTACCTCATTTCCCGGGCGGCTCGAAAAGAGGGGCTGGTCGCCGTCCTCTCGGGTGCCGGTGCGGACGAACTCCACGGTGCCTACGGGCACGCGCGGGCACTGGCCGCGCTGATCCACACGATGAATGCGGTGGGGCCGCTGCGGGGGCTGCTCACCGAACTGGCCGTCGCGGGCTCGCGGTGGACCGGGCGTCGCGTGCGGGCGGATCGACTGCGGACACTGCTGCAGGCCCTGCCGTCGACCTGGCAGGCGGTGCAGGAGCGTCGTCGCTTTTTCACGCCCGGGCAGGCGTCTGCGATCTGGCCGGCTGGGCGGACGTTGCCCGCGGGCTGGACGCCACCGTACTCGGATCGCGAGTCGTTTGTCGCCCGGGGGCTTCGGGAACAGGTGCGGTTGGCGGAGATCGGAGGGTATCTGCTCAACACCCTGCTGCGCGACGCTGATTGGGCCACGATGGCGAACCAGCAGGAACTTCGGGTTCCGTTTCTCGGCCGTCGTTATATGGAGTGCGTCTTGCGCGCCCCCGAGAGCATGACCGCGGCCGCGCGCGATCCGAAACCGCAGTTGGCGGCGCTGCTTTCGCCCGCCGCCCGGCGGCTCGCGAGAATGCCGAAGCGCGGGTTTACGGTCGACTACCTGAGC
>ENA-ORBV01010613-ORBV01010613.1-microbial-mat-metagenome-genome-assembly--contig:-NODE-10613-length-14688-cov-3.632400_pt1 | contig 14688 bp, 13 predicted proteins | sample MGYA00237777_ERZ505514 | MGnify/ENA primary metagenome ERZ505514 (study PRJEB26160, sample SAMN06269048) | microbial mat metagenome | isolation source: Oligotrophic lake microbial mat | place... | reverse complement strand
CTGCAGGCGCGACCCCCGATCGCGGTGCCGCAGCCGAGCAGGCGCTCGATCGAGCGGTTGGGCTGCGTGATGCGCAGATCGAGGTCGAGCATGAGCACGAAGTAACCCTGCAACGCCTCGAGCACGACAGCCAGGCTCTGGCGCTCGCGTGCCAGCTGCCGCTCCTGGAGCACCCGGCTCGTGACGTCCTCGATCGTGACCATGCACGAATGCGTGTTCACGACGATGGCCGTCAGCGCCAGATGGCGGAGACGGCCCTGCGGGTCGCGGCGCTCGACCGGACGTTGCTCGGCAACCAGACCCGGCTCCAGCAGGTGGCCCCCCAGCAGACGGCAAAGGGTCGGATCGAGCGCTTCCAGAATGGTCCAGCCCTGATCCGCCTGCACGGGCAGGCCCAGCCCCACCAGCAACGCCACGGCACGCGGATTCATCAGGTCGATCACACCCGCGCCGCTCATGCGCATGACCGCAACCGGAATCTGGTAGACGAATTGCAGCAGCGACGCTTCGTCGCTGGTGATGGCCTGGTCGATCATCGGATCAGCGCTTCACCAACAGGTACATGTGGCCGGCGCTGGCCGATCTCAGCAACCGCAGTTTGACGGCGGTTGGCTTCATGCGCAGCGTGAAAACGTAATCCAGCGTCGCATCGATTTCAGGCTCGCCCATGAAGCGCTCGGCGACCATATAGTTGTTGGTGCACGGCGCGACATCGGAGAAGAAATTGCGCCCCAGGACCCGTTCTTTGGACAGTCCCGCCTTTTCCGATTCCCACGCGTTGTAGGCCACGACCTCGCCGCCGACGCGCATGCGCACAACGCCGAACGCCAACCCGTCAAGCCCCTGCGCCGACATGGCCTCCAACCGGGGCAAACCAATCGTGTCTGCAAAATCCATCACCAGTTCCTCGTGTCATGCAGGACTTTAGGGGCCGCGCGGCCCTGCGGTAATCGGGTCCATACCTGAGTCGGTCCCGGAAAACACCTGACTCGCGCGTAAACCACACACACGGCGCTTTCGATCCCTTATCGTTCGGCACCCAGACCACACAAGGAACTGCAATGAAAGACCTGCACGCCATGAATTTCCTCGTCGTCGACGACTTTTCGACAATGCGCCGCATCGTGCGCGGCCTGCTCAAGGAGATGGGGCTGAACAATGTCGACGAGGCCGAGGATGGCGCCGCTGCGCTGACCAAGCTGCGCCACCAGCGCTTCGACTTCGTGATCTCGGACATCAACATGCCGAACATGAACGGCTTCGAGTTGCTCAAGGCGATCAAGGCCGATCCGGCGCTGGCCTATCTGCCGGTGCTCATGGTCACTGCCGAGGCGCGCAAGGAAGACATCATCCTGGCCGCGCAAAGTGGCGCTGCCGGATATATCGTCAAGCCATTCACCAAGGCCACACTGGAAGACAAGCTGAACAAGATTCTGGCCAAGCTTTCCCAGCCGGCATGACCGTGGGTGGACCCGACCATGAACATGCATGAGTGGACGGCGGCTCCTGCCGCATCGCCCGAAGTCTTCCAGCGCCTGGGTACCATCACGCGCCAGCTGCACGACACGCTGAGCCAGCTGGGGCTGATGCCCCGACTGCAAAATTCGGTTGACGGACTGACCGATGCCCGCAGCCGCCTGAGTTATATCGCCCGCAAGACCGGCGAGGCTGCCGACAAGGTGCTGACTGCGGTGGAACTGGCCAAGCAGGAGCAGGGCAAGATCACGCTGGCCACGCGGGAGATCGGTGTGGCGCTGGCGGGCCCGGTTTCGACAGAGGCGGTACAGGCGCTGGTGGCAGCGGTCGATGACGCGAACCGGCGTGTCGGGGTGCACCTGACCGACATCATGATGGCCCAGGATTTCCATGACCTGACCGGTCAGGTGGTGGGAAAGGTGGTGGCTCTGGCCATCGACCTGGAGGACAGTCTGGTCAAGCTGCTGGTGCAGGCGGCTCCGCAGGAGTCGTTCGCCGAGCCGCCGCCAAGCGGCCTGAACGGCCCGGTGGTGGATCCGTCGAAACGAAGCGATGTGGTGTCGAGCCAAGGCGAAGTGGACGACTTGCTGGCCAGCCTGGGATTCTGATACGCACGCAGACGGCGCGCTGGTTTGATACGCGCGCAAGCGGCGCGCTGGTTTGATACGCGCGCAAGCGGCGCGCTGGTCGCCAAACCGTACGCATTACCGGGCGCATTACCGGGCGTTTTGCCTGGACGGTGCGCGACAAGCGGCAGCTACTTCGCCTGACCTGCCAGGCTGATGGTGCGATGGGTTGCCGGATCGCCTTGCGCAGGGTGACTGCCAGCTTGATGCTCAGCTGATGCTGCTTTCCTCGGCGGGATCGAACTCTAAACCGCCGTCCCACAACCGCTCATGGTCCAGCGCAAAGCCTAGTTCCGATGCCGCAATCAGGCGCGCGATGGCATGCCCCGGTTCAGTGGTCATGCGTTTGCGCGGTTGTTCCAGGATTTCCTTGCGCCAGGTCTTGACGCAGCGCAGGACCGGCTGGTTGGCATTGCGGGTTCGCTTGACGACGATCGCGACGTCGCCATTGGCCAGTTCGACGGCGCTGCCGGGCGGATAGATGCCCACGGTCTTGACCAGCAGTGCCGCCAGGCCGGCGTCGACGCTCTTGTCCTTGTCCATGAAGATCTGCTTGAGCACCAGATTGGGCAATGCCGGTCCGCGGTAGGCGCGTCCGGTCGCCATGGCCCCGTAGCGGTCGGCCAGCGACAGCAACTGCGCGAAGCGCGCGATCGCGCCACCTTGCAGGTGCTGTGGATACCCTTTGCCATCGATCGTCTCGTGATGCTGCTCCACCAGCGACAGCCAGGTCTCGTCGGTCACGCCGCGCGCGCGCAGCATCGACACGCCATCCTGGGGGTGTGCGCGCACCTGCGCGCGCTGAGCGGCCGAGGGCGGCGCCGGCTGGGCATACAGCACGTCCTGCAGGTCGAGCATCGCAATGTTCATGCTCAGCGCGGCGCAGGTCAGTCCCTGGCGCTGCACGTCGGATTGCCCGAGTTCGACCATCATCAATTCGCACAGGATGGCGCTGTGCACCATGCGTCGCACGCTGTAGCGGCCTTCGTGCCGGATCAGCATGGATGCAATGGCCGCATCACCATCGAGCCGCACCCCACGTTGCAACTGGGCGGCAATGGCCTGCATGTGCGTGTTGAACCCGGCGTCGGGCGGCGCCGTGAGCAGCTGGTCGAGCTGATGCTGAAGGTCGGCCAGCAACTGGAACACCGAGTATCGATGAGGCGCCAGGCCCGATTGCGGCGCCTGCGCCGGGATGCCCGGGTCCGGTGTGCCGCCGGCGCCGCCATTACGATAAAGGCCGCGCTCGATCAAGGCCGCCAACTGGCGCGGGTCGTGGATCACGAACCCCTTGCGCAGCAGCAGGTGGCCGTCGTCGTCGAACGCGTCGAATGCCAGTGGCTGGCCCACTTGCATCTGGTCGGCGCACAATTTCGCAGTTGACAACATGCGTGCGATTCTGGCGGCGAAGGTCTCGCCGCGCCATCCGGCCATCACCTGAGGCGAAGGGGTAAAACACCTGAGCAGGGCCGGTGGTCAGGCGGCGGTCCGGTGACGCATCGCCCATGGCGGCAGGCCCTGGCGAAGCCGGGGCTGGGGGCGCTCTCAGTTGTGGGCGGAGATCAGGCCCACGCGCAGCGCATAACGGACCAGGCCCGCCACCTCGTGGATGTCGAGTTGCTTCATCAGCTGCGTGCGGTGCGTATCGACGGTCTTGACGGACAGGTCGAGCCGGCGCGCGATCTCCTTGGTGCTGTGGCCCTCGGCCACCAGTTGCAGCACCTCGCGCTGGCGTGGCGTGAGCTGTGTCCCTTGCGGCTCGTCGTCGCGCAGTCGCTGCACGTAGTCGCTGACGACGCCGCGCGAGACCGCCGGGCTCAGGTAGGTCTCGCCGCGCAACACGGCCCGGATGGCCAGGTCGAGTTCCATCGGAGCGGCATCCTTGAGCATGTAGCCTGCCGCACCATGGCGCAGTGCCTGGCGCACATATTCTTCGTCCTGGTGCATGGACAGGATCAGCACCTTGGTTTGCGGCGCGACCCTGAGCACCCGCAAGGTGGCCTCCAGGCCGTTGAGGCCAGGCATCGCGATGTCCATCAGCACCAGGCTGGGTTGCAACTGTTCCGTCATGGCCACCACTGCCATGCCGTCATCTGCCTCGCCCACCACTTCCAGGCCCGGCATGGCTTCCACCAGCTTGCGCACGCCCGCACGTACCAGCTTATGGTCGTCGGCCAACACCACGCGAATTGTTCCCATGCAATCGTACTCCCCAGGCCTGGTTTCGCAATGCGCAAAGAAGGCGCCACGTCCTGCCACTGCGCAGCGCTGTCGCAGATGCACGCTGCGTAAAGTGCAGCGAGTGCAGTGTACGCGCTCGCACAAACGCGGCAAAAGCCGCCAAGCGGGTTTCAGCGTGCTGCCGACACCTGCCCAGGGGCGCCGCAGCAGCACGGTGCAGCCTTCACCAGGGCCGGTCCGGATCTCCAGAGCGCCTGCGATCAGCATGGCGCGCTCTTGCATGCCGAGCACACCCAGGTTGCCGCCACCATCGCCCGCGCCCGTGCGGGCCGCTGTCTGCTCCGTCATCCCGCGCAGCGCCGGCACCAGGCCAAGGTCGTCCAGCATCGACGGCCGCAACGCCAGTGCCAGGCGCCGCACCTGGACCAGCACCGGTGCCAGCAGGGCACCTGGACCAGCACCAGTGCCAGCAGGGCACCAGAAAACACGGCGACGGCTGCCGCCGGACCGCCGCATGACAGGCAGGTTGGTCCGAGCCGCCAAAAGGCCGGCGCCGTTGGCTGGCGCGCGGCGAGTGCGCAAGGCGGAACCGGATCACGCGGGGCGAATGGTTGGCGCCGCAATCTCATAGGAGCGCAGCCGGTGCGCGTGGTCGAACATCTGGCAGGTGATCATCAGCTCGTCGGCGCCGGTGCGCTGCACGAAAGCGGCAATGCGCGCGTGCACCGTTTCCGGGGTACCGATGGCCGAGCACGCCAATACCTCGTCCAGCATGCCACGGATCGGGCCTTGCAGCCGCTCGTAATAACCCGCCACCGGTGGTGGCAGTCGGCGCGGCTGGCCACTGCGCAGATTCACGAACGCCTGCTGCATCGAACTGGCGCGGTACCAGGCGTCGGCGTCGGTGTCGGCGGCAAAGACGTTGAAACCCAGCATCACATACGGCTGGGCCAGTTGCGCCGACGGTTGGAACCTGGATCGGTACAGCGCGATGGCATCCATCATCTGCGCCGGCGCAAAATGCGACGCGAAGGCATATGGCAGGCCGAGGGCCGCCGCCAGTTGGGCTCCGAAGAGGCTGGAGCCCAGAATCCAGACCGGCACCTTGAGTCCGGTGCCGGGCACGGCGCGTACCGCCTGACGCGGGTTGTCGGACATGAAGTCCATCAACTCGACCACGTCCTGCGGAAATTCGTCCGAGCTCGACTGCAGATTGCGGCGCAGCGCATGGGCGGTGCGCTGGTCGGAGCCGGGCGCACGGCCGAGTCCGAGATCGATGCGGCCTGGAAACAGCGACTCCAGCGTGCCGAACTGCTCAGCGATGACCAGCGGCGAATGGTTGGGCAGCATGATGCCGCCGGCGCCCACCCGGATGCGCGTGGTGGCGCCGGCCACATGGGCGATCAGCACCGCCGTGGCCGCGCTAGCGATGCCGGGCATGCCATGGTGTTCCGCCAGCCAATAGCGGTGGTAACCCCAGTTCTCCGCATGCTGGGCCAGATCACGGCTGTTGCGAAACGACTGGGCGGCGTCGCTGCCCTCGGTGATGGGAGACAGATCGAGAATGCACAAGGGAATCATGGTGGGGCCGGTGTGGCGTTGACGGATCGGGCCGCGATGGTGTGGCGACAGCAGCAGGGGGGCGGCAAGCCATCGTGGAGATGGCGCGAAGTTCGATTGTGCCGCGCATTACGTTCCGGCGCCGGGCGCCTCTCGCCGGCCCCAGGGCCTGGGCGGCTGGAGGCCACGTTCGCGGCCACCGGCGTGAACTATGTTGCAATGCAGGCATCGCCCCTGTTCATGCCTGATGGTGTGACCGCCATGCCTGATTCCGCTGCCTCCCGGCGTACCCCACGCCGCCGCAAGTTCGATATCGTCCTGTACGGGGCCAGCGGCTTCGTCGGGCGGCAGACCGTGGCCTACCTTGCGGCACATGCGCGCACGCTTGCGCTGGGGCTGCGCTGGGGGCTGGCCGGACGCAACCCGGACAAACTGGCGCAGGCGCGCAAGGCGGCGGGCCCAGGCGCGTCGGAGGCGGCCATCATCGTCGCGCCGGCCGACGACGCCCAGGCGCTGGCCAGGCTGGCGCGCAGCGCGTCGGTGGTGTTGAACACGGCCGGGCCGTTCGCCTTGTCCGGCAGCGCCCTGGTGCAGGCCTGCGTCGACAGCGGCACACATTACGTCGACATCACCGGCGAGACACCGTGGGTGCGCCAGATGATTGATCGTCACCATGCGCAGGCGGCGCAGATGCGCACCCGCATCATCCCGTGTTGCGGCTTCGATTCCGTGCCCTCCGACCTGGGGGCCTGGATGCTGATGCAGGCCATGCAGCAGCGCCATGGCGTTCCCTGTGTCGACGTCAAGGCCGCCTTCACCCTGCGCGGTGGTGTCAATGGTGGGACGCTGGCGTCGGCGCTGAACTTGTGGGACAGCGGGTCGGCGCAGGCGCTGGCCGATCCGTTCCTGCTCGACCCCGAGGGCGCTGGCAGCCACGATGTGCGCGCCCATGCGGATCCCGTGCTGCCGGTGTTCAACGGTGACTTTCAGGCCTGGCTCGGTCCGTTCGTGATGGGGCCGATCAATACCCGCGTCGTGCGCCGAAGTGCGGCACTGCTGGGTTATGGCGCAAACTTCCACTACCAGGAATACCAGCGCGTCGGCGGTGGTCTGGTCGCGGGCGCCGCCGCACTGTCGCTGAGCGCCGGCATGCGGGTGTCGAAAGCCGCGCTGGGCCTGTCGCCCGTGCGCAGGCTGGCGGCGCGGCTGATGCCCGGGCCCGGCGAGGGGCCGTCGCGCGAGCGCATGGACCAAGGCTGGTTCCGCTGCGAACTGGTCGGGCGCAGTGCAACCGGGCAGCGTGTGCGTGCGCGCATCGAGGATCAAGGCGACCCTGGCAACCGCGCGACGACCAAGATGGTCTGCGAAGCCGCGCTGGCCTTGCTCGGCGATACCCAGGAGCTGCCGGGCGGTGCCGGGCATGGCGGGGTGCTGACGCCAGCCAGCGGACTGGGTGGGGCGCTGGTGCAGCGGCTGCGACAGGCCGGCATGACGCTGCAGGTCGAGGACTGATTCCGGTTGCGGCCCGGCCCGGCCCGGCCCGGCCCGGTTGACGCCGGGCCCGTGCGTCGGCCTCCTAGAATGGGCGTTTGCAATCCATCACCAGGAGTAACCGCATGAAAGCAAGCTGGAAGGGCACGGTGATCGCGCACAGCGACGACACGGTGCTGGTCGAGGGCAACCACTATTTTCCGCTCGCCACGCTGGATCGGCGCTACGTCACGTTCAGCAACCACAAGAGCATGTGTCCGTGGAAAGGGCAGGCCAGCTACTACTCGCTGCTGGTCGACGGCGACAAGCTGACCGACGCCGCCTGGTACTACCCCGATCCCAAGCCCGAGGCCGCGCAGATCCGCGACCGAATCGCGTTCTGGAAAGACGTGAAGATCGAGGCATGACCGGCGCCGCTGCTGCCAGGCCAATCCCGATCGGTGCAATACCGAAGGCCCGCCCGTGAGCCAGGCCGTGTTGTCACCGCCCTATGCCTCGCCGGCGCATCTGATCGAGGCGCTGGCCCAGCAGGGACAGGCGGTGCTCAGCGCGCAAGGCGTCGGCGAACTGGCGCGTTGCAGCGCACGGGAACTCGCGGTGCTGGGCGCGGGCTGGCGCGATCTGCCCAGCGATGCATACCTCAAGGACGGCGGCCGGTACCGGCGCCGCCGCCACTCCTGCTTCGTTGTCGAGGGCGAGCGCGTCGCGCAGGCGCCCCATCGCGCGCACTGGCAGCCGCTGGCCTACAACGCATTACACGGCGGCATGCAGCGCTGGTTCGAGCCCATGCGCCCGGATATCGTTGCCGCGCCGGCCTGGCCGCGGTTGCTGCGCTGGCTCGCGGCTGTGGCCGACGGTGTCTGGGGGCACCAGCCGTGGTTCGTCGAGGCGCACCAGTTCCGCATTGACACCACCGACGGTATCGGCCGGCCGACGCCCGAAGGCGCGCACCGCGACGGTGTCGACATGGTCGCGGTGTTCCTGGTCGAACGCCACCAGGTCAAGGGCGGAGAGACCCGGGTGTTCGAGGCCGCAGGGCCCAACGGGCGCCGCTTCACGCTGGCCGAGCCGTGGTCCCTGCTGCTGCTCGACGACGCCCGGGTGATCCATGAGACCACGCCGATACAGCCCGATGGCGACAACCCGTATCGCGACACGCTGGTGCTGACGCTGCGCGCAGGCGGTTTTCAGGGAGACAATGGGCTGTCTTGATTTGCGTCAAGGCGTCTGCGGCGCGTCGGCGCACACTGGATCATCATCACCTGCAAGGAGCATCCACCATGTTCAAACATCTGCTGGTTCCCATCGACGGTTCGCCGACCTCCGAGCTCGCCGTGGACAAGGCGATCGGCCTGGCCAAGGCGTTCGATAGCGAGGTGACCGCGATCTACGTGGTCGACCCGTACCCGTTCGCCGGCGTCGGCGCCGACTTTGCCTATGGCCAGGGCCAGTACCTGAACGCGGCCAAGGCAGCGGCCACCGATGCCCTGGCCCATGCGCGCAAGCAACTGGAGCAGGCCGGCGTGAAACTCAAGACCGCGACGGTGGAGTCACACACCGTCTGGCGCGGCATCCTCGAAGCGGCCGAGACCGATGGCGCCGACCTGATCGTCATGGGCAGCCATGGGCGCAGTGGCATCGAAAAGCTGGTGCTGGGCAGCGTGGCGCAGAAAATTGTGTCGCACAGCAAGTTGCCGGTGTTGCTGGTGCGCGCCTGATCCGGGCCCGACTGGCGCCGGGTGCGTGCCCGATGATGGCGTTGCCGGTACGGCCGGTACTGCCGGCATCGTCAGCGTGTCGGCGTGCACGCACACATCAACCGCATTGCCCCACGAATCCGCAGGCGGTGCAGAAGTCGCAGCCGTCTTTCTTGATCACGGTCGGATTGCCGCATTCGGGGCAGGGACGCCCCGCCAGTTCCACGCTGGCACGCCCGCTGGCCGGGTTCTCCAGCACACCCATCTCGCGCACCGGATACCCCTGCTCGTCGAGCACGCCGAGCATGGCATAACGGTGGATGACCAGTCGCGCCAGGTAGGCAACCGTGGACGGCCAGACCTGCTGGCGCCGTGCGTTGGCCGGCAGGCCGGGCACGAAGGCCATGAAGTGGCCCAGCGGCTCGGCGTAGTTGAGCAACTTGCGCAGCTTCATGCCGATCCAGGCCGGGTCGATGACCCGCATGTCCAGCGACAACAGCCGCGCCAGGCCATCGTAGGCACGGGGGTAGTTGCCCGACAGGCCCATGGCGCAGGGCCGCGTGACCGCGCCGCCCTCGTGTTGCGGCAGCGTGATCTCCTTGAGCGTGAGCGTGAGTCGTTCGCCCGTGGCCGGGTTGTCGACGTCGACCGCCCAGGCCAGCGTGCCACTGGGGCCGGTGAGCGGCTCATCGCGGCTGAACATCGCATCGAGCACCGGCGTGGGGCCAGTCGCACCGGCAGCCTGCAACTGCTCGCAGCGCCAGCGGATCACCGCCGCGGTGGCGGCCACCACGCCCGGAAACAGGCGGCGCTCACCGCTGGGGGGAAATGGCATCTCGAAGCTGCGCTCCTCGGCCACGGTGGCCAGTGCGTCGAGCTTGAGTCGCAACCACGCGGCATCGTTCGCGCGCATGTCCATCGACAAGGTCTTGGCCAGGGCGCCCAGGCCACGCGGTTGCTCGGCGCCATTGACCCAGACCTCGAACGGTCGTGGCGCGGCGCCTTCCTCGGGCGCGAGTTCACCGACAAACAGCGCGAAGTCGCCAAACGGATGGTGCACCATGAAGGTCCAGGCCGGATTGCCGGCCGGCAGTTCCGGCCGCCCGGGCCAGCGCAATGTCGACAACACCGGCGCGGGCAGGCGTTCGAGCGCCAGGCGGCGGTTGGTGTCGTGGATGACCAGGGGTTGCGTGGCAGCGGGCGCGTCGGTGTGCAGCACCGAGCCCAGCACGCTGTTGGGCCGGTAGGTGGCCAGGCCCTTGAGGCCGGATTGCCAGGCCTGCAGGTACAGGTCCTGGAAATCGGCGTAGGGGTAGTCGGCTGGCACGTTGACGGTCTTGGAGATCGCGGTATCGACGAATGGCGCCACGGCGGCGACCATGCTGGCGTGTGCCTGGGCACTGAGTTCAAGCGCGGTCACGAAGGCTGGCGGCAATGCGGCGTGTTCGCCATGCAGGTGGCGGTAAAGGCGCCAGGCGTGGTCCTGCACCGCATATTCCTTGACGCCGCCATCGGGCATGCGTTTCTTGCGCGTGTAGGTCCAGCTGAATGCCGGTTCGATGCCGTTGCTGGCGTTGTCGGCGAACGCCAGGCTGATGGTGCCGGTGGGTGCGATCGATAGCAGGTGCGAATTGCGCATGCCGTGGCTACGGATGCGGTCCTTCAGTGCCTGCGGCAGCCGTGACGCAAACCCGGGTCCGCTGAGGTACAGATCGGCATTGAACAGCGGGAACGCGCCGCGCTCCTGCGCCAGCTCGCTGGACGCGGCATAGGCTGCATCGCGCAGGCCCTGGCTGATGCGCCGCGCCATCGCGCGGGCCTCGTCGCTGTCGTAGTGCAGGCCCAGCATCACCAGCGCATCGCCCAGCCCGGTGAAGCCGAGCCCGACGCGGCGCTTGTTGCGTGCCTCCGCCTGTTGCTGCGGCAGGGGCCAGACCGTGATGTCGAGCACGTTGTCGAGCATGCGCACGGCGAGCGCAGCCAGCGCCGTGAAGCCGGCCTCGTCGAAACGGGCCTCGGCACTGAACGGCGCCTGCACGAAACGCGTCAGGTCGATCGATCCCAGGCAGCAGCAACCGTACGGGGGCAACGGCTGTTCGCCACAAGGATTCGTGCTCGCAATCGTCTCGCAATACTGCAGGTTGTTGTCGTTGTTGATGCGGTCCAGGAACAACACGCCCGGCTCGGCATGATCGTAGGTGGAGCGCATGATCTGGTCCCACAACTGGCGCGCCGGCAACTTGCGGTAGACCCAGTACGCAGCTCCGTCGGTTGGCGTGACCTGGTAGGCACCGGCTTGTCTCTGCGCCGGGCCGGGCTCGGCGCGGTGCACCAGTTCGACCGATGTGTCGGCCTGTACGGCCTGCATGAAAACATCGGTGACACCGACCGAGATGTTGAAGTTGCTCAGTTCGCCCTTGTCCTTGGCCCGGATGAATTCCTCGATGTCCGGGTGGTCGCAGCGCAGCACACCCATCTGCGCGCCGCGCCGCGCGCCGGCGGACTCGACCGTCTCGCAGGAGCGGTCGAACACCTGCATGTAGCTCACCGGCCCCGAGGCACTGCTGCGCGTGCTGCCGACCCAGGCGCCATGCGGTCGGATACGCGAGAAGTCGTAACCCACGCCGCCGCCCTTGCGCATGGTTTCTGCGGCCTGCGTCAGTGCGATGTAGATGCCGGGATCGCCCTCGTCCTCGTGGGCGATCGAATCGCCGACCGGCTGCACGAAGCAGTTGATCAGCGTGGCTGACAGGTCCGTCCCGGCGGCCGACTGGATCCGGCCCGCCGGCAGGAAGCCGCCTTGCAGTGCACCGAGGAACCGGGCTTCCCAGTGGGCGCGTTTGTCGGGCTTTTCGGCTTGGGCCAAGGCCCTTGCCACACGCCGGTTGACGTCGGCAACTGTCCGCTCATCGTCCTTGGCATATTTTTCCAGCAGCACTTCCTCGCTGATGGACTGGGGCAGCAGTGGTTTGGTGGCCGTGGCGTCGGGGTTGCGTGCGCTGCGTGTGCTGGACATGGTGGTGTCGGGTCTCGTGGTTCGGTGTCTGCGGCCTTGCGCCGCGTGGCCATATCGGGTGCGGTCGTTGACGATCGCGCTCAAGCATAGGGCGTATCCGTGGTTCGGCGCATGATCTGCCACAAGGGTCGATAATCGCGGCCACGCCCGCCCTTTTTACTCCCATTTCGACTCGGCTGCATCCGGGTCATCTGCCATGACCATATCCAGTTTCAGCGACCTGTTGTCCGCTGCCCGCGCCCAGGACGAGCCCCAGCGGCTGTTGTTCGTGTTTGCGCAGGCCGAACTGGCTGACGACAGCACCGAGGAGGAGCGCCGGCGTTTCGAGGCCGGCGAGGGCGGTGCGCTGGTGCCGGTGATGGCGGTCGACAAGGCGCCGGACGAGATCGTCGACTTCGCCGCGCTGGCGGCTGAGTCGTTGCAATTCGGCAAGCCGTGGACCGTCGTGTTCGTTGCTGCGCTTTCGGGCCGCCAGGGCGTGGCGCCAGCGCAGGCCGATGTGGCCCAGGCGCTCGACCGCATGACCGAAGCGATCAAGACCGGGAACCTGTCGGCCTTCATTCCGTTCGACCGTGATGGTCAAACGGTCCAGTTCAACTGAGCGGCGCGCCACTCATCACAAACCCATCGTGGCAGAGCGTGTGATCGCCACCGTCACGATATAGCCCACGGTCGCCAGCGCCGCGACAAAGGCCAGCGCCTGGCGAGCGCGCGGTGCATTGGCGCGAAACGCCATGTGGCCCAGCACGATGTACAGCAGCAGCGCCACGACCTTGGCGCTGAGCCAGTCCTGCTGCAGCGGCGCCTGGTGGCTGATCCACGATAACGCGATGGCGGCCGCCAGCAGCACGGTGTCGTTGACATGCGGCGCGATGCGCAGCGCGCGCCAGCGGCGCCAGGGCACGCCCGTGAACTGCAACGCACCGCGCAACACGAACAGGGTGATACTGATGCTGGCGCAGGTGATGTGCAGCAATCGGATGTCGGCGTAGTCCATGGCTTCTATCCGTCGCGTCCGTCCGTGCGGCTGCGCACCAGCCACGGCGTGTAGATCCACAGGCAGATGGCAAATGCCGCGCTCCAGGCGGCGGCCGCGGTCATCAGCAACGGCGTCGTGGCCTCGGCCGGAGAAAGCGGTTGTGCCACGCGCACGACGGCGGCCAGCAGCACCAGCCCATGTGCGGTGATTTCCCAGGCGCCCGTGTGCAGGTTGCGGCCCGTATGTCCGCGCGCGGTGCGCGTCATCATGCCGCATTGTCGCGCCGCGTGGCCCAGCGCGGCCAGCAGCAGCAAACCCGCGGTCGACGTGGACCAGGCGGGTGGTGCCGCCACCCACGACGCCAGGCCCGCCGCCGTCGCCGTCAGACAGGCCTTGTCAAGCCAGGCTAGCGGCACGATGCGCAGGGCGCCGCGTGCGGCACTGATCGTGAAGCCCGGGAAGACTCGCCCGGCCATCACGCTTTGCATCAGCACCAGCAGCGCCAGTGCCGCATGCAGCGCCGACTGTGGCGGCAGGGCCAGCCAATGCAGCACCGACAGATGGAACACCAGATTTGCCAGCGCCAGCAGCAGCACGATGATGGCCAATGGCAGGTTGCGCAGCATGCCCGTCATCAGCAGCAGCCGGATCAGCACGACGGCGACGACGGGCAGCAGCGCGAAGTCGAGCGCGGCGTAGACCGGGTAAGGGGTGACAAACAGCGCAACGCGGCCTGCCAGCCACAGCAGCGCCAAGGCAACAAGCGCGCTGGCGCGCGTGGTGCCCAGGCTGGTCCAGGCCCGGCTGGCGCTGAGCAGGAACCCGATCACCGTGGCACTGGCGAACCCGTAGACCATTTCATGGGCATGCCAGAACACGGCGGGCATTGGCGCGGGCCATGGCAGCGGGTTGAGCAGCACCGCGATCCAGACCGGCACGGTGACGGTCGCGGCCAGCGCGCCGAGCAGGTAGAACGGACGCAGCCCGGTGCGCGGCAGGGGCAGGCCGGGCGGCTTGTCGGGTACGGGTTCCTCGATCTGGAGCAGCATGCGGATGACAGCGCGGCCCGGTGCCGCGGTTTGTCAGGCCGATGGTAGCGAGGCTGCGCCCGGCACCATCAGGCGCTGCATCAGCTCGCGCGCGCTGCGGATCTGGTCGCCGAAGGGCAGCGCACCGGCGCCGCGGAAGAACAGGCCCTTGCGGGTGTCGCCGCGCAGCGCGGCCGCGAGCTGGTTGTCGATGCAGAACTGTCCCCATTGGGCGAATCCGTCGCGTAATCCGCACTGGGCCAGGCAGTCGAAGCTCTTGGTGCAGCGCACTTTCGGATGCGCCACCGCCTGCAGTTTGTGTTCGGTGCGCAGATAGGCGTCCAGCCAGGGCGTGCGCACCGCGCGTGCCGGCAGGCCGGCCACGCTGGTGAACTCGACCATGTCGGCTTCGCGGGCCCGCGCCAGCACCTGCTTGAAGGCGAGGTCGGCATCACCCTCGGTCGTGACCGCGAACGGCGTGCCCAACTGCACCGCGGCCGCTCCCAGGTCCTGGACGCGCCGGATGTCGGCCAGCGTGCGGATCCCGCCGGCCGCGATGATCGGCACCTCGCGCTCGATGCCGGCGTTGCGCAGGAAGGCCAGCGACTGGGGAATCGCGTTCTCGAAGTCGAAT
>ENA-ORBV01010612-ORBV01010612.1-microbial-mat-metagenome-genome-assembly--contig:-NODE-10612-length-14688-cov-6.083841_pt1 | contig 14688 bp, 14 predicted proteins | sample MGYA00237777_ERZ505514 | MGnify/ENA primary metagenome ERZ505514 (study PRJEB26160, sample SAMN06269048) | microbial mat metagenome | isolation source: Oligotrophic lake microbial mat | place... | reverse complement strand
GTGGGACTGTTCGCCGCGGTCGGCATCCCCGAGCCCGAGGTGCACGCGGCGCGCTATCCGCATCAACTCTCGGGCGGGCAGCGCCAGCGGGTGATGATCGCCATGGCGCTGTCGTGCGACCCCGACCTGCTCATCGCCGACGAGCCGACCACCGCCCTCGATGTGACGGTGCAGGCCCAGGTGCTGGCGCTGCTGCGCGAGCAGCAGCGCGCGCGGCGCATGGGCCTGATCCTGATCACCCACAACCTGGGCGTGGTCGCCGCGACCTGCGACCGCGCGGCGGTGATGTACGCCGGGCGTTTCGTCGAGATCGCCGGCGTGCGCGAACTGTTCGCCGAGCCACGCCATCCCTACACCCGCGGCCTGTTCGCGGCGCTGCCGCGGATCGATGACGACCGTTCCCGCCCACTGGTCGCCATTCCCGGTCAACCGCCACGCCTGGTCGGCGCGCGGGTCGGCTGCCCGTTTGCGCCGCGCTGTCCGCACGCGGGCGATGATTGCCGCGCCGTCGACCCACCACTGGCCGCGGATGCGAGCGGCCGCCTGCACCGCTGCCTGCGCAATCTGCCGCCGTGGAAGGAGGTGGCGCGTGGTTGAGCCCATCCTGGCGGTGCGCGACCTCGTCGTCGACTACCGCACCCGCGGCGCACGCACCGTGCGCGCGGTCGATGGCGTCTCGTTCGACCTCTTCCCCGGCGAGACCCTCGGCCTGGTCGGTGAAAGCGGGTGCGGCAAGAGCACCGTGGCGCGTGCGCTGACCCAGCTCATCCGCCCCGATGCCGGCCGCGTCCTGCTGCGCACCACCGTGCCCGAACGTGATCTGTGCACGCTGCGCGGCGAAGCGTTGCGCGCGACCCGGCGCGAACTGCAGCTCGTCTTCCAGGATCCCTACGCCAGCCTCGATCCACGACTGACCGCCGGCGCCATCGTCGCCGAACCGCTGCGCTGCTTCGGCACCGCGCGCTCTCTGGCGCTGGCGCGGGCCGGCCGAACTGCTCGCCATGGTCGGCCTCGCGCCCGAGCACGCTGGGCGCTACCCGCACGAGTTCTCGGGCGGTCAGCGCCAGCGCATCGGCCTGGCGCGCGCGCTGGCGCTTGAGCCGCGCATCGTCATCTGCGACGAACCGGTCAGCGCGCTCGACGTCTCGGTGCAGGCGCAGGTGCTCAACCTGCTCATCGACCTGCAGAAGCGGCTGGGCCTGACCCTGCTCTTCATCTCGCACGATCTCGCCGTGGTGCGGCGCATGGCTGATCGGGTGGCGGTGATGCAGGCCGGGCGGATCGTCGAATTGGCGGACAGCGAGCGGCTCTACCGCGACCCGCAGCACGCGTACACGCGCACGCTGCTCGCCGCTGTGCCGCCGCACGATCCGCCGGCGGCATGACGTCGCTGGCATCCGTGATCAGCGCGGGGTAGACTCCAGCCGGAGTCCGCTATGACCGCACGCCGTTCCTTCCTGCTCGTGCCGCTCCTTCTGCTTGCCGGCTGTGGTGACGACCCCGCGCCCCCGGCCAAGCCTGCCGCGCCGCCGGCGACCCAGATGGAGAGGGACCTCAACAAGGTCGGCGCCGCCAGCGCCGTGGGCTACGACGGCGCGGCGCTGCAAGACGATGTGCGGCGCACCGTCGAGGCCCAACAGCGCCAGAACGCGCAGACCGAGGCGGCGCGCGCAGCGACCGAGTGAGGCCCGGTCCAGGTCGGTGGCACGGGCGTCTCGCCCGTGATCGAGAGGATCACGGGCGAGACGCCCGTGCCACGGGACGGCAGGCAGCTGCAGGAATGAGCGCCGGGTGGCATGCGCATCTTACCGGGATGTGTTCGGTGGCACGGGCGTCTCGCCCGTGATCGAGAGGATCACGGGCGAGACGCCCGTGCCACGGGACTGCTGCAACTGCAGGAATGAGCGCTGGGGAGCAGCGCATCTTACCTTCCGGGATGGGTTCGGTGGCACGGGCGTCTCGCCCGTGATCGAGAGGATCACGGGCGAGACGCCCGTGCCACCGACTTACCGTCGCACTCTCATGAACCATCTGCCTCCCCCTTGCTGCGTGAGCTCACCCATCGCCATCCGTGCAGTCCTGCTTTCACGGGATTCCCTGCGATATAACTCACTGCGTGCGCGTAGTCCTCTTCGTCTCGGATGAGGTGGTCGTAATATTCCGGTTGCCAGAAGGTCCCGCTTCGGCGGAGATGCTTATTAACAGCTTTGGCCGTGTATGATTTCCAACTTTGGACCACGTCGTTCAATCGATGCCCAGCCAGTGGTTCGACGAGGACGTGCACGTGGTTCGGCATTACGCACCAGGCATGAAGCTGGTAACGGCGCCCAGCGAAATACGTAAGCGCATCGGCGATCATCTGGGCGATCGGTGGCGCATTCATTGCGCAGCTGCCTGCGCCAGCATCCAGGAAGCTTTCAATGCGATCAGCATGCAGGTCGGAAAGGCGGTGTTCCTCGCGATCGGTCAATCCGCCAGTGCCTGCCTTGGCGGCGGCGAGGCCTTCATCACGTTCCCTGGTGAAGCGATGGAGGATGTGGTGCGGCAAGGAGTCGGCCAAGCGGAAGGTCACGGCATAGATGCCGCCGGATGTCCGGGTCACATGGGGCAGGTAGGCGCCTTTACGGATTTCCAACCCCTCACGGGATAGTGGATCCTGCCGAGGTGGAACCTCCGTATTCACCCCCGATGTTCAGGGAAAGCGCGCGCGCAACGCCGCCGGCACGAAGGCGCGATCAGTCGCCTCGGCCACCGCCAAACCGATCTGGAAGTCCATGGTCTCGCGCGGGACCGGGTGCTGGTAGCCGGTCAGGCAGTCGCGCAGCGCGGCGACTGGGGTCAGCGCCGAGGTGCGCGACAGGCGGTAGGTCTTCACCGCCAACGCTTCGGCGGCACCGGGGGTGAGCAGGTCGGGGATGAGCGGGCGCAGGTCGGCGAACTCGCTCTCGGCAATCTCGACGCCGCGGCGTTTGCACAGCGCGCGCAGCAGGCCGAAGCCTTCTTCCGGCGTGGTGGTGGGGAAGATGGGGATCTTGACGTCGACGCGGCCGGGGCGCTTGAGGTCGACCTCGATCAGGTCGGGGCGGCTCGACGCCAGAATCCACAGCACCTTGCCGCGGTTGCGGGTGTTCGACATCTCCTCGGCCATCATCGCGTAGATGCGCCCGCCGATACCGCTGTCGTTGCTGCCTGCATCGCGCCGGCCCAAGGCCTGGTCGGCCTCGTCGACGAAGACCACCGCGCGGCCCAGGGCGTGCACCAGACGGAAGATCTTCTCGAGGTTGCCCTCGGTCGAGCCGACCCACTTGTCGCGGAAGTTCTTCAGCTTCACCACCGGCACCCCGGCCTCGCCAGCGATGCACTCGACGAGGTAGGTCTTGCCGGTGCCGACCGGGCCGCACAGCAGATACCCCATCGGCAGCGCCTGCAGGTCGCCGGCCTTCCACAACGCGATGTCCTGGCGGATCCAGGTCTTGATCGCCTCCTGGCCGTGGAGGTCGTTCAGCGTGCGCTTGGCGTCGATGAATTCGATCAGGCCGCTGCACTCGTTCTCGACCAGCGCCTTCTTGGTGCCGACCAAGTCGGCGTCGGTCAGCGGCTGGTCGAGGTGGTGACGCGATTTCAGCGTCGCCTCGACCGAGCCGAGCGCGGCGCCAGCGAGCGCGGCGGCGGGCACCGCGAGATCGGGGAACGAGCGCGTCGCGCGCGGGTAGCGCTTGGCCAGCACCTCGAGCGCGGCGCGCATCTCGGCGGCGTCGGGCAGCGGCACGCGCGCGCGCGCGGCGCGTGGGTTGGTGACCAGCAGGGGGTGGAGGTCGGCGAGGTTGGCGGTGATCAGGAAAGTGGCGAGGTGGTGTTCGGCCAAAGCCGGATCGCTGGCCCAGTCGCGCACCTGGCAGGCCAGGGCGTTGAGGTCGTAGCCCGCGCCTGGCTGGTTGGGCAGCACGAGGTCGGCATTGCGCACGATCAGGCCGACCTGCGGCGCCTTCTGGCCGAGCCGGCCGAGGTTGACGCAATAGCGGAAGTAATGCGAGAGCAGCTCGACCGCCTCGCGCGGACCGCGCGGCATCTGCGGCTGCTCCTTGAAGCGCGGCCATTGGGTGAAGGTCTCACCGCCGCGTTCGACGCGCAGGCCGGCAGCGAGGTCGTAGCTGAGCACGACGTCGAAGCGCGGCAGCAGTACCTTGGCGAGGAATTCGGTCAGCGAGCCGAGTTCGGCGCCCTTGGCGAGCGGCAGCAGGATGCGGTCCTCGACGTTGCCGTGGCAGATGAACTGGCTGGTGGCGCCGCTCTCGTACTGCACGACGAGGTCGTCGGCCCAGGTCGGCAGGTTGCGCGGACGCGGGGCGGGCACGGTGGGATCGTTCATGGGGTCTCGGTCTGCGCTGGGCGTTGGGCCGGCACGGGCGCGAAGCCGCGTTCGACCTCGGCGACGATCGCTTCGTCGGCGCCGAAGACGTCGCCCCCGGCCAGCTCGCGGCCGTAGAGGTCGCTGAGCACGCCGAGATCGGTGCTGATTGATTGCGGATTATCGCGCAAACCGGCGTTTTCGCGGGCGAGATCGAGCTGGGCCTCGATGCGGGCGAGATCGCTATCGGTCTGGACCAGGGCGCGGCTGCGGCGTTCGATCGCCTTCAGACGCTGGCGCAGCAGGTCGGCGGTGGCGCGCTTGGATTCGCGCACGGCGGGGTCGACATCGGGCGCTTCGCTTTCGCGCACCAGCATGGTCACGCGCGCGGTGATCTCATTCGGACTGTCGTCGCTGCGCTCGGTGCCGAGGTGATGGCGGGCGACCAGCAGCTTGAGATAGAGCCACAGCAGGCGGCGCAGCGCGTCGCCGTCGGCGTCGATCAGGCTGGTCTCGGCCACGTCGCGGCGCAGGGCGAGGATGCGGTCGCGCTTGGACTCCTGCTCGGCGAGGCGGGCGCGCGCTTCCTGGGGCAGGCGTTGCAGCAGTTCGACCCGCGCCCCCTCGGTGCCGTTGCGAGCCTCGACCACGCGCGCGCCATCGACCACGCGCTGGAAGCGGCGGTTGGTGGCGAGGGTGAACAGCCACAGCGTCTCAGCACCAAGTGCGAGCGGCCACACCGCCGGTTCGACGAAGCCGAAGATGACCGCAGCGGCGACGAGCAGCGCGTTGACCGGCAGGGTGCCGATCAGCGGCGCCTGCGGTCCGGCCCAGAAGGCCGCCTTCAGGTAGCGCCACATCGCCGCTCCGCCTCGCTCACAGGGCCGTCGCTTCGCCCGGACCCATGGTCTTCACTGGCGCGGCGGCGGTCGGCGTCGCAGGCGCGGGGCCGGCGTCGAGCACCATGCCCTCTTTGGCGGCGAACTCGGCGAGAGCCTGGTCGGCGAGCGCGGCCTGCTCCGACTCCTTGAGATTGACCTCGTCCATGCTCATCGAGTCGCGGGCGACGCGGGCCCGGCCGGCGGCCTTGGTGCGTTCCTCTTCGACCATCTCGTGCAGACGGTTGAGGGTGTCGCCGCCGCTGCCGACCTGCGAGATCATGCCCGAGGCCATCTCGGTCATCTCGGCCATGGCCTTGTTCATCTTCATGTCCTCGATCGCGCCCTTGAGGCCTTCGATCTTGGCCTTGGCTGACGAGATGGCGACGTCGCGGGCGCGGACCAGATCCTTGTAGGTGGTCTCGGCCTGCTTGGCCTGGGTGCGGTTCTCTTCCAACTCGCGGGTCACGGTCTGCAGGCGCAGGGCGTACTGCCCGGCGGCGGTGCGGTTGCCGGCCTTGAGATGGGCCGCGGCCTTGGCGCGCAGGTCGCGCTCCTCGGTTTCGAGCTTCTTGACCTGAGTCATCAAGCGTTCGCACATGCCGGCGTGCGAGGCGAGACCCTGGTTGTATTGGGCGATCTGACTGCGCAGGTTTTCCTTCTCGACCTCGAGCAACGCTTCGGGGTTGCGGCGCTCCATGCCGCTGACGAACAGCCCCATGAAGCCTTTGAAGAGATTGCCGACGCGGCTGAAGAGCGACATGAGAGGCCTCCTGAAGGACGGGGTATGGTACTGCCGCCGCCGACCCGACGCCAGCGCCGGGCGCCGACTGCGTCGGCTAGCGATTGCCGCGGCTGCGCTGCCACGTGGCGAGGAGGTTGGCGACCACCTCGGGCGAGGGGTTCTCGGCCACCGCCGAGAGGTCGTTGCGCAGACCGTAGCGCTGCATGGTTTCGAACGGGCTGTCGGGGAAGCGCACGCCGACCTCTGGATTGCCCGGGCGCAGCCCGTGCGCCAGCGCCTGGCGCTGGACCGGCTCGGTCAGCAGGTAGGCGAGGAAGGCCTCGGCCGCCTTGCGCTGGGCCGGGGATACCCACGGCGCGTCGATAACGTAGTAGGGGTTGTCGTTCCACAGGTTCTGCGTCGGGTATTCGATGCGCAGTTCACCCCAGCGGCCCTCGGCGTTCTTGAGGAAGTCGATGGCGACGCTCTCGTAGACGAACAGGCAGTCGAATGCCGACGGGCCCTTGAGCACCATCTCCTTCATCATGGTGCCGGTGCTGTGGCTCATGCCGGTGACGCCGGCCTCGACCCCGTCGAGCCACTGCTGGAAACCGTTGTCGAGGATGTCGGCGAGGGCGAGGCCGCGGCTCTTGCCGTGGTATTCGTAGGCCATCGACACCAGCGTCACCAAGCCGCTGTTGGATTGGTTGGGATGGGTGTGGCCGAACTTGAACAGGCCCCACTCCGGCTTCTTAGCGATGCCGGCCCAGCCGGTCTTCTCGGCGAGCGCGGTGCCGACCGTCTTGAAGCTGGTCGCGCCATACTTGGCGGCGAAGGCCTGGTGGCGCTCGGCCCACCACACGAACACCATCGGCGTCAACGCCAGGATCTCCTCCTTGGCGATCGGCTGGGTGCTGTATTTGACCTGCCAGTCCTGCAGGAACGACGCCTTGTAGAGCGAACTCGCCGGTGACCAGGCGGCGATGCGCTGGTCGCCCTTGAGCAGCGCCTGCGCGCCTTCGAGCGAGCCGAGCGGCAGCAGTTGGACCTCGATGCCCTGACCGGCCGGCGTCTTGGCGAACTCCAGCACCGCCCATTCCATCCAGCGCTTTTTCTCGGTGCCGTAAGCGAGGCCGAAGGCGACCTTGGCGCCGCCGCTAGCGCCACCACCACTGGCAGCCGGAGCGGTGCCCGGCGGAGTTCCTCCGCCGCTTGGCGCATCCCCGCCGCCGCGGCCCTTGAGCACCCACCACGCGCCGGCGGCGCAGGCGCCGACGAAGAGGAAGATGACCAGCTTGCCAAGAAAGGTGGTGCGTGGGCCGGCGGCGTCGTCGTTCATGGCAGCCCCTCAGAAGAAGGTGGAGATCTCTTGGAACACGCGGCTGATGTTGGCCGTGGTTCCAGCGTAATACTTCGCCTGGGTCGCGTCGGCGATCGACTTAAGGATCTTCTCGTTGGCGCCAGCGCCATAGCCGATGGTGAACACACGCAGGGTGCGTTTCTCGGGGTCGTAGCGGATCTTCCCGAGCAGGGCTTCGGTGGTGAGCGTGCTGTCGGTGTCGGCGCCATCGGTGAGCACCACCAGCGCAGTGATGCGGCTGCCGGCCGGCCGCGCGATGGCGCGCTGATAGGCGGTGTCGATGGCGTCGTAGAGCGCGGTGCCACCCTCGGGGAACAGGCCGCGCACCTGGGCTTCAAGCGCTGCGCGTTCCTTGCCCACCGGGGCGTCCTGCCGCGCCCAGCGCGAGGTGGTCGAGAACGGCAGCAGCGAGAACACATCCCGGTCCCCGAGCGCCGCTACCAGTTTGGCCGCGCCTTCGCGCGCGCCGACGATGCGGCCGTCCTCATTCATGCTGCCCGAGACGTCGAAGACGAGGGTGATCTCGGCCGCCTTCTTGTGCTGGTGCCACAGGCGCAGCACACCGTCGATCACCGGCGCCGAGGGCACCGCCAGGGTGGTGCGCGGCTCGGCGGGATCGACGCCGTGCGCCGCATCGATCGGCGCGGCGGTCTTGACCTCGACCGAGCCGGGGCGGAAGCCGAGGCTGAGCGCGGCCTCCTGCTGCGGCTTTTCGAGCAAGAAGGCGATGTAGCGCTTGGCGGCGGCGCGCTCGGCGGGCCCGACCCACTCGCGCTCGACGATGCCGACCGGGTGGTCGCTCCAGAAGGTGCCTTCCTTGGGATAGATGGCGACCACCGGGAAGGCGAGCTTGGCGGCATCGGCGTAGCTCTCGATGACCATGTTCTCGTAGAGCACGGCGGCGCTCAGGTAGCGCGGGCCGTTGGCGAACATCTTCTTGCCGAAGAAGCCGGTCGACGAGCCGTAGTGCACCACCGCCTGCTCGATACCGGCGACATAGGCACCGACCTCGGGGCGATCGAGGTCGGCCAGTTCCAGCCCGGCGGTCTTGCCGGCGCCGGCGTAGGTCTCGGCAAGCAGCGAGATCAGGCCGCTGTTGCTGTATTCAGGGTGGGTGTGACCGAAGCGGAACGTACCCCACTGCGGCTGACCGACCGCACCCCAGCCGCGTGCATCCTTGGCCAGGGCGAGCACGTCGCCCCACCCCACCGGTTTCGCGGGCCAGCCCAGCGCTTCGGCCATCGGCTTCCACATCGCGATGACGACCGGTGACAACACCAGGTTCTCGGTCGACCCGACCAGGTCGGCATTGCTGGTGGTGCGCGACTGGGCGTTGCCACGGGTGATGAACAGGCCCGAGGCCGGGCTGACCAGGTGCGCCCGGCGCCGGCCGGAGAGGATCTCGTCGATCGACTCTCCCGAGCCCATCGGCACCGCCTCGACGGTGATGTGCTTACCGCCACCGGCGTCGTGCCGGGCGGCGTTGAAGCGCTTGGTGCTGTCGATGATCCACGACTCTTTTTCAGAGCCGTAGAGGAAGAGCAGCCGCAGTTCGTCCGCCGTCGGCGGTGGCAGGGCCTGCGACGCGGTGGCCGGGTCGGGAACGCTGGTCGCTGGTGTGGCGCTTCGCGAACTGTAGGCGAAGGCCGCCACGCCGACCAGGACGACTGCGAACAGGAAGCATCCGACCTTGCCTGCGGACATGATAACGCCCTCGATGGTCGCGGGGGTGGGACGCGAACGGCGCGACCGTAGGTCGACGAGCTGGGCAGTCAAACCGGGTTGGGCACCATTCGCCTCACGAATGAAGATCGCGTGAAGCGACGATCACGCGTTGCGGGCGCGGAATGCGCGCGGCGCGCTGCCGGTCGCCGCGCGCACCTGGCGCGCCAGGGTGTGGGTCGAGCCGTAGCCGCATTGTTCGGCCACCGCCGCCACCGGCAGGCTGGTGTCGCGCAGCAGCAGGAGGGCGCGCGCCAAGCGCTCCTGCGCCAGCCAGGTGCCGGGGGCCAGGCCCACGCGCTCGGTGAAGAGACGGGTGAGATGCTCGCGGCTGCACCCACAGCGTTCCGCCAGCTGCTTGAGCGGGGGCGCCGCGGTCGGATTGGATAACAGCTCTTCGACGGCGCGTTCGACCGCGCTCTGCCGCGCCTGGCGTTCGCGCTGCAGTCGGGTGAACAGGCCGAGGACGAAGCCATGCACGGCGGCCGAGACGGTGGCTGGATCCTGTCCTCGGCGCAGATCGGCATCCTGGCGCAAGCGATGCAGGGACGTGTGGGTGTCCTCGTCGATCGCCACCACCGGGCCGAAACGCTCTCGTAAGATCTGCCAATGTTCGGGCAGGCCGGCGCCGGTCAGCGTCACCCATTCGCAGACATAGGGCTGGGCGCAGGCCGGCGGCAGGCCATAGGCGCTGTCGTCCTCATATCGGAACAGGGCGGCGTGGCCGGGTGGGACCTCGATCGTCTGGCCCGCTTCGCGCACCACCATGCGCCCGGCGATGGTGTACTGGAAGACGACTGGGCCGAGTCCACGTCCGCGGTTATTCCACCAGTAGCCGGAGGCGGGCACCCAGCGCTCGCGGCCGTAGCTGTTCAATCGCCACAGCGTCGCGGCTTCTCGGGCGAGCAGGTTGCTCATCGCCGACGAGTATCGCCGGCGCGGGCAAAGAGGAAGCTGTCAGCGCGGGCGCGTCGCCTTCTCGTACTCGGCCACCGCCTTGGGCATCAGCTGTTCGAGCTGGGCGATGCGCGTGCCATGACTGGGATGGGTCGAGGCGAATTCGGGTGGTTGGCTGCGCCCGGAACTGGCTTCCTCCATGCGCTGCCAGAAACCGACCGCGGCGCGCGGATCGTAGCCGGCGCGGGCGAGGTACATCAGGCCGACCTTGTCGGCCTCGCTTTCATGTTCGCGGCTGAAGGGCAGGACCAGGCCGTACTGGGCGCCAGCGCCGAGCAGGCCCATCACCACCGCGCGCCTGCGGTAGTCGAGGTCGGACAGCGAGAACGCCGCGCCCATCATCAGCGCCTGCACGTTCTGCTGGTCGAAGACCCGGCGAGCGCCGTGGCGGCAGGTGGCGTGCGCCATCTCATGGCCCATCACCGTGGCCAGGCCGGCCTCGTCGCGGGCGACGCCGATGATGCCGGTGTAGACCACCATTTTGCCACCGGGCAGGCAGAACGCGTTGGCTTGGTCCTCGCGCACCACGCTCGCCTCCCAGGCGAAGCCCTCGACGCGCGTCGCCGGCGCCAGGCGCGCGACGATACGTTGCACCAGCTCGAGTTCGGGCCCGCTGGTGACCACCGCTGAGCTGCTCAGGACCTCGCGATACCCCTGCAGGCCCAGCGCCGACTCCTGCTCGCGCGAGAGCCCGACGCGATGCGATGCTCCGGTTTCGGCATCGGTGAAGGTTTCGGCGCTGAAGTAGCGATAGCCCACCACGAGCAGGGCGATCACCACCGGGACGAGACGCATCATGCCACGCATGGTCGGCATGGTGGCGGACCCAGCTGGACGGAACATCGCAAATACGCCTGGCCTGCACCCGTGCGCTGGCCGGGCGGTGGGGTAGCATCCGCCTCCCATGGGCGATGCCGATGACAGCGACCGTCAGCTACTCGCGCGTGTGCGCGCTGGTCGCGATGCCCAGGCTCTGGCCGAGATCGTCCGCCGCCATGCCGGCCTGGTGCATGGGGCGTGCCAGCGCCGGGCCGGTGCGGTGGCGGCCGCGGGCCTGACTGCGCGCATCTTCGCCGACCTGAGCGATCACCCCGAAGCGGTGAGCGGCGCCCTGCCATTGTGGTTGCATGCCGCCGCGTTGACACACAGCGCTGCCCTCGCTCCAGCTCGGGCTGGCGATGAGGAAGCGGAGTGGAGCGCCCTGGCGCCCGCCATCGATGCCGCCATCGCCGCGCTGGCGCCGCTGGCGCGTCTGCATCTCCTGCTCGCCTTCGCGACGCGGCCGGCGCGCGGCCACGAGATGGCCTTGCGCGCCGACCTCGATCCAGCCCGTGCTCAGGCGGTGGCCAAGGCCGTGCGCGCGCTCGCCGCAGGACTGGGGTTCACGGGGCCAGTGGCGGACCTGGCCGCCCTGCTCAAGCGCAACTTGATCGCACCGCTGCCACCGGCGGTGGCGGGGACCCTCGCCGCCCTGGCCCTCCGTTCGCTCGAAACCTCCGTGGTCGAGGGTCCTCGACCACGCATCCCCACGGCCATCCGCATCGCCATCGCCGGGGTGGTCTATGTCATCCTGATCGCCATCGTCGTCCAGGTGGTCGGCTGGTGGGCCGCCGAGCGACGCCAGAGCGCCGAGCCGTCGCCGGCACCACGTCCCTGAGGCCAGATCGGGCGGCCCGGCCTCCCAACCGCCGCAAAGATGACGGATTTATCGCCCAGGCGGACGCACGCGTGGTACGCTCATCCCAGAGGGGGTGTCTATGCTGATGTTCTCGACCACCGCGACGATCGGCCAGGACGGAATGCTCAGCGTGCGTTTGCCCGGTGGCATCCGCCGGGGACTGCACGAGGTCACCATCATCGTCCGTGACGAGGCGAGGGGCGGCGCAACCCCCGCGGTCAGCGCCGAGGTGGATCCCGTCGGCGATGCGATCGGCGACGATCCCGCCGCCGAGGCCGCCGCGTATCAGGCGGTCTATCACTCCAGCGGCCGCTGATCCGACCGATTGCCTGCGGAGTGGCGTGGCCACGCTGCGATCATGCCCATTCCGCCACCACCGGGTCCCGAGCGCGATCGACGGCTCGCCCGCCGTCCGCGCTCGTCGCCGCGTTGGGCCGAGCCGCTCGGCGATGTCCTCGACAGCGTCCTTGATCGCGAGGCGCTGGCGCGCATGCGCCGCTTCGGCCGCGTCGCCGGCGCGCTGACCAAGGCGTTGCCCGCCAAAGCCCTGGGCAAGGTCCGGCCGGTCGACCTGCGCGCCGGAACGCTGACCCTCGAAGTCGACGATTCACCCCTGCTCGCCGAATTGCGCCAGCACCATGCCCACGCGTTGCAGGTCGAACTCGCCGCCGCCGGCACCGGCGTCAGCCGCGTGCAGTGGCGCCTCGCGCGTCGGCGGTGACGTTTCTTCTTCTACTCGGCTTTGAGATCAGTTGCCAAGTCCGGCTATCTCAAGGCCCATGATTCGGACGCCAAACATAAAGGTACAAGGGCGCAGATGTAGCGCCAGTGGCCCAGGACAGACATTATTTAGCCCCCTTCACCGACTGGCTAGGCGCGTATTACAACAATTTATTAAATCTAGCTGTTTATGGTATGGCTGGAAGCGCCGCCGCGCCATAAGGATTATCAACCAAGTACACCCAGTTCCCGTTCGGCAACCGTTTCATGATGTCACTGGAGGTGCCATTCATATCTAGAGCCACGCCATCTGGCATTGTGGCCTTAAGCGTCCATTCGTCTACCCACGCTGCAATATCGCCCGTTTCAAACGAAACGCTGCGATGCGCTTTCAATTCCGGTTTCATTCCGCATAGAAATTCTAAGGCCTTTCGTATTTCAACCTTGCCCTTGACGAATTTACCAGGTTGGGACACGTATAGTGCGTCGTCGTGAAAGGAGCTTAGAGCCCCCTCAATATCCCCGTCGCGGACACAGTGTTGAAAATACCGCGCCGCACCAAGAATTGTCGTTCTATCAAAAAATTTGCTCATGGGTTTCTCCTTAATATGGAATGGTATTTTGGCAATGGTGGCGTCGGACCTGGCGTCTAACGACCAAGATCGCCGGGCCGGCGCCACTGACCTTGTTTATCGGTGTCCCTTACGGCGCCGGCGCCGCTGCATCGCCTTGTTGGGCGGATGTATTCCAGACAATTTTATTCTCTATTAAATCAATTCAGATTTCCCTATCTTTTTCTTCGCGTTCATTCCGCACCAGTAGCGTTGCTGGCTTTACCCATCTTGCATTTAAGATTGGCGCATCTATCGATTCATCAGAATTTATTTTAATCAACTCGCTGTTTAGATAATCAAAAATTCCAACCTCGCAAAAATCGTCCGACCTGGTAATTCCAATGATATACCTCCCCGTCGGATCAAGGGAGTATCCAACTAGCGTGCATTCATTTGGTATATTATAATTTTTAAAAACGCTCGAATCAACCCTGCCAGTAGTTACGTTCATTGAATGCGAATATATATCTCCCAAAACATTCACCTTATCAAGTTCCATGATCTTGAATTTTTCCTTTCGTGACCTAGGCGGCAAACCGCTGATAGCCTCATGCCCGCGACAGCACGCCATGAGCAATAAACCATTACCTCTAAATTTTGATAATCCTATAACTTCGCACGTGTGACCATTGTATAATGTGCACTTATTTGCCAGGTTATCATCTTTAATCAGCTCATCAATAATCATGGTTTCTCTTTGGATTTATTGCCTATCGAAAAACTCTGACTGTGACTATAATAGTAATTTTATAATTATCGTCTGCCCAACGGCCAGCATCACCAGGTGCCGGCGATTGGCAAGGGACTCCGCACACGCGCTGCCCGGCGCTCCGGTGCAGGCGATAGTTTGGCGCCATTTGTCGATTCATTGCTATTGCTTCCTCAACAGCATACGGCGCTCTCCGCATTCATCGTAGTAGTACGCCAACTTGCCGGGGATGCAGCTGACAAGCGTGCCCCAGCCGCCCTTCGCCACCTCAGGCAAGGCTTCATCTAGCGGCATTTCTCGCCCATCTAGCGCCGCGGTGGCAGAGATAAGGTAACAGGATGACGGCGCACCAAGCCCCTTTAGAACCATAGAGACATCGAAGTTCGAGCGCAAAGGCGTGGCACGTCTTTCTTCGATATCGCAACAGTGATTGAGGCAATCAAGAAACTTTTCGCGGCGCTTTGGATCTGACAGGGATTCCAACCACCTCGGTCGACGAACAGGCTTAATAAATGAGCGAATTGTTGCTTCATCATTCGGGTGCATTTGATGACGCCTAATGACCAGCATCACCGGGCGGCGGCATGAGGCAAGGTAGTCCGGATACGCGTCGTCAGCCGCTCTGGCGCATGCGCTAGTTAGGCAGCAGTCGTGCGTTGACAGCATGGCCGAGCGCCTGAGTGGGGACGCGAAGCCAAGCGTCACGATTCACTGTCTAATCGCGCCTGGAGCCGATCAATCAGATTGGCCCAGTGTTTGGTGTGATCACGTCTTAAGGCAAGGTCAAGACGCGAGCGGCAGTAGAAAATCCATTTCTGCACATCCGATGGCGACCCACGCGCAATCGCTCTTTGGATTTCATAGAGTTCCCTGAACCGCGTCATGATGCGTTGATGCCTAGCGTTTGAGTTCAGCGGCTGCCGAAGGCAGTCCGCTGCAACGAAGGGTTAGGCAGCTGTGCCTCGCGAAAGCACAAAG